>Ga0206926_1110_pt1 | contig 16422 bp, 16 predicted proteins | sample Alteio_BWOrgHeat_59_FD_152955 | JGI IMG/M metagenome (GOLD analysis project Ga0206926, IMG submission 152955) | Enriched cells from forest soil in Barre Woods Harvard Forest LTER site, Petersham, Massachusetts, United States -... | ecosystem: Environmental > Terrestrial > Soil > Temperate forest >... | reverse complement strand
ATAACCACGCAGCACAGTTCAAGGCAGGGGACAAGACCTTTGTAGCAGCTATTTTGCTGAACTTCTTCTTAGGCGGTCTGGGTATCCACCGTCTTTACCTCGGTACTGCAACCATGACATGGGTAGGTTATATCCTCTCTTTCTGCGGTATCTTTGGTATCGTGCCATTTGTTGACTTTATCGTGCTGATCATCCACAATGACGATATCAGCCCATACGTAGATAACACAAAATTCTTTATGTGGGCTGGAGCTTAGTCCACTACTATATTTTCAAGATAAGGCGCCCCAACAGGCGCCTTTCTTATTGTAGAGAAATGTACTATCATGAGCCTGGCGGATCGATTTAAAAAATATAAGCCCCTTCATTGGTTTTACAACCTGCTTCATTATCAAAGCCTCTCCCATAATAAGGCCGCTTACCGGAAATATGGCCTTCACAAACCCGTCATCGGCTCTCTTTCCAGCAAGGACTTCCCCGACAAAACATCAAGTGCCTGGCTGGACAAGGGACATTCCAGGGACCTTACGCCAGCTAAAGAAGGATTTTCGGACTTTCCTCCTACAGTACAGCAGCAATTACTCAGCTGGTCCGACAAGGGCTATATGATCCTGGAAAATTTCTTTACCGAAGCCGTCACCGATAAAATACTGGCAGAAACAGCCACCCTGGTTAAAAAAGGTAAGCTCTCCCCGACATTTGACAATAAGCTGTTATTTGCCAACAGACAATCGGCCTTTATCCGAAAACTGACGTATGAAAAAAGACTGACGGACTTACTCAGCTTTCTGCTGGATAGGGATGTCATCCCTTTTCAAACCATCAACTTCGAATACGGCAGTAATCAGCGCGCCCATTCCGACAGCATCCATATGACTACCTATCCGCTTGGCTACCTGATCGCCGTGTGGATCGCCCTGGAAGATACCCGCCCGGATAACGGACCGCTGTTTTATTATCCCGGCAGCCACCGGCTGCCCTATCTGTTGAACGGTGATTTTAATGAAGGAGAGACAGCCCTGCAGCTGGGAAAAAAGGATTATCCCGATTATGAGGACAAGATAGAAGAACTGATAAGGGAACAACAGCTGAAAAAAGAGATCTTCCTTGCAAAAAAAGGAGACATCCTTATCTGGCATGCCAATCTTATACATGGCGGTATGCCGGTAGAGAACAGCAGCCTGACGCGAAAAAGCATGGTCATCCACTATTTCGCCAGGGATGTGATCAAATACCACGAGATCACGGAACGCCCTTCGCTACTGCCTCATCAGGGCCAATAATTGTTCCCGCACCTGCTCATTAAACAACAACATCTTTTTCCGGTTGTATTCCAACGCAAGCACTTCGGCGCGTCGCACACCCCCCAGATGAAAAGCCCCAAATAAAGCAGCCCCGATCAGCCAGGCCGAGATATAATAATGCTGCTCAAAACTAAGCACGGCGAAATAAACACCCGCCGCCTGTACAACAAGACTGATCACCCCATCCAGGGGCTTCCCCACATAAAACTGCCCCGCTCCCGGAATAAATTGTGAAAGCCATTGTGCTTTATTGACATCCTTCAAATGAGGAATATGAGCATACAGATCAGGAGGCGGAGCAGCCAGATGCATCTGTGCAATAAATGAACGATACGTTTCGGCCGCCTCTTTCCATCGTTGCAGCTCATTAAGAGAAAGTATTTTCAGGACAATAAGGAAGGGAGCTGGCGATTTGCCGGCATGTGTATAAGGCCAGCGGTCCACCAGAGAGAGCACCTCTTCAAAATGACCACCCAGATAGGTGCAAAGCACCTGCTGATAGTGGATCTCTGTAAGACCACTGTCCGGAAAAGGAAGGCCCTGCCAGCTTTCCAGGAAAGTCCTCGCCTGGTCATACGATCCCAGCATTTTCAAACAGCGCGTTTTCCCCAGGACAGCCTCCAACTGCTGTCCACGGTCTGTATTCTCAAACAAGACCCGCTCATAGGCGATGGATGCCTCAAAATAGCTTCCGGCACGGTAAAGTGAGTCCGCATGAGCAAACACCGGTCCCGCGACATCCGCTGTAGGACGGAGGTCCACCGTCTGCGCCTTAGTTAAAAAAATTGCGCAAAGGGATATGCATGTCAAAAAGTATCTTATTATCATACTCCTTATAAAATTCGTTTCTCCGGATCTTGACAGACAGGGTACTGCCCCAGATGTCACCGATATAAAAAATGCTGAAAAGCGTGCCAAAGCCGATGAATCGCGCGCTTTTGACCCCGTCCTTCCGATAAGACTCATAGGTGATGGCGGCCAAAGAGATGATCGGCAGGAAGGCCGCGATAGCCTGTTTTTTCTTCCCCGCATACCATTTTCCCGCACCCGGAAGAAGGGCGCTGTAAAAGCCTGCCAGCACGGGCGAACGGTGTTTAAATGAGCTCAATCTGTCATAATACACCTGCATATGCCGTTCTTCCTTTGAAAAGACATAGGAATTATAGGTGAACTGCTGCTGTTGGGGAAGAAAACCCTTATAATCTCTTTGTAAAAGCGCTATGCCCGCCAGCTGGAGACTACGCAGCTCCCGCGACGTGCTATCCGGAAGGGACAACTGCCGCAGCACCTCTCCGGCCGTATCTGTCACGCCCCGGAAAGCCTGACAGTAAGCGGCAAAAAAACGGGATTTGTCATATTGCCCCGATAAGGATGTTACTTTAAGTAAATAATGGGAGGATTTATCCAGCTGTTTTGCGCTGTAGGCTGCCCAGCCCAACATATAAAAGAGAGAATCTTTCTGTAATCCAGTCAATACACTGGTATCGATATGCTCCAATACATGGATGGCTTCCGGCAGGGCATCCTTATCCTGCAGATATTGGGCAAATCGCAGCTCTTTGGAAAATTCGAATGACTGTGCCCGCAGACAGAAGCCCGTCAAAAAGAACAATACAATAAAAAAGAGAACGGGCCGTACTCTTTTCATCGGTACATATTGGGGGAGTCAATGATAAAGCCATTAGCGGGATCAATATTAAGCGGAGAAACATCCTCCAGCCCGATGCGATTACAACGAAGGATCCGGTCCGCCCCGATAAAAACACCTTTGAATACACCAAATTCCTGGATAGCCTGTTTACTGAAATTAGAGCAGGATATTTCATAGGGACATTGCCGGGCCAGCTGTTGGGATACTATTTTCTGATACCCCAGCAGGGCGCCTTTCAGAAAAAGGGACAGCGGGTTATATTCTGCAACGATATTGTGATGTTTGCTCTGCAGTATTTTATCGTTATTACCAGTGCCATGATAATGCGCGAATTCATCAGGCGTACTAAAGGTCTGACGGGACACCAGGGCCAGGTCCTCCGAAAGCCGGTCCTGTCCATAAAGCACAGGCGCCGCCACCCATAGGAGCATGCCAACGAAAACCGGCCTGATCAAAAAAGATCCTGAAAAAGATATTGACATCATCTTTCGATTTTAGCATTGGCGGGAATAGTATAATCGAACCAGGCGCTGGTACTCATTTCATTCAGCTTAAAGTCCGTATAATTCGTCTTGGAAACAACAGAGTCTCCCTTGTCATACAAGATCTCCGTTGTCGTGGAAGGAAAAGTATAATCATTCAGCATCTGGTAATTATAATAGTACACTTTTCGAAACACCCGACCGCCGGCTTCCTCATAATGCATATACACCGGACGTTGCCCATCATATACGATCCTGATCCGTTGGATGTTGGCCTTCTTATCAGGTCTTTTTAACTTCCATTCCGTCACCAGTAAGACCCCTTCATTATAGGTCTTATCCTGCACATACCCTATCTTGGTGAGACCCATATCAGCCACCCGGCCGGAAAAGAAATAATAGAACTGGGAGGATTGGGTACTAAATAAAAAATTCTGATACTCGATGACCGTATTTTTCATCGGATCATAGATCCTCGTTTCACCCAATTTGTTGGCGACGATCATATACTCCCGCGGATAAGTAAAATGGGTGATCATATTGCCATTACGCTGATAAAAGATGTCCCCTCTCAGCGTAACGGATTTCCCCTGCTGCACCTGGCGGATAACCATGGAGGCAGATATCTTATCAATAGCTACAGGTCCGGGTAAAAATGAGCTCGCAGTAATGACCACCACTAACAAGAGATATGGCAGAAAGCCCTTTTCCATATAAAATGGGTTATTAAAGGTGATGGAGAATTTTTTCCTGTGCTGCTTTCAGCTGTTCCGGGCTCAGTTTTAACTTTTTCCGGGTGAAATTGAGATCGTCGGCTTCATCCAGTGGCACAAGGTGAAGGTGTGCATGGGGTACTTCCAGCCCGACAACGGACATCCCACACCGGTTACATACAAAAGCCGACTCAATGGCCCTGGCGATAGGTTTGGCAAAAAGGAGCATCTCCGCCAGATAGTCGTCCGGTACATCAAAAAACCTGTCTACTTCCAGCTTTGGAACCACCAGCACATGTCCCTCCCGAAGGGGAAAAATATCCAGGAAAGCAAAGAACTTATCATTCTCTGCAATCTTGTAAGAGGGTATTTCCCCGGCTATGATCTTCGAGAAAATGGTCACACGGTGATATTTTCAATTTTGAATTTAAGCATACCCGCAGGCACCTGTACATCAGCCACCTCTCCCACCTGTTTGCCCAACAGACCCTTTCCAATGGGAGATGTTACAGAGATCTTTCCCAGCTTCAGATCGGCTTCCTTCTCCGAAACAAGGTGATAGGTCATTTGTTTCTTATTGGTCAGATTGGTCACAGTGACCTTGGTAAGTATAGATACTTTACTGGTATCGATGGTGCCTTCATCTATAACCCTTGCATTGACAAGTTCACCCTCCAGCCTGTTGATCCTTGCTTCCAACAATCCCTGCGCCTCTTTGGCTGCGTCGTATTCAGCATTCTCCCGAAGATCGCCCTTTTCACGGGCTTCAGCAATCGCCTTGGATGCAGCGGGCCTGTCTACGGCCTTCATTCTCTGAAGATCGGCCCTGAGTTGCTCTAATGCATCTTTGGTATAATAGGTAAACCCACTCATAGTTGCCTCCTTTTACAATTGCGCACCGTATATGGCTTATTCCGAAAATTAACCCATACCCGGTGCACGTCTGATAATGGGACCTTCGGTCCGGCGAACATCGGTTCGCCAGAAGAAAAAAAATACAACGCCTCAGGAAAAATCCAAAAGCGTTGCACTATTACGGCAAATTTATAGAAAAAACTTAAATGCCGAGCTTTTCCAGGGTGACCTCGGCCATTTTAAGAAAAGCTTCATGGCTATAGCCCGCGATATGGGGGGTGACCAGGACATCCGGCCGGGCCAGCAGCCAGTTCAGCTGTTCACGCTGAAGACCCGTGTAGGTCTCCAGTTTTTCGTTTTCCAGCACATCCAGGGCCGCACCGGCTATTTTACCTTTTTCAAGGGCCCGGATCACGGCGGCGGTATCATGGACCTTCCCCCGCGAAGCGTTGATAAACCAGGGTCTTCTTTCCAGGGAGTCAAAAAAGGCGTCTCCCGCCATATGAAAGGTCTCCTCCGTCAGGGGTACATGAAAGCTGATCACATCAGCATAGCGGGCCACCTGTTCCAGAGAGGCTTCCCTTACATTCCCTTTGGCGAAGTCAAATTTATATTTGTCATACACCAATATGGTCGTGTCAAAGGAAGAAAGATGCCTGGCAAAAGCCCCTCCTGTATTACCAAATCCGATGATACCCACGGTCTTACCAGTGAGCTCCGTACCCCTGTTAGGGTCCCGGATCCATTTCCCTTCCTTTATTTCGAGGTTGCTGCTGTGAATTTTATTCATGAGACTTAGCAGCATGCCCAGGGCATGCTCACCTACGGCATTCCGGTTACCTTCCGGACTGCTGACACATTTGATCCCTTTGGTGGCGGCATATTCCGTGTCTATCAGCTCCATCCCGCTGCCAAGCCGACCGATCCACCTCAGCGCAGGAGCCTGCTCCAGGATGTTCTTGTCTATCTTCAGACGGGTGGTTACAATAAGCCCTTCTACTTCCGCCATCGAGACGGCCAGCTCTTCATAGGTGATCTGGGGCTGATATACTACATCGTATCCTTTTTGGGTGAGTCTTTCTTGTAAATAGGGATGAACTTTGGCTGTGATAATCACTTTTCGCATAAATTATTTATTAGCGCATTTTCCAGGTCAGCCGGGCAAACTCATCTACAGATAATTGCTCGGCGCGCTGACCAAAAACAGGGTCTTGTAAAGCAGTTTCTTCAAATAACGACCGCACGGCATTCCGCAGGGTCTTTCTCCGCTGGTTAAATGCTGTTTTCACCAGTAGAAAAAATCTTTTCTCATCCCGAAAAGACGGCAGCGCCGTCCTTGGCAACAGCCTTATAACGGCGCTTTTTACCTTGGGAGGCGGCTGAAAGCACTGTTCATGCACTTCAAACAGGTATTCCACGGAGAAAAAGGCCTGCACCAGCACGCTGATCACCCCATAGACTTTGGAACCTTCCCTGGCAGCCACCCGCTGCGCCATCTCTTTCTGAAACATACCCGTCATACTTTCCAGGTCCTCCTTCCAGTCCAGCATCTTAAAAAGTATCTGGGAAGAGATGTTATAAGGAAAATTGCCCACGACGGTGAACCTGCCTTTAAAAGGCTTTTCCATGTCCAGAATGCTTTGGTGGATGATCCTGCCCTCCAGGACGGGCCAGGTGCTCTTTAAATATTGTATTTTTTCGTCATCTAATTCAACCGCCTTAAAATCAATACCTTCTATTTCCAATAAATATTTGGTCAGCGCACCGGCCCCGGGTCCTACTTCCAAAAGCTGCCGGCCGGCGCCCGTGAGCGGGGTCTCACGCAGGGCGGCCACTATCTTACGGGACATATTTTCATCCTTTAAAAAATGCTGACCGAGGGATTTTTTGAGCGTATACATGCGTAGGGCAAAAGTAAGGGTTTCCAGCCTCGTCAAATAAATCGTACATTTAGCCCTCGAAAATTAAGTGAATGAGCCAACTACAAAAACCTGTCATAGGCATTTCCGTCGGAGACCTGAACGGCATAGGGACCGAACTGATCATAAAGACATTTTCCGACCACCGGCTGCTGGAATTGTGTACGCCCGTCATTTTTGCCTCGAATAAGCTGATCAACTTTTACCGGAAAGCCATCCCGGAAATAGCTTTCAACTACCAGAACACAAAGGATCTCACCCGCATAGCCCATAAACAGATCAATATTTACAATTGCTGGGAAGAAGAGATAGCCATCGTCCCAGGCCAGTTGACAGAGATAGGAGGCAGCTATGCCATCAAATCCCTGACAATGGCCGTAGAAGCTCTCCGGGAAAAAAAGATCCAGGGGCTGGTCACCGCCCCCATCCATAAAAAGAACATCCAATCCGCCGATTTTAACTACACCGGTCATACCCCCTATCTCAAGGAAGCCTTTAATGCCAGTGACGTGCTGATGCTCATGGTATCGGAGAATTTCAGGGTCGGCCTTGTCACAGAACATGTGCCGGTGAAGGATATAGCAAAATACATCACCCGCGAGACCATTTTATCAAAATTGAACATCCTACGGGACAGCCTGGTAAAAGACTTCGGGATCGACAAACCCCGGATAGCCGTCCTGGGACTAAACCCCCATGCCGGAGATGAAGGACTCATCGGAAAAGAAGAGGAAGAGATCATCAAGCCCGCCATTAAGGACGCCAAACATAGTATGCTTGTATTCGGACCTTATAGCGCCGATGCATTTTTTGCCCGCAATTACCAATCGAAATTCGACGCCGTACTGGCCATGTACCATGACCAGGGCCTCATCCCCTTTAAATCACTTGCCTTTGGAGAGGGCGTTAACTATACTGCCGGTCTGCCCATGGTCCGGACCTCCCCTGACCACGGAACGGCATTTGACATCGCAGGAAAGAACAAAGCGGACAACGCCTCCTTCCTCGCCGCCATATATTCCTGCATCGACATCATCCGCAGCCGCCAGGAATATGAAGAGAACAGAAAAAATCCCCTTAAAAAGATGGGGGCTGTCGTGCTGGCCAATGCCGTGGATGAAAAGATAGAAGAAAACTAGTATTTAACCGGATACATCTCCCTGAGTATCAACATACACCCCCAGGTATAGGTGGAATGACCCTGCTCCCGATCGTAAAAAACGTAGTTTTTTTTAAGGGTGTGCTTGCAAAAACAGAATGTCTTCTCTATCTTTGAACTATCATCCTTTGACAACCCAGTCAACAATTTCCCATAGAATTACCGCGTCCCCAGGGACAATGCTTTTATCCCCTCGAAAAACAACGTAGAACAACCATTCGCATTTTACTGGATCTTAGATCATAAATAGTTCCTTCCTACGAATCGCCTCCTATCCGCCTAATTAATTTTATCACCTTCTGAAAATCACAAAGATGAAGAGGAACTCATTTATCTTATTGTTTACTGCTGTCCTGGCATTCGTATTTCTCCCTGCTTTCGCCGGCTCATCCAACAACATTTCCGATAATTTCAACTCAAGGACAGGTGTAAAACTTTCTGGTGTAAAAGGCTACCTGGAAGGAAATTGCTGGTTCTTTGCAGACTTCGACGTCAATCGCTCCGGCTGGACACCCAATATGGAAGGTGACGGGGCAATGGTGTCCGGAACGGGTTCCAGCGCTACAGAAATGACAGGCATCTATACCCCCCTGCTGGATCTCAAGGCCGGTACTGCTGTTGACTTTAAATACAAATTCAATCAGGCTGTCACCGACAGACGATGGATCAAGCTGTACGCGGCGGATGCCAACGATAAGGCCCTTTTTCTGCTGGACAGCCTCGAATTGACGGGTTCTGACAACCAACAGATCTATGCCTATCACAAGGTGATCCCAAATGTCGAAGGTTCCTATAAAATTTATATCAACTACCAGGGCATCGGAGGTAATGAACGCATAGCCATTGACCAATTGATCATCGGCGCCGCGCCCCATTATCAATCCACCTGTAATACGGCCCCCGTAGCCCTGAAAGATAAGTTCATCGGCAACTCTTCCCATACCGCCAATGGCAATGTACTGAACAATGACTTCGATCCCAATCACGAGACATTGACGGCCTATTTGCTGGAAGATTCTCCCGATGGCAGCGTTGAATTAAATAAGGACGGAAATTTTGAATTCACGCCCAAAGCAGGCTTTACAGGGAATGCCACTCATTTCACTTACAAAGTATGCGATAACGGATCTCCTTCCCTGTGCTCCATTAATACAACGGCCCTCATCAGATTCCCCTCACACAGCAGCCTCACGAATTTCCAGGCTTTGTACAGAAAGAATGCCGTTGACATCAACTGGGGTACCGCTGCTGACAATCACAGCGCTATCTTCGAAGTAGAAAGGAGCATGGATGGCACCAGTTTCGAACAGGTGGGAGAAGTAAAGACAAATGGTTCTGCTGCCCTGCAGGAATTCAGCTTTACCGACAACGTCCGCGAGAAAACAGCGCAAAAGAACGACCTGTACTACCGCTTGCGCCAGGTGGATGCTGCTAATCGCGTCACCTATTCAAAAGTACTCGTGGTACGCATGTACGGCAGTAAGAGTGTCGCTTCCGTAAGCGTAACACCAGACCCCGGCGTAAATGACATCCAGGTAAATGTACAGCTGAAAGAAAAGTCTTTTGTCCTTATGAAAGTAACGGACAACAACGGCAGCGAATTGATCAGGAAAACAGCCATGGGTGAGAATGGGTCCAACATCTACAACATCGAAGGTACGGATCAGCTACAGCCGGGCATGTATCAGCTGGATGTGATCATCAACAGCAATGAAAAGCTGACAATGCGGCTGGCAAAAAGCTAACACAACATCGGAAGATTGAATGGCAGATACAAAGGGCCTCCGAAAGGAGGTCCTTACTTTTTTATATCCAGGTAGGACTGCAGGTCCTTCACATACTGTTCAAAAGCGAGTATTCCCTGATGAGTGATCTTACAGGTGGTCTGGGGGTAATTATCTTTAAACTGTTTGGAAACATCGATATAACCAGCTTCCTTTAACTTATTGATCTGAACACTGAGATTACCAGCCGTAGCATTTGTCTTTTCCCGCAGATAAATAAAATCCGCCTCCTTCACACTGATCAGGATAGAGACAACGGCAAGCCGCAGCTGGGAATGTAATATGGGATCAAGATCCTTAAACATATTTCTTTTTTGCTTTCAGGTAAGACTTTCTCAGGATCAACCCGGGTATAAACCAGGCCAGCTGCGCCGCAGCAGCCACATAAAGCATTTGCCAGGGGAAGGGAGTAAAAGCGTTTAAAATAGCAAAGATCCAGCAGGCAATGCCACCGATGATCATAGGCCGGAATCTTTTCCCATAACCGGAGGTAAAGGTCGGGATACCATAGAGCACCAGGTAGATGGAAAGATAGCTCTCATTAAACCCATAACGGCCCTCGATAAAAGCCATAAGCCCCATCGTGATCCCAAAGCTCATCCAGAGACCACCCATAAAACTGTCCTCATGCCCTTTGATCCTCCTTTGTTTTTTTTCCCGGATGCCGATGATCACCTGGGGGATAACGGCAAGGAAAGTAATGACCCACGCATAATCCAGGAATTTCCAATGTAAATAGTGATTAAAAAAAGTAAGCAGGGCAAAAACGGTGATAACGGAGCCCCATAACAAGGCGCTCACACCCGTATCATGGTAGTCATTCCGGGCCTTGTTGATCATCCGGGTTATCAATTGCAGGCTTTCCGCACCTGACAGTTCATTTATTTCTTCCATGAAAACGTTATTGTCATATTTGTTTGCCCTGAAAGTGCATTTCCGGCAATTTAGCACTTTCAGGACAAACGTTTAATGAAGGGGTTTAGTTGCTGCATTTGGCCAGCATATCTTCCGCCTGCTTTTGACCCCAGGTGGGAGCCAGCGGTGCAGAGTGCGCGGCTTTGAACAGGGCCACAGATTTTTCAAAAAGCGGCTTTGCCTTATCTTTTCCGCCACCAAACTGGGGAGGTGTTCCAAAAAGGCTCATACCCTGCAGATAATAAAGACGGGGATTATTAGGATCAGCCTCCAGCCCTTTTTGCAGCGCGGCGGATGCCTCTTTACCCTGCGTCATCCAACGTGACTGGGGGTCTACCAGCATCTGCTGGGTGGCGGACATATTCTCGACAGCATAGAGCTCGGCGTTCTTTTCGAGGGCTTCAGCCTTGGCAAGATAGGCGTTGATCCTGGCGGCATTGGCATCCTTGTCCTTTGTAGCAGGATTCCATCCTACCCAGGTCTGCGCCAGCGCCGCATAATAATAAGGCAGCCATTTTGTTTTTTCGGCGTCACCGATACGGTCAAAAGTTCCGGCGAGGCTTTGCAGCTCATCAATGCTTTTTGCAGAATCCAGCAGTGTTATGTTCTTCTGCATGACCTGCGTGTATTTGTCTGTCTGGGCGCCAGCGGCCAGTGAGGCCAGCAAAGTCAGCGCTAAAAAGGCTTTCTTCATAATTGTATTTTTAAAAATTTATAAATGAGTATTGAGCTTACAGATTATTGTTGATAGCATCCTGGCTTCTATCCACACCCCAGCTCAGGAAACAGCCGACAAAATAAAACCGGTTAGCAGGAGGCGTAATGGCCTGTTTGTAGTCGCCACTATAAGAGAAATTATAACCATACACCGCATTGTATCCGAGAACATTGCTTACACTGGCAAAGAGCACAAGAAAGGTCTTTGCCTTGGTGTTGCCGACGCTGGGGACATATTCCGCGCTAAAGTTCAGGGCCTGGTAAGATTTGGTCTTCCCCTGCTCAGCCAGGTTATACTTGGCATTATCAAGGATAAAATTATAATAAGGTCTTCCCGTGGCATAGCTATAGGTCAGATTAACCCCCGATTTGATCTTGGTGAAAAAGCGTTTGGTCACAATGGAAGCGGTATGCGTAGCGGCAAAATTGGGCATCAGCTGCTGCGTATAGTTAAGATAATTCCGCTTAGTGTCCAGATACGAATAGCTGATCCAGTAGTCAAAGTCCTTAAAGGTCTTTTTATCCCGCCAAAACAGCTCTATACCCTTTGCATACCCGCTGCCACTGTTATTATAGGTGGAATAATAATAGTTGACAGGGACTGTTTTGATAAGGTCCTCATATTTCTTATAATAAGCCTCTATCCTGAAGATCCTGTCTTTGGACATCTTCTGATAATTGACGATATAATGTGTTGCCTTTGTAAAACCTACATTGGTGGAGTAAAAAAGCTGGCTATTCTCAGGTTTCTGGTAAAATACGCCATAAGCCAGGGATACCTGTGCATCGGGACCCGTTCTATAAGCCAGGGACACCCTGGGAGCCAGGTCGCTGCGATTGATCACAGACGAGTGCTCAAAACGGACCCCCACCTTTGCAGCCAGCTCATTGGTCAAAAAGATATCGGACTCTGCAAATACAGCATTAAAATTATCCTTGAATTTCAAGAGCGTATCCGTATTGTATTCCTGGGTGCGGTAATGCTGATAATTATACGCATACCAGTATTCGGTGCCAAAACGTATAGCGCTTAAACCACCCAGCTTTTTATCAAATACGACCTTGCCCTGGGTAAGGTCCTGTCTTTGATCAATAAGAAACTGTTTATAGTTCATCCAGAATATAGAGTCAGGAAAGTATTTTGGTTTGTTAAAGGCATCCTGCACCTGCATACCAAGATTGTCCAGGTTCGTGCTGTAGCTGGCAGCCAGATCCATCTTCCAGCCATTGTTCAGATACTCGCGCCAGCTCAGGTTATTATACCAATTATGATTGGTAAGGGAAAAAGCATCCTTCTCATTCAGACTGTCCACATCCTGTCTGCGCAGCCCGAGATCATTATAGGAAAAAGTAGTATAATATTTAATGATCCCACCACTTTTTGTCTTGATCCGGAAATTGGCGTCCGCGTTGTGGAACTGGGGCATATTGAAATAGTCAGGCACCTGCTTAACAGCCTTGAAATACAATCCTACGTTGACATAATCATAGGAAAATCCATAGGAAGACTTTTTGTCTTTTGCCACCTGCTGCGTACCCAATCCCACGATAAGGGGAGAGATCGTGGCATCAATCTCGGACTTTTCAGGAATGTCGATGGATTCCAACAGTACAACGGAAGAAAGAGCCTGGCCATAAAGCGCGGAATAGCCCCCGGTGCTAAATACCGTCCCTTTGAACAGGAAGGGTGAAAAACGCCCCCTCGTCGCAATATCGGGTACGCTGGTATAATAAGGGTTATTTACCAGGGTCCCATCAATATATTGTTTTGCTTCATAACCAGCGCCACCGCGTACAAATAAGCCCTCTTGTTCACCCACTTGCTGGGCGCCGGGCAATGTTTTAAGGGCAGCCGTAATATCGGCATTGGAACCGGCGGTAGTAGCCACATCCAGCGAGCTAAGCACGGCCCCCCTTTTTGCGTCGCCAGCGGTAAAGGAACCAGCCGTGATGGTTACGGCCTTTAATTCGCTCAGCTGCTCCTTCATGAGAATACGAAGTGTCAGCGCAGTTCCCCCCAGTGTAACAGGCTGTTCAACAGGATCATACCCGATATTGGTCACGACAAGGGTAAAGGGCCCTTTTTCCGGGGAACTAAAGTGAAAAGCACCCAGCGAGTCCGATGTGGCCCCGTCATAAGAGTCCTTAATGGTTATGCTGGCTCCCCGGATAGGATGTCCCTTGGTGTCCTTTACCGTCCCCGAAATAGGGGTCTGGGCAATAATCCCTATTGATACCAGGAAAACAGGAGCGAAAAAGATCATTTTAAAGGCCAGCGGTTTCATTGCTCATAAATTTATCACTAAACTAGACTAGTTTACAATATAAACCAAATAAACCGGCCTTATCTCGGTAAAGCCCAGGGTGGGGGTCGGTGAAAGCCCCTAAAATGGGCGGCGGGGTTACTTTTTCCAGATAACCCCGCCGCCAAAATAAAAAAGCCAGGCTTAGAAAAGCCCGGCGGTTGTTGATCGTACCCTTTAAAACTAAATTCTTGGAATATTTTATAGGCGATGCCATTACACTCCGCAATAATCCTGCGGGGAATAGGGCAGCTACCATCGATAATTTGATCGAAATGGATCGTGCTACACGGTTAACTACACACAAATAAATAATACGGCTTTCGTACGGATGATCAGAAGAAAAGTGGATTGGAAATAAAAACTGATAGATTGGTTTTCGAGAGGCTTGGAGGCTTGTCTGGTTGACGTTGTAAAGATTGCCAAAAAAGTTTAAATCTGCAAGCGTTTATACTTATTTTTTTATCGCTCAGTATGCCTGAAAATGAAAAGCCCCGCGGATGCGGGGCTTCATTTTATCAGGAGATCCTTTATTTGTATTGAGGGATCAGGCTGTCGGCGAGAGCTACCATCTTCTTCACGCCATCTTCCGGCAGATTGCCTTTCTTAAACTCAGCCAGTACATCAGGCAGTTTATTCTCCATCTCCAATAGGAAATGTTCTTCGAATTCCTTCACCTTGCGTACGGCCACTTGTCTCAGCAGACCCTGGGTACCAAGATAGATAATGGCTACCTGTTTTTCTACGGAGAAAGGAGAGTATTGAGCCTGTTTCAAAATTTCCACGTTACGTGCACCCTTGTCGATAACCAGCTTGGTCGCTGCATCCAGATCGCCCCCGAACTTGGAGAAGGCTTCCATCTCACGATAGAGGGCCTGGTCCAGCTTAAGGGTACCGGCAACTTTCTTCATCGACTTGATCTGTGCATTACCACCCACACGGCTAACGGAGATCCCTACGTTGATAGCAGGGCGGATACCAGAGTTGAACAGGTTGCCTTCAAGGAAGATCTGTCCGTCCGTAATGGAGATCACGTTGGTGGGGATGTATGCGGATACGTCACCGGCCTGTGTCTCGATGATGGGCAGGGCTGTCAGTGAGCCACCACCTTTTACGAGATGCTTGATGGATTCAGGCAGGTCGTTCATATTCTTTGCTACACCGTCATCAGCGATGACTTTTGCAGCGCGTTCCAGCAGACGGCTATGCAGATAGAATACATCACCAGGATAGGCTTCGCGGCCCGGAGGACGACGCAACAGCAGAGAAACTTCACGATAAGCTACGGCCTGTTTTGAAAGATCATCATAAATGATGAGCGCAGGACGTCCGGTGTCGCGGAAGAACTCGCCGATGGCAGCGCCCGCAAAAGGAGCATAGAACTGCAAAGGAGCAGGTTCAGAAGCGGAAGCCGCAACGATCACGGTATAATCAAGCGCGCCGTTGTCAGCCAGGGTCTTCATCACACCAGCAACGGTGGACGCTTTCTGACCGATGGCGACATAGATACAATATACAGGCTTGCCTGCTTTGTAAAATTCTTTCTGATTGATGATGGTGTCGATGGCGATAGCCGTCTTACCAGTCTGGCGGTCACCGATGATCAGCTCACGCTGTCCACGGCCGATGGGGATCATCGCGTCGATGGCCTTGATACCCGTCTGCAGCGGCTCCTTTACTGGTTCACGATAAATAACACCCGGAGCCTTACGTTCCAGCGGCATTTCATATTTTTCTCCTGCCAGCGGTCCTTTACCATCGATGGGCTCACCCAATGTATTTACTACGCGGCCCAGCATACCCTCTCCTACTTTAATAGAGGCGATATTACCGGTACGGCGGACCTTGGCTCCTTCCTTGATATTCCCGCTCTCTCCCATCAATACCACACCCACGTTATCTTCTTCCAGGTTAAGCGCGATGGCTTTTACACCATTCTCGAATTCTACCAGCTCACCACTGCTGACATTGCTCAGTCCGTAGACACGGGCAATCCCGTCACCTACCTGCAGTACGGTGCCGACTTCTTCCAGCTCAGCGGAAACATTGACGTTGCTCAATTGCTGGCGCAATATTGCTGAAATTTCATCTGGTTTGATCTCTGCCATATTATATTCAGTTTGAAGTTTGTTATCTTATCTTATAAATAAAATCATTGTTGCGGAATTGCTTCCGGATATTATTCAGCTCAAAAGCTACGCTGCCATCCACCAGCTGATCCCCTATCTCCAGCACAAAACCACCGATCAGGTCCGCATTTACGGCAGTATTCAGCTCGATATTGCCAAGGTGGCCCCCTGCACTGACCTTATCCACGATGGCCTTCTTCACGGCATCGCTGATCTCCACGGCTGTGGTCAGCTTAACAGTATGGATCCCTTTATGGACCTTATATTGCTCTACAAAAGCCGAAATGATCTCGGGCAGATAGGATTCACGACCCTTCGCCATCAGCAGCTTGCTAAAAGACTTCGTGATCACGGAAACATTACCGGCTGCGGTGATGGCATCCAGTATCTTGCTCTTCTTATCAGCACTGATGATAGGACTCTTCAGAAGAAGGACGAAGTCCCGGCTGTTGCGACAGGCGCTTTGCAAAAAGAGCATGTCATTATAAACG
>Ga0206926_1101_pt2 | contig 16620 bp, 13 predicted proteins | sample Alteio_BWOrgHeat_59_FD_152955 | JGI IMG/M metagenome (GOLD analysis project Ga0206926, IMG submission 152955) | Enriched cells from forest soil in Barre Woods Harvard Forest LTER site, Petersham, Massachusetts, United States -... | ecosystem: Environmental > Terrestrial > Soil > Temperate forest >... | reverse complement strand
AGGCCGACGGGGATTACGGGGACCCGCCGGGCCGCCCATCACCGTCACCGCTGATCACAGCGATTGGAACTACGTGCCGGGCGAAGACGTTAAATTTACCATTACTGCTCCGGCAGGGACAAATATCGCCTACACCATCGGCCCGGAAATGATGCCGGCGGAATCGAAGAGCGCGGTTATTCCGGATAGTGGCAGCCTGGTAATCGACGGCGGCACGATGAAGGAACCCGGTTTTCTGCGCTGCATTGCGACCTCCATGGTTGGCCGCAGTCGGGGGCTGGCCACGGCGGCATTTTCACCCGAAAAAATCAAGCCGACGCAAACCGAGCCGGCGGACTTTGATGCGTTTTGGAACAAGGCCAAGGCGGAACTCGCCGCACTTCCCCTCGATGCGAAGCTGACGCCGATGCCCACCGAGACCACGGACAAACACGAAGCCTTCGAGGTGGATTTGCAGAACATCGGCACGCCGCCCGCGACGACGAGCCGGTTTTATGGCCTTCTCTATATTCCGCGCGGCGACGGCCCCTTCCCCGCGATGATGTCCCCGCCCGGCGCGGGCGTGCGCGGGCCGGACCGCGACCTGTGGGAATGGGTCGATCGCGGATTCATCGTGCTGTACGTCGGCATTCACGAAGTCCCCATGCGCCCGCTGCCCGATGCCGCTGCGACGTCGTCAGTGCCGGGGAATTACCCGAATGTCGGTTTGGACGACCCGGGTCATTACTACTTTCGTCGGGTGATCATGGGCTGTGTGCGGGCGGATGATTATCTGGTGTCGCTGCCGAAATGGGACCACAAGAACCTCGTCGCCTATGGCGGCAGCCAGGGCGGCTACCTGTCGCTCACGACGATGGCGCTCGACTCGCGCGTGACGTGCGGCGAGGTCTCGTACCCGGCCTATTGCGACGAGGTCGCCTACGTCCACGGGCGGCCCGCGGGCTGGCCGGCGATGAAGTTCAACGACCCCAACGACACCGAGCAGCAGCGCGCGGCCAAAATCGCGACGACCGCCTATTTCGATTCCGTCAACTTCGCCCGGCGCATCAAAGTGCCCGGGCATTATGGCTGGGGCTACAACGACGAGACCTGCCCGCCCGACTCGACCTTTTCGATGTACAACACCCTCACCGCGCCCAAGGAACTTTCCATCTTCAAGGAAATGGGCCATTCGCCCCGCGTGCAGGCCCTGACAGATGTCGAGCACGATTGGTTGATGAAGCAGGTTGGGAAGAATAAATAACTGAAAAATGACATAGGGGTGACCGACATCGCCAGGGATGCGGAACGCTAGGTGCGGGTGATTGAACTTGCATATTGATTGTCCTGCTCACACAGCTACAGTACAAACCGTGGATTCTCTAGCTGCGGCCGCCCCACTCCGCCGCCGCATCTGGCTCTTCGCGCTGTTGAGCGTAGCGGTAGTTTTCCTCTTGCCGGAGAATTTGTATTTGTCCTCAAAGCAGTGGGACTTGCCCCAATTTGCCGCATGGCGGGCGTTTGCAGCGGATAGCATCCGGGCGGGGCATTTCCCGCTGTGGAATCCGTACGCCTATTCCGGGCAGCCATTTCTGGGTGATTTCAATTCGGCGGAGCTTTATCTGCCGAATGTCATTTTCCTTTTTCTGCCGTTGGCGCGGGCCTTCAATCTTTCGCTGCTCCTCCACCTACTGTTATTGGGTTGGGGCGTGGGGTACTGGTCGGTGCGTCGGGGGTGCCATCCAGTCGCTGCTGCGCTGGCCGGGATAGCCGCAATGTTGAGCGGGCCGGTGTTCATGCGCCTGCCCACCGGACAAGTGGGCAATATATGTTCCATGGCCTGGGCGCCGTGGATGTTTTGCGCACTGGAGGCGGCGTGGCAGGGACGGCCTGGGCGACCTGCTTTATTGGCAGGGGCATGCGTAGCTCTGCAAATTTTGGGCGGGCAGCCACAGTATGCGGTTTTTGTCGCCATGGCCGCCGGCTTACACACAATGGTTTATGCAGTAGCGAAGCGAGGCTGGTGGCGAAAACTATGGGTACTAGCGACAGCCTATGCAGTTGGCCTCTTGCTGTCTGCAATGCAATGGTTGCCCGGGCTGGCGGCCAAAGCCGAAAGTGTGCGACAGGGTAAATTGCCCTATGATTTTGCACGGGTGTCTTCGTTCCCACCGGAAAACCTGCTGACTTTGTTAACCCCGGAATTTTTTGGTCATATGTTCGGGTATGATTACTGGGGTCGCATTGTTCTGTGGGAAAGCTGTTTGTTTGTGGGAGTGTCGGGCGTAGCTCTGGCGGTGGTGGCGCTTGCGGGCCGGGAGCGCGGCGAACAAGCCCGGCTGGATATTTTGCTGGCAGGGTTATTGTTCATATTGGCCTTGGGCGACTACACCCCACTGCAACACCTGATGTATGAATATGTGCCGGGTTTTGGCGACATGCGGGCGTTTGCGAAATTCGATTTTCCCGCGTTGCTGTTTGTGGCGCTCGCCATCGGCGGTGGGGCTGATGCCATTCTCTGCCAACACCGAGTCAACCCGATACTCTCTACCGGACTCGTCGGAGCGGGCCTGGCCGGAGCAGGGGTAGGCGGCTGGCTGTGGCTGAGCCCAACCAACGTGGGTGGTTGGATCAAACAAAACGACCAAGGCCAATTCAGTATCTACCTGAAAAATGTCGATGCGACCTTTATCAATCAGGCGGGGAAACTGGCCGGGTGGTCACTGGCCGTTGGGGGCCTGCTGCTCGCGCTGGACGGATTGATCTTGTTACTGGCGCGACGACAGCCCCGCTGGGGCCTGTGCCTGCTCGTTATATTGCCACTGGAATTGCTGGCTTTTGCTGGAAATTTTTTCGCCACCACCCCGGAGGGCAGTTTGTCATCCTCAACTATTGGAAACATCCTGGCCAGTCATCCGGGGGATTACCGAATTTTCAACACGGACAGAGCGGATGCCGATTATTTTTATCATGTGCCGTCAATATGGGACGACAGCCCGTCCGTGTTAAAACGCTACGCGGAGTTTATTTACGCTTCCCAGGGCGCCGACCCCGATCAAGCCACCCAAACTGTTTCTATAAAAAAAATACCGCCAGTTTATTCGCTGCTGCGCATGAAATATGCCTTTGTCACAGCGATGATCTCCGACGGCCGTTTGCGAGTGGGCACCAATCCCAACCCGCTGCCACGAGCGGTCCTAGCGTCCGGCTATCGGGTGCTGCCTAGCCGCGATGCAATATTACCGATGTTGATGGGGCCAGATTTCGACCCGCGGCAACTTGTGTATCTGGAAAATGAGCCCAACCCCAAGCCACAAATTGGCGCTGCACTCGGATCTGTGAGAGCAGTCGAGGACAATAGCGACCAACTGACCATTGTGGCGGACGTACCGGTACCGGCGCTGCTGCTCGTCACGGATTTGTACAGCCGGGACTGGCGGGCACGGGCATTACAGGACAGTGTGCAGAAGGAATACACAATAATGCCGGCCGACTACATCATGCGGGCGGTGCCACTAAGCGCGGGGCATCACCATTTAGTTATGGAGTATGCGCCGCCGTCTTTCCAGCAAGGTTTGTGGATTTCCGCAATAGCATGGATGGGTTGGGTGATTTTGATGATGGCGGCAAATTTTCGGGTCAGGAAAGCATGATCATTTGAAAATATTAAAACTGGCCCGTGGCCGCAGGCGCAGTAGGAATGAGCGCTTTTGCGCTCGGGTCGCCAGTGGGGGGCGGGGCGCGGTCCTCCTTCGCGGGTGGGCCGAGCAATTCGGTAAAAATGGGCTTCAAGGCATCGGCCAGAACTTGATAGCCCTTGAGGGTGGGATGCAGTTTATCGCGCGCGTTCATCATCCCGTCGAAGAGTTTGCCGTCCTTATCCGCCAGCTGGTCGTTGACGTTCAGGTAGCGGATTTTTTTGCCGTCGGCCAGCTTGGCCAGGTTCCCGTTGATTTTGTTGATGGTGGACATGACCGCCGGGTTGTCGTTGCGCGGCGTGATGCCGAGGGCGATGATCACGGCCGCGGGCGCTTTTTTCTGCATCAGGTCAAGGATGGCCTGGAGGCCCTGCGTGATGTCCGCGACCTTGGCGTCATCGCCGCCGGGCGGCACAAAGGCCCCAACGTTGTTCGTTCCCGCGAGCAGGACAATGACCTTGGGGTTTACACCGTCCAGTTCGCCATTGGAGAGACGCCATAGAATGTTTTGCGTGGTGTCGGCGCCCCAGCCGAAGTCCGCGGCATTCCAGCCGAAGAAGTTTTGTTTCCAGTTGGCCAGGTTGTCGGGATAATCCGTCGCGCCCCAGCGGCGCATAATCGAGTCGCCCTCAAAATAAATATCAATGCCGCCTTTTTTCGCCTTCTCCAAAAGCTGGGCATGGGCGGTGAGCGAATTTTGGTCGGTGCGCGAAACCGGCTGATCGGCATGAACCACTACGCCCCGGCCCCGTACATTGAATGACGCAGGTGGCGCAGGGCTCGCCGTTCCAGAAGTTGCCGCAGGCGTCTGCGCTTGCGATACACTGGCGGCGATTCCGCCCGTCAATGCCGCCAACAGAATTGTAAATATGCGCGTCTTCACGGAATTGAAGACGAAGCAGCAGGCGGATGACCAATATGTTTATCCGCCCACTGAATAAAATATTTCACATTAGGGGCGTCGGTGTGGCCGCCTTCGTGCTGCCGAAAAGCCAGTTCACCGCCGAGGAGTGTCCCCACCGGCGGCATCGCATCGGTCAAGTAATTGCCCGGCGTGTCCAAACCGTTTTTGCCGAGGAGCCGGTAAACGGGTGTCGCGAGAATCGCCGCCATGAAACTGCCCGGCGCATCCACCCACTTCGGGTCGCCAGCGGATTCCACGCCGTAGCTGACGAAAGCCAGCCGGGGCGCGCAGAGGGCGAGAAGCTCATGGGAATCCACCGGAATATCGCCCGCCGTTTTTACAAACGGAGCGGCGGCGCCGTATTTCAGAAAATTGCCGCCCATCCAGTAATATTCGCCGCCGGTCAGGTTTTCCACGGCTTCGCCAAAATCATGCCGATGCAGTTTGACCCCGCCTTCGCCCGAGGAACCAATCAGCGCCATCGCAAAACGCGGCTCGAAGGCGAGCGTGACGACCGCCGCTTTGCCATAGCGCGAAACACCTTCGATGCCAACATGCTTGGCGTCCACAACAGGGTCGGTTTCCAGATAGTCCAATCCGCGCGCAGCACCCCAGGCCCAGGCGCGCAAGGCTCCCCAGTCTTCCGGCGAACGCGGCGCGCCTTTATTGACGAGACCGATGATTCCCTGCCGCAGCGCGTTGCCGCCGGCGTCCGCTTGAATGCTGCCGGGATTAATACCGGCATAGCCCCAGCCATCGGCGATCAGTTGCTGAGTCGAGGGCGGATCACCGCCGCCTGGACCACCGGCCAAAAGTCCACGACCGGCCCCAGCTGGCGTGGTGAGCGGCGTAGGGAGGGGATTAAAGGTAGGATTGGCAGCAAATATTTGGCCGACGGAGGGGGCGGCCTTGGCCAGCAATTCCTTCAAGGCATGGTTAATGGTGCCCATCTGCTCTGCATTCAGTGACGCAGGGGGCGGCGGTGTCGGCAACCCTCCCCCACCGAACATCATCAACACCGGGACCGGACCCCTGGCGTTGGCGGGGACAACGAGCGTCATGGAAATATCCACGTTGATGGCCGGGAACGAAGCATTGTCCACATGACCCACCAGTTGTTTGCCGACCACCGGAATTCCACCGACCACCCCATTGACAGTCTGCGTCACGGTCCAGGTTACTTTGGGCACGTTTTTCGGCACACGGCCATAGACCTCGCGTTCAAAATCCTCCAGAATTTCGGCGCGGCGGGCCGGCCATTGTGCGGTGCTGGTAACTTTGGTGCCGTCTTTCATGGTCAGCGCGTCCGGCATCGTGTCCTTCCACGGATTGGCGGTTGCCAAATCGAAGCCCGGGCCGGTCTGGTTATTTCCGCTCTTGCCGGGGCGCAATTTTGTTATGCCCAATTGGTCCAACATGTTTTGATGGTCGTCATAGCCGCCATTTGCATCTGCCGCGCGGACCACAGGCGTCGACACTGAAACAATTGAGCTGAGGAACAAAAAGCCCGTGACCACACGGGAAAGAAGCTGGGGGTATTTCATAGATTGTTTGATTAGGATTTGCCGCCAATTATCCAAGTCCATGCCGAGTCTGCCGAATCCAAGGGGTAAGGGGATATTGGGCAAAATCCGCTTAGCGCACAAACCTAGAAATGCGCCTCTCGACCCGATAATAAATTCTGCGCGTGACTTTGCGCCAGGTTCGTGGAAAATTGACTCCCCCATTATGAAACTACGCCTCTTATCCTGCCTGCTCGCCCTCACTCTCGGCATGGTCTCGCTACAAGCCGACGAACCCAAGCCCACCGACACGAAAAAGCCCGACGCTGCGCCCGCCGCCAGCAAGGACACGTCGTCTCCTGCGAACAAGGGCGCCGCGCCTGCCGCTGGCAAAGAAGTCGCCATCATCAAAACCAGCGCCGGCGACATGGTCATCGAATTTTGGACCGATGCTGCGCCGGAAACCATCAAGAATTTCAAGAAGCTCGCCCAGCAGGGTTTTTATGACGGCACTTTGTTTCACCGCGTCATCAAGGGCTTCATGATTCAGGGCGGCGACCCGCTCACCAAGGACGCCAGCGCGGAAGACCGCTGGGGAACCGGCGGCCCGGGTTACATGGTAAAAGCAGAATTTAACGACCACCCGCACGTGCGCGGCGTCATCTCCATGGCGCGGAGCAGCGATCCGAATTCCGCCGGCAGCCAGTTTTTCATCTGCCATGGCACCGAAAGTTTTCTCGACCATAACTACACCACCTTTGGCAAATTGATCAAAGGCGACGATGTACTGGAAAAAATCGCCACCACGCCCACCCATCCGCCCGACCGCCCGAACACGAAGCAGGTCATCATCAGCATCAAAATCGTTCCGGCGGATTCCATCAAGTAGCACGGCGCTTTGGGCTTTAATTCTGCTGGGAAAAACTCTGCAACCAGAGGCTGGCGGAGCCGGGGTCGGTTTGCAGCCAATGGTTGGAGACAAGATTCAGGGCGGAGTTTTTGGTGTCGCCGTTCGGGAACAAGGTGGCCCAATCGGCCGCCGCCTTGGGGTCGGTGATCACCCAGGTGGAGACGATGTTCAACGCCGCTTCGTTGACGACGTTGGGCGATTTTACGGACGCCACCAACCACGCGGCGGCCTGGGCCGGGTCCGTCAGCGCATAAGATTTGGCGGCGGCGGCAATCAACGATTCCTGCAAGGTTGGGTCGGTCACATTTCTGATCCAGGCCAGGGCCCCGGTCGGATCGCGGCTTATCCAATCACACGCTACCGATTGCAAAAAACTGGTCTGCGCGCTGCCCGGAGTCATTTGTTGAGCGAGCATAACAGCCTGCTGGGGATCCTTGGCCGTTAATTGGGTGCCTGTTTCGAGTAAAAAGTTTTGTTTCCAAGCGCTGTCGGGCAGCTGGCTGGCGTATACCTCCAAATCGACGGCGTGATCCGCCCAACCCTGGGCGACCACGGAGGTCAGGTCTTCCATCGCGTCCGGGTTTGCGGCCACCCAATTAGTGGCAGTGACCAGATCCGCCTGCATCCACTGGTGCAACACATCCATGCCAAAGGGCGTGTTGAGTTCGTCGGTGGAAAGCGACTGGATAATATCCACCGCGTCGCCATTGGCGAGCAACGCTTCCAGCTCCTCCATGGAATGATCATTGTCGTCGCCGCCACTGGCTTGTACCTCCAGCCACTGGTGTAATTTCAGATGGATCAACGCCCGCGTCTCTGCCGCTGACTGGATCGGCTTGGCCGGAGATGGCAGGGACAGTGTACCATTCGAGACGGACCCAGTCGCTGGCTTGGACACGATTACTTTTTTAATTGCGTTTCCGTCAGACCAGGGCTGACGCCATGGCCAGATAAAAATTGCGGCGGCCGCCAGCAGTCCAACGCCCAAACACTTCATTAAAAGTTTCATTTTCACACAAAGGATAATGGCAGGCTACCAGCCGAAAGGAGCCGGACCCCCTGAGATCCGGCTCCTCGACTAGTACCACCGTTCTGGAGCAGCGCCGAGTTTTATAAAACTCCCGCATTCCAGAAAATCAATTAGTTGGAAGTAATGATCTGCAACTGAATTGCGGACGTGAACGAGGTGCCGCCCCAGATGTAATTCTCGGAGGGACGCTGGCCAGCCTGATTCAGATCATAGCCGGAGTAAGTTACCATGCACCAGTCGCCGCCGGCATTGCATTCATTCTGCAGCCAGGGGCCAACCTTCTTGCCGCCCTCGCCAGTCCCCACTAATTCATAATGGAAGCAGTCGAACCGGGCACCCGTGTGCAGACCATCACCGACCCAGCGGTAACCAAGATCGGTATTCCGATTAAAATCGGACATATTGGTGTAGGTAATCGTGCTGTTCTGTCCCGTCAGCATTTGGCTCAACGTAATCGGATAAGCCGGATTGCATTGGGCCGCCGAGCGTACTTTGAACTGAATGTGCGAGGGATTGCCATTGTCCGGATTGGCCCAATAGGAGTTGATGCTATAATCGGTGCTGCCGATGATCAGCATGTTGGCCGCGGTGATCGTTTTGCCTTTGGCCGGAGTCAGATCAAATTCGAAATAGTCGGCTTGCTCATTGGGGAGTTCCGTCGAAAAGCCGATTTGATAGTTCGAACTGGTGCGAACGCCTGCGCTGTTCCAATTGCCGGTGGCAATGCAGGACAGATTGTAGGTGTTACCGGCCGCTTGGACACTGGCTACGCTGGTGCAGAACAGGGCGAGGGCCGCCATTCCACTACCGATTTTTTTGAGTGAGCATTTCATGTTATACGAGCTTTCTGGTATTGAGATGTTTTCCATAACTTTCACACAAAAGGTTTGTGCTGCCCTTCCGGGGGCACCGCCTATAACGACCTCAATGCCTGGCCCATCGTCTGACCGGAGCATAGCAACAGATCTGGGGATATAAGGGGAGAGCAAGACCACTATAAGAGATCCCTGCCTAAATGCCTATCGGGAGTTCTACCGATGCCAAAAATCTGGCGTCGGCGTCATTCTTCCTTCACTGATTGAACCACTGGCCAACCCCTTCCGGAATATGATGAACCGCGTTTTCTCTCTCTCGCTGATTTTGACTCTTATAATGGCCTGGCCATCGGCAGGGGCCGCGGCCGTCGACGCCAGTCCAAACCTGAATTCAACGTCGGCAACCCCGGCGGGCGATACCGTCATGGTCAAAGGCAACGGTTTTGTCATCCATTGGAAGGAAATCGATCAAGTGCTGGCCACCGCCAAGGCGCAAAATCCCCAAGCGGAACTTCCGCCAGATGCGGCCGTGCATGTCGCCGCCCAATTAATTGAGATACAACTTGTCCTCCAAAAAGCGACTTCAGAGGAAAAGGCCGCGGGAGAGCAAGAGGCCGCCGGGAAAGTAGCCGACATCTTGAAAACTTTGGGCCAGACGGAGTTTGAGCATCGTTTGCAGGCCACGCACATGACTGCGGACGACCTGCGCCTTAAGTTTGCCCAAGATTCGACTGCCCAAACATCGCTGACCCGCCAACTAGGCATCACCGTAACCGATGAGGATGCGAAAAAGTTTTTTGACGCCAATCCAGGAGCCTACGATCAGCCGGTGGTGGCCCGCATCCGCGAAATCCTGCTGTTGACGACCACCGATTTCACCGATTCTGCCGCACCGCCGCTGCCAGCCGCGACCATCCAGACCAAACACGAATTGATTGACAAACTACACCAACGCATTCACGCGGGCGAAGATTTTGCCACACTCGCCAAGCAATACAACGAAGACCCTGTTTCCAAGGGCAATGGCGACTTGCTGGCCTTCCCCAAAAATGAGATGGCGTTTGGCGACCTGGCGTTTGCCATGAAACCCAATCAAATCAGCGAGGTAATAACCAGCGACGAAGGCTTTCGTATTTTCCAACTATTGGAAATCATTCCGGCCAAAAAAGCCGTCTTTGCCGACCTCGACGACCGGATTAAAGGCATGCTGGTGGGGAAAGCCAAACGGGAGCGGGCGCCGGCTTATATTAATCAGCTGAAAAAAGAGGCGAACGTGGAAATCCTGGACTCCGAACTAAAAAAGGGCTTCGCCGACGCCGACGCGCAAGCGGCGGAAAATGCCAAAGCACAAGCGGCGTTTGCCGCGAAGCAAGCGGCCGCTGAAGCTGCTGCAGCAGCCGGCACAATACCCGCCAAACCGTAACGTATCTGCTCAGGTTTGCCGAAGATGTTTGGCCACCGCCTGCGCCCGCGAGTGGACATGGAGTTTTCCGTAAATATGTTCCAGATGCGTTGAAACGGTGCGATAACTAATCTGCAATTTGTCGGCGATCTCCTTGTAAAGATAACCCTGGGAAAGTAAATCCAGCACCTCCAGCTCGCGGGCGGTCAATCCCTCCGCCTCATTGGTGGGCGGCCGGGTCTGGCGAAAGGCTTCGACAATTTTCCGGGCAATCTGGCTGGTCACCGGGGCACCACCGGCGCAAACTTCCCGCAGCGCTGACAAGAGGTCCTTGGGCGCGGTTTGCTTGAGCAGGTAACCATTGGCCCCGGCCATCAACGCGCTAAAGATGGCATCACTATCCTTATAGACCGTGGACATGATGAACTGCGTTTGCGGCAACAGCGTCTTGAGTCGGCGGACCGCTTCCACGCCGCTGATGCCCGGTAAATTGATGTCCATCAAGACGACGCGGGGCTTGAGGTTGGGCATTTTTTCAACTGCGTCCTCCCCCGACGCATGCTGGCTGATGCAGGTAAAATCGGAGGCGCGATTAATGAGCTGGGAAAGTCCCTCGCGAGTGGTGGCGTCGTCTTCGACAATGGATACGGTGATGGACATGGTGGGAGTGGATTAGTAAATGGGTGGAGCAAAAAATGGCGTCAATAGCAGGGCTGCCAGCTATTCCGGGTGGGGCCGGGGAAGGTAAATTCAATTCGCGTGCCCGCGCCTGGTTCGCTGTGGATGGCGCACTGCCCGCCAATGGTCGCCGCCCGCTTGTGGATATTTTTCAGGCCATTTCCGCCAGTCAGCCGCGGTGGACTGGAATCACCCGGGGAATTCGGGTCGAATTGAAATCCTCGGCCATTATCGCGGATTTCCAGGGTTGCCACATCCGCATTCAATTGCAGGCCGAAATACACTTCCGTGGCCTGGGAGTGCTTGACGATATTGTTTAAAACTTCCTGCACCGCCAGAAATAGATTATGGCGCACCTCCGAGGTCAAATACCAGGCCGGCAGCGGATCCGGCAGATTGATGCGCAGCCGCACACCCGCCGGGCGCAGGTATTCGTCCGCAAAATCACAGAGATAGCTCATCAGGCTGTCCAGGGTGTCATTTTGCGGATTCACCGCCCACACGATTTCATCCATGGCCCGCATCAGCTCGCAGGTGACGCCAGTAATCTGCTTGACCCGTTTCGCCTGAAAACCCGTCGGGTCGCCCAACAGCAACTCGTTCAGTACGTTAATTCGCGTCAGCCCGCTGCCGATATGGTCGTGAATATCCCGGGCAATCCGCGCCCGATCTTGTTCAAGATTGCGCAGATGTTCGAGACGCTCCAATTTCCGACGCAATTCTCGCTGACTGATGTAGCGCGCCACCCCCGCGACGGTGCTGACCAATCCCAACCCCATCAGCGCCAGAAACCACCACGTTTCCCAAAAGTGCGGCAAAACTCGCAGGATGGCGGTCGCACCCACTTCATTCCACACTCCCTCGTTGTTGGCTGCAATAACATGAAAGCGATACGTGCCCGGCTTCAAGAAATTATAATGGGCCCAGCGCATGGTTCCCGCATTGATCCAGCCGGCATCAAAACCTTCCAGCTTGTAGCGAAAGCGGATTTTTTCCGCATCAGTCAGCAACAAGGCAGTGTAATGAAACTCAAAATCCTGCTTGCCGGGTGGAACTTCCAGGCTGACCGCGCGAGTGGTGGGATTCCGCCCATCGACCAGCGTCTGGCTTTTCCCGTCCATCAAAAATTCCTCAAGCACCACCGGGGGTGGTTGGATATTTACCGGCACTGTGCTGGGTTGCACGGCCACCACTCCTTTGGCCGTGGCAAACCAGAGCTGGCCATCGCGCCCGCGCCAGGCCGAGGGCTGATACATTTCGGAACATTGCAGGCTGGGCAATCCATCGGCGCGGTCATAAACCGAACAGGAAATTTCGGAGGCGGCATGGCTGGCAAAAGATTGCAGCGAGACTTTGCTTACCCGAAAAATACCATGATGGGAGCCAATCCATAAATTCCCCTGCTGGTCGTCGAGAATCTGACAGATAATATTGTCCGGAAGGCCGTCGTTCGTCGTGAAACGGGTAAAGCGCCCTTCGACAAAGTGGAGCAGGCCAGCCCCGGACGTGCCGACCCAGAGGGAGCCATCGGCGTCGGCCAGTAATGACCAAATCGCTTGTTGAGCAAAAAATGGCGGGAGAGGAAACGCCTTTAAATTTCCTCCATCGGCCAGATATAGCTTTCCGTCATCAGAGCCAATCCAAATGCGGCCCTGCTGGTCTTCCGTCAAGGCCCGGACCGGATTGGCAATCGATTCGCAATGCTCGTCACCTTTGCTGAATTTGCGGAGCTGGCCGCCGGCCCAGCAGGCCAACCCGTCTTTGGTGCCCAGCCAGACGCGGTCCTGCCGGTCGACCAGAATACTTTTGATTCCATGCACGGCAACTGGCGCCGGCAGCAATTGACCGTCTTTTAAAATATAAAGATCCTCCATCCCGGCGCTGGCCCAAAGCTGTCCGTGCGTATCGGGATAGGCTGAAAAAACAAAACCACCAGATGTTGGCCGAGGCAGGGAATAATTTGTCAAAACTCCGTTGCGCCAACCATTCAAGCCGCCGCCGTAAGTACCCATCCAGAGGGTGCCGCCCTGGTCTTCACACACGGAAACGGCCGGACGGGCGGGCAAGCCATTGGGCATCCCGAAAACCGAAAAATGCTTTTCCCGTAAGCGGGCCAACCCACCCCGCCCCAGCCCCAGCCAGATATTGCCCTCGCGGTCCTGCAGCCAGCACGTGACGTGATCACTGGGCAGGCCATCCGTCGTCGTGATCTGCTGGGAAATGCCTTCCGGGGTGGTGTGAATGAGTCCGCGACCACGGGAAGTCTGCCAAAAACCGCCCGCCCGATCCTGATGCAGCACTGGCCACAATTGTTCCTCCTGGATCACATCTGGCCAGGCGGGCAAATCAGACACCCATTGATGATTCAGGTATTTGCGCACTTTCCCGTTGGCCGCGATCAGCGCTCCGCCATCCCGCGTGAAAAACATGGCCGACACATTGAGGTTCGTTTCTCCGTTCGGCGTCATGTTTTTAAATTGTCGTCCATCCCACTGCGCCATTTCCTTGTCGGTGCCCACCCAAAGATTTTTGGCTGAATCTGTCGCCAGCCAATGGGTTTCCGTGCCGCACAAACCACTATCCTTGGTAACCAACTCGAACTGGTTTTTGCGAATCTGCCACAGCTTGCCATCGAGCGTGGAGCACCACAGCACGCCGGCCTGGTCTTCCAGGTAATAAACCCCCGGCGGCTCTCCTGGCGGGGTCAACACCTGCCAGGCGGGGGAGGCCCCCGGCGCGACGGAACGGCTGATGAGCAAGCCGGAGCGAAACGAGAAAACAATCCGGCTGGCGTTGCTGGACACCAGCCAGGCCTCGGAGTTATCGCGGCCTTTTCCATTCCATTCCGTGGTGAAAACCCCGTTTCGCCACGACGTCAGCGAGCCATCGTAAGTATTAATCCACAGCGTGCCCTGCGCATCCAAAAACAGTTTGACGATGCGCGCATGCTCCAATTGCGGAGTGTTCGCCGGATTGAAGGTGACAAACCGTACGCCGTCAAAACGTGCGAGTCCATTGTAAGTGCCAAGCCAAAGATAACCTTCCGGAGTTTGCGCCAACGAAGTGACAAAATTGTCCGGCAGTCCATTTTCAGTGGCCCACGAGTCAATTAAAAAACCGCCAGCATCGGCACGAAGCTGGGTCAAAAAAAATACGCCGACAAGCAACGCGATTGCCTGCCGGATCACGCCGCCTCTGGAGCAAGAGGGGCGCCAAGCCGACTGCGGGGGTAACAAGGTTGATTATTACTACAACATTACGGGAAGTAATGGAAAGAAACTTCATCCGGGGTAAACACTTCATACGGAATTGCCGTTTTCCCTCCGGCTTACCATGGTTAATGCAAGCGTTGTTGCAATTCACCAAAGGATGCGGTGAGCCGGATTTTTTCGCCATGATCCATCAGGAGTACATGACCGCTCTGGCCCTCGCTAATGATTTCCTTGAGGTGGGCCAAATTGATAAAGGCCGAACGGCTGGCGCGGAAAAACCGCGCGGGGTCCAACCGGACTTCAAGGCGGCTCATGGTTTCGCGCAAGAGCAGTTTTTTTCCCTCGCTGGTGCAGACCTCCACATAATTGCCCTCCGCCAGCAGGCAGATAATGTTTTCCAGCGGCACGATGGTGATGCGAGTGCCATCCTTGACGGCGAGCCGTTGCGGATAGCTGGCCGGAGCGGTAACGGGCAGGCTGCGCAAAAGCTGTTCGACGGGTTCCCCCGCCGTCGGCAATCGTTTTTGTTTTAATGCCTGACGGGCGCGTTCCAGGCTTTGCTGAAGGCGTTCCTTGCGAAAAGGTTTTAGCAGGTAATCCAACGCGTGAAATTCGAAAGCCTTTACGGCATGTTCGTCATAGGCGGTGACGAAAATCACCGCTGGGCGACCATCGGCGGGCAAGTCGCGTAGCAAATCGAACCCCGTGCGGCCGGGCATCTGGATGTCGAGAAACATCAAGTCTGGCGGTTCTGCGGCAATAGCGTCGAGCGCCTCATCCCCATTGGCGCACTCAGCGAGGATGGCCAGGTCAGACTCGCTCTCCAGGAGCTTGCGCAGCCGTTGGCGCGCAGGTGCTTCATCGTCCACAATGATGACTTTCATGATACGGCCCCATCCTCAGCTTCGCCGGCGACGGGCAATTGAAACCGGGCGGTGATGCCTCCTTGATGGTTCGGAAGTAAATCAAAACTCACTTCGCGGCCCGGGAAGGATGCCGCCAGACGCGCGCGCACATTGGCCACGCCGACGCCGTGGCTTTCGCGGGGTTCGCTATTGAGGCCCGAACCGCTGTCTTCGACTTCGATGATCAATTTTTCGCCGAGGCGCTCCGCGCGCAAAGAAATGACCCCGCCGGCGGCATGGCGATCCACGGCATACTTGATGGCGTTTTCAAGCACGAGCTGGAGGATGAGCGGAGGTACGGTGCAGGCCAGTGTTTCCGCAGGCAGGCTCTCCAGCGTTTTTAACCGATCACCATAACGAAGCGATTGAATCGCGAGATAATCATGCGCGAGTTGCAACTCATTGCGCAGCGGAATGCGCGGCTTGTCCCTGGCTTCGAGGGTGGCCCGCAGCAGACTGCTCAGGCATAAAATCATCTCTTCCGCCTTGGCTGGATCGGTATGCACCAACGTCATGAGCGCATTGAGCGTGTTGAAGAGAAAATGCGGATGCAGTTGCGAGCGCAGGGTTTCGAGTCGTGCATCCGAAAGTTGCTTTTCCAGGGCCAATGCCCGCTGTTCTCCTTCCTCAGTCAAGCGGCGTAAGTTCAGGCTGCTAACCAGAAACAATGACATCAGGTAAAGCGGCAAACCCACGGGCAAAGTGCGCAGAAAATTCAATAACGCAGGTGTAAAGCGACCACCTCCCTCTTGGGGGCCAGGTCCTCCTCGTGGGCCCGGCCGACCGCCCAGCGGGCCCGGTTGTTCGTTGGGAGGTGGACCGCCTTGAGCATACGGCGGTGGAAACGCTCCGGGATTCGCGGGATCAAAGCCGGGGTCGCCCGGACGCGGCGGTCCGTAGCCTGGGTCACCGGGGCGCATCGGCTCACCGCCATCAGGCGCGAACTGGGGTGGTGGCGGATAACCATAACCACCACCTTGTGGCTCAGGTGGTGGCTGGCCATAGGGGCCGCCACCCTGCGCGGGTCGTTGTCCGGCAAGCTGGTCCTGGCCGGCATGGTCAGGCGCTGGCAGGACATTCCGGCTAAGCCAGCCCGCCATAAAAACCAAGACCACCGAAATAAGCAGATGCCCGGGAACCAGCCGCCACCCGGGCGTGCCACCCAGTGGCAACAAAAAAGCCGCGACCAGCATCAGCGGGCTGACCGCCATCCATGGCGCCCATAAAATGAGCGAACCGCGCAGGGCCGTGGTCCAGGGTTGCGCCGTGGCCAACATGACTTGCGCTGCAAAGAGTACAACCAGGCCGACCCAAAACACGGCATACCCCGCCATGATAACGACCACGAGCGGGACGCGTTTTTTAGTCACCGGCATGACCCAAGATTATGCAAGCGCCGTGACTTTTGAAGCGAAAAACAACACCGGGCCTTAATTAAACCCCGAAATTCGTCCCTAAAAAAGGCCGTTTCGTCACTAGTTGCAGCGGTTTTATCCCCCCGTCCTCGCGGGAAAAGGCCAATGATGGAATATTGTGCCCAGATAAGAAAAACGCCCACTCAACTTCAACTCCTCCACTCCAATGA
>Ga0206926_1109_pt2 | contig 16684 bp, 16 predicted proteins | sample Alteio_BWOrgHeat_59_FD_152955 | JGI IMG/M metagenome (GOLD analysis project Ga0206926, IMG submission 152955) | Enriched cells from forest soil in Barre Woods Harvard Forest LTER site, Petersham, Massachusetts, United States -... | ecosystem: Environmental > Terrestrial > Soil > Temperate forest >... | reverse complement strand
ATGGTCGCGTTGGTGAATTCGTCGATCAAAATCAGGCTGCCGGTGTTGCGGTTGCGTTTATAGGGATCGAAAAAGAGCGGCTTGGCCGTACGCAGGTGGATGCGGCCGATGTCGTTCATGCCGATCTCGAGGTCGCCCTCGGCGCGGTGGAGCGTGTTGATGTTGACCTTGTAGCGGACCTCCTTGACCACGCATTTCACCTCGCGCGTGGTCTGGCGCAGGATGTACTTGCCGCCGGGCTGGAGCTTTTGCTCGGAGAACCAGCACACCATCGCCTCAAATTCCCGTTCGGACTGCGGCTGGTTATTCGGTTTCACGATCATGTCGCCGCGGCTGATGTCGATTTCGTCGGCCAGCGTCATTGCAACCGACATGGGCGAAAAAACCTCGTTCACCGGCTCGCCGTGCACGTGGAGGCTTTTGACGCGCGTGGTCAGCCCGCTCGGCAGCGCCAGCACCTCGTCGCCGACTTTGAAAACGCCACCGGACACGCGGCCGGCAAAGCCACGGAAATCGTGAAATGCGTCGTTGTTCGGCCGGATGACGGTCTGCACCGGCAGGCGCGCATCGATGTGGTTCGCGTCGCTGCCGATGTAAATCGATTCGAGCGTGTAGAGCAGCGATCCGCCCTGGTACCACGGCATATGCGTGGATTTATCGACGACATTGTCGCCATGCAGCGCACTGATCGGAATGAACTTGATGTCAGGAACCTCGAGGCGCGACGCAAACTCGGAATATTTCTGCACGATGTCGTCGAACACGGCCTGCGACCAGTCAACGAGATCCATTTTGTTCACGCAGAGCACGAGATGAGGTATGCGCAGGAGCGAGGCGATGAACGAGTGGCGGCAGGTTTGCTCGACGATGCCCTTGCGCGCATCCACCAGCACGATGGCGAGATTGGCCGTCGAGGCGCCCGTGACCATGTTGCGCGTGTACTGGATGTGTCCGGGCGTGTCGGCGATGATGAACTTGCGGCGCGGCGTGGCAAAGTAACGGTAGGCCACGTCAATCGTGATGCCCTGCTCGCGCTCGGCGCGCAGACCGTCGGTCAGCAGAGAGAGATTGAGGTTTTCCTCGCCGCGCTGCTCGGTCGCGCGCTCGAGCGCCGCGAGCTGGTCGTCGAAAATGGCCTTCGAGTCGTACAACAGGCGCCCGATGAGCGTGCTCTTGCCGTCATCAACGCTGCCCGCCGTGGTGAAGCGGAGCAGGTCCATATCGAGATAATGGGTCGTGTCAGTGGTATCAGCAGTCATTCGAGATTGGTGTTTATAGTTGGAAATTGGCGCATTCTGCGTGCGCCATTCGTCATCCGTTCTTCGGAATTCGTCATTCTCAGAAATATCCTGCTTTCTTGCGGTCTTCCATCGCGGTTTCGGAACGCTTGTCGTCGGCGCGCGCGCCGCGTTCGGTCACGCGGGCGGAAGCCACTTCCTGGATGATTTCGCTGAGCGTGGCGGCGTCCGACTCGACCGCACCGGTGCAGGTGGCGTCACCGACCGTGCGGAAACGCACGCGCTTCTTCTCATAGCGTTCGCCATCGAGCAGCGTGATGAACGGCGATTTCCCCAGCAGCACGCCGCCGCGGTTCACGATTTCGCGCTCGTGCGTGAAGTAAATCGACGGGATGGAAAGATTTTCCTTCGCGATATACTGCCAGACATCCATCTCCGTCCAGTTCGAGAGGGGAAAAACGCGGAAATGTTCACCGTGGTGTTTGCGGCCGTTGAAAAGATTCCACAGCTCGGGCCGCTGGTTTTTGGGATCCCACTGGCCGAACTCATCGCGATGCGAAAAGAAACGCTCCTTCGCGCGGGCCTTTTCCTCGTCGCGGCGCGCGCCACCAAGGCACGCGTCGAATTTTTGCTCTTCGATCGTGTCGAGCAGCGTGACGGTCTGGAGCGTGTTGCGCGAAGGATTGGGGCCCTTCTCCTCAACCGCGCGGCCGAGCTTGATCGAGTCCGCCACATAGCGCACGATCAGCCGTGCGCCCGTTTCGCGCACAAGTTCGTCGCGAAACGCGACCGTCTCGTCGAAATTGTGGCCGGTGTCGATATGCACGAGCGGAAAGGGGAATTTTGCCGGCCAGAACGCCTTTTGGGCAAGGCGCACCATCACAATGGAATCCTTGCCGCCCGAAAATAGCAGTGCCGGCCGCTCAAATTGCGCCGCCACTTCGCGCATAATGAACACGGCCTCGTGTTCGAGCTGGGCCAGATGGGTGAGATTGTAGGAACTCATGGAAAATGGATTCTCGACGCGACCAGCGCGTGCAGCTTTTCGAGCGACTGCCCCGGCGTCATAGCCTCGGTGTCGAGCAGGAGCGCGGCCTCGCCCGGCGCGGGTGGCTCGAAGGTGGAGTCGCGGCCCGTGAATTGTTGTACCTGTCCGGCGCCGGCTTTGGCGTAAATGCCCTTTGGGTCGCGCCGCGCGCAGGCCTCAAATGAGGCGGACACATAAACTTCCAAAAAATCTTCCGTCCCGACGATGTCGCGGGCCAACTCGCGCAGCGCGCGCTGGGGTGTGATGAACGCCGCGATAACCACCACTCCCGCCTGCACAAAAAGCTTCGCCACCTCGGCCACGCGACGGATGTTTTCAGCCCGATCGGCGTCGCTGAAGCCCAGATCGCGGTTGAGGCCAGTGCGCACATTGTCGCCATCGAGCAAGTGCGTCGTGAATCTTTCCGCGTGCAACTTTCGTTCTAAAGCGTTGGCCAGAGTGCTTTTGCCAGAACCGCTCAGGCCGTAAAGCCAGACCACCCGCGCTCGCTGACGCAGCCGCGCCTCCTTGTCGGCCCGCGAGAGCAGGTGGTCGAAGGTGGGATGGAGGTTTTCCGACGCAGGCATGTTAGTTGAGTGAGTTTATGAACATTTAGAACAAAAAGATCCCAGGCAAGCGGAAATTGATTTCTTACCTGATTTCAAAGCCAACGAACAGCGCGTTGCGCCGCCGCTCGCTGCGCTCGATTTTGCGGATATGACCGTGCATGCGCTGCTCGACTGCCGTGATAAATGCCTTCACTTCGCCGGCCTCGCCCTCGGCTTCGAGGTGCACGCGCCCATCGGGCAGGTTGACGACGAAGCCGGCCACCTCGAACTCTCGCGCCACCTGCAACACCGAATAACGGAAGCCGACACCTTGCACGTGCCCGGAGAAAAATGCTGTCTCGTGATGAACTTCCGCCATGAGAAAATGGGCATGATAACGGGGGTGGATAAACCGGTTCAATCCGCAAAATTTTTGCTGGAGAAGCCGATTCATTCCAGATTTTTCGTTGCGTTCACCCGCTTCTGATTTATCCTGACTCACAAGCATGAAGGATTTCGATTCTGACAGCTCCGCGGAAAGCGATTGGGACGAGCGTGGCGAACTGGCTTGGAATGAGTTCGACTGGGAGAACTATCTTCGCGAACAGGACGATGTCGTTCGCCGCTATCTCGCCCATTACGAAGGGTTGAAACACAACCCCGAGCGCATCGATGAAATTGCCCACCTCATGGGCTGGGATCAGGAGACGTGGAATACTGACGATACTGGTGAGACACCGGACACTGCAGCCGCGCCTGCCGATCTCGGCGAGTATGATCTTGAACCTTACACACTGCACAAAAACCCCGTTTTCATCGCCACCAAAGCCATCTACCTCAGCCTCACGCTGGCGTGGCAACGCGTGGCCGCCGATCCGGCCAAGGTTGACCAACCGCTCGCACTCGCCTTCCAAGCTCCGCTGCATCGGGGCGAACAACATGCCTGCCTCGCGATCCAGGCGCTCGACCTCGGCGACTACGCCATGGCCATCAGTCTTTTCAAACGCGCACTACGCGACCTTAACACCTCACTTTCGCTCCTCGACGAACGCGCCACCGCGCGCCACCGCGCGATGGCGGCATTCCGCGAAGACGCCCTGCCCCGCCTTTTCGACCTGCGCGAAATCTGGCTCCGCGTGATGAGCGAGTGCCGCAGCGAACTCGAACGGACGGTCGACGAAGACGACGAAGGATAAGTCATCGTCCGCCCAGCGAACGAAGCAGGGCGTGGCCGGCGGAGCAAAGAAGGACAACTCCCGAAGCAACCCCGCAAGGTTGTTTGTGATAAATCTTGGGAAAATTTCAGGAGGGCCTGTTTTCCCTGCTACATTGGGGGATGAATACCGACTTCAAACCTCTGGAAAATGAACCGGCCGTAATCGAAAAAGCCGAAGATGCCCTGCGGCAGGGAAAATTGGCAGAGTGCCGGCGCCTGGCTGCGCCTATCTTTCATCACTATTGCGTGCACAACCGTCCCTTATCTCCCGCCATGGAAAGATTGTTCGGCATTTATGTCGCCGTCTCACGGGGATACGTCGAGGCCAAGGAGCTCCTTTGCGACGCACAACTTTAAATCCAGGCCTCACCGCCATTTTAATTCCATCCCGCGGCTCTCCCCAGTGCCGGCCGCACGGCTCCCACCCATCCCGTGAAATGAAAATGGACTTTCTCACCACGGTCGCTTACCTGGTTTTCTCGGACTTGGTAGCGCCCACCACCACGCTGGCCCTGGTATACGGATGCAAGGCCCTTATCTCAGTCGGCTGCCGCATCTCCGGTCGCTCCGGCCATATCGCCAACGACGTGACCGAAAAAATGTCCCATGAGCTGAAACACAAGCTCGGACTCGACAAGCCATCGGTCGAAGCGCGGCGGCGCGAAAACACCGCGATGGTGAGCGATTGGATCAACCAAGGAAAAAATGACGCCAGCATCGCGAGCGGCATCCGTTCGCTGCAACAATTGGACGAGCCGCTCAACGGCCAGCCCGTGCTCACGCAACATTTCAATGTGCCGTCCATTGCCGGCGAATGCACGCAGGATAAGATGCCGGTTTTTCAAAACGCACTCGATTTTCCCGCCACGGTTATTGCTCTGCTGCAAAACCCGGATGTCCTGACTGCGGATCGCGAGAAAATGCTGGCTGCGCTGGCGCTGCACCTGCCCGCCCCCGGCAGCGTCATCGCCACCGAACTGGCCTCGCTCATCGACTCACTGCGGGCGATGAATGCCTCCGTGGCTCCTGGTGTGCGGCACCTCGCGAAAAACAATCCGGACAAAATTGCTGAATTCAATCAACGACCCGGCTTGCACGCGCTTTTGTGCTCCGACGATCCTTTGCACGTTGTCTACAAGCTGGAACGAGGACTGAGACCCGGATCGGCCCGCTTCAATGAATGGCCAACCGGTGAAGACCGGGTGATGGAAGAACTGCCTCAGTTGCCGGAAAATCCTGAAATTGCGGCGGACGATTTATTACCCGCTTCTTCCGCATCAAGCCACCCTCTGGCACTGGAGAGGTGAGATCCGAACTCCGGGCACAATCGAAGCCCGTCGCCTGGTTCCCCACGCAAAGCATAAAAGGAAACCCATCTCGCTTCGCGTATGCCTGATTAGTTTTTAAGGTGTTTTCCATCGTTCGGATGTAGTTTTTGGATAGCTTCCAGCAATTGCTGCGCTTCTTTAAAATCAGGCCTAAGGCGCAAGGCCGTCTTTAGATGATCAATTGCTTCGGGCCACCGGTCTGAAACCCGCAAGAAGGCAAGGCTCAGGTTAAAATGCGCTTCCGCGAAATCAGGTTTGATCCTCAAGGCCGCTTCATACTGGGCAATGGCATCAGACGTGCGACCTGGAATACTCAATAATATGCTACCAAGATTGTTGTGGGCAAACAGGTCGTTAGGGTTTGCCTGCAACACCACTTCATATTGCGCAATTGCCTCCGGTAAGTGGCCCGGAACCTTCGACAGTGCGTCCGCCAGGTTGACGCGGGCTTCCAGAAAATCGGGTTTGATCCGCACCGCAGCTTCATACTCAGAGACCGCATCAGGCCTTAGGTCTGGCCTTTCCTCCATGGCATGGCCCAAACTGTAATGCGCACGAGCGCTGTCCGGGTTTTTCGCCACCGTATCGCTCCAGATGGCCAGCCTGCTGCGGTAGTCCTGGTTACGCTGGATGCCAAGCCAGCCCAGTCCCACGGCTGCCGCAACAAACACGATCAAGCTTCGCCGGCCAATCCACCCATGCAGCCCAAGCACCACCAATGCAATCACTGCGGCCAATGGCAGGTACATCCGATGCTCGGCCATCGGTTGTCCAGCCAGCGCAATTATGCTGGAAGTTGGACTGAGAATCACAAAAAACCATGCACCCGCAAAACCCATCACCGACCTGCGCCAAAATGCAATCGCTGTGCTGGCCACCAGTAAGGCAAGAACAAGCGCACACGGTACAACCTCAGTTGCCTGTTGAACAACGGCAGTACCGTAATCGAAAAGGAGGGGATGCGGCCAAAGGGCCAGCTTCAAGTACACTACGACCGCCCGGCAGGAGGTTAACGCATAGCTCCACCACGTCACCCTTTCGTCGAACTGAATGCTCCGTTGGCTTGAGCCAATCATCAGGTAGGCCAGCAACAACCAGATGAGTGCCAAGCCGAGGTAATATCGCCAGCGTAACCGCCACGCTTCGCGAAAGGAACCGGCAACGAAAGTGCGATCATAAAGCAACACCATCACCGGCGCGGTCACGATAACCTCCTTGCTCATTACACCCAGCAGGCAGGCGAGCACGGAGGCTGCCAGCCAAAGTCTAGAGCTGAGAGTCGAGAACTGAAGGTTGAGAGCAGTCGTAGAGTCTTCGAGCCTCTCGCCTCTTGCCCCTTGCCCCTCACCTGTGGCGTTCGAGCCACGTATAAAGCAATAAAGGGTTAGCAGGTAAAATAGCCCCATCAGTGACTCGGCTCTTTGTGAAATATAGGTTACCGCTTCGGTTTGCAGCGGATGCACGACCCAGATTACGGCGACCGCCAACGCTAGTAGCAGTGCGTCGGTCGGGCTTAGCCCCTGAAAGATCGCCCCACTGATTTGATGCAGCGACTCGTTTGACTTGGACGCTGGATGTGCGGTGTTGGATGTTGGACGTTCAAGGAGGGTTCGCCGCACGATGCCAAACAACGCAAGGCCGGCCAGCGCGTGAATGATCAGGTTAAATGCATGATAACCCCACACATCCATACCACCTAACGCATAGTTGAAGGCATAGGTTAAATTTAGGATGGGTCGGCCGCCCACGCCTTTGTCAGATGGTGGCGACAACGCGCTGCCGAAGTGATGAATCGTTGGATTGGTTTCAATCGACCATACATCGTCGAAAATGAACGGTCCGGAGAAACTGTTGTAATACACCGCCAGTGCCGCGAACACCACCATACAGCCGGCCAGAAGGACATCCCGGCGAATGAAAAACACCTTGGGTCCGTCGAACAACAAGGTGCAGCCGGTTGTGTTGGCTCGGTTTTTTCCCGACATCGATAAATTCCAATCCACCAGCAAAGTGACCGCAATAAGTATCAGCTCGTGACTGCCGCGCCAGCAGCCGTTGTTGCGCTCGGTTATTCTACCAGCACAACCACGTCCTCCGGGTCAGCGCTCGCAGTCAGCTCGCCAGAGACCGATGCGCTGGCAAATCGCGGATTCGTCTCGATAATTTTCAGCCGTGCGCCTCCAGCGATGAAATCGTATTGCGCGACTTCGCCGAGATAGACGGCTTCGCCGATTTTTCCGCGCACGCTGTTTTGCGCACCGGTTGGCTCGCGGCCAAGCTTCCAGCACTCGGGCCGGATCGATACCGTCACGATCACCCCCGCCGCCGGTTTCGCCGCGGCATGGCCCAGCACGCCCTCGAAGCGGCCGATGTCTGTCTCGACCGTGGCGCGCGCGCCGTTGGTCGCGATAATCTTCCCGGAAATAAAATCCACCTCGCCGATAAAGTTTGCCACCGCCTTGGTCGCCGGCCGGCGATAAATCTCCTGCGGCGTGCCGGTTTGCAACACGCACCCGCCTTCCAGGACGGCCATTCGGTCCGAGATCGACAGCGCCTCCTTCTGGTCGTGCGTCACATAAACCGTCGTGAGCTTGAACTCCTTGCAGACGCGGCGGATTTCCGTGCGCAAGTCGAGCCGCAGTTTCGCATCGAGATTTGACAATGGCTCGTCGAGCAACAGGCAACGCGGCCGGATGACAAGCGCGCGCGCCAGGGCCACGCGTTGTTGCTGGCCACCGGAGAGCCCGTTCGGCTTGCGTCCGGCAAACGCGCCCATGTGCACCGATTCCAGGGCCTCGGCCACGCGCCGATTGATCTCACCGCGCGACACCCGGCGTTCTTCCAGGCCAAACGCGACGTTTTCCGCCACCGTCAGATGCGGCCAGAGGGCATAGCTCTGAAAAACCATCCCCGCATTCCGCTTGTGCGGTGCGAGACGCGTCACCTCCTCATCGTCAAAGCAAATCCGGCCCTCTTCGGGAACATAGAAACCAGCCAGGCTGCGCAACAGCGTCGTTTTGCCGCAGCCACTCGGCCCCAGCAGGAAAAACAGTTCGCCCGGCTCGATGGCCAGGTCGACTCCGCGCAGCGCTGTAATCACCCCAAACCGCTTGGTTAACTGCCTGATTTTGATGGAAATCATTCGCGCGCCGGCGGGCTCATTTCAGAACGCGCAGGCAACCCTCCGCCCCGGCCAAAGTCAAAAAAATTAACGTGTTTGTTTACGGTGATCCCTTGCACCCCGGCAGGCTCCATGCTTATTCGCAGTGACACCATCATGCCCAAAGCCGGTTCCTTTCCTGCCCACGCCGATCTCGGCGCCGTCCTGGTCTCTGAAGTCGCCATCAAACGACGCCTGAAAAAACTCGGTGAAGAGATCATGGCCACTTACGGCAACGAGGAGATCACGGCCATTTCCATCATCAATGGCGCCATCATTTTCACCGCCGGCCTCCTGCGCGAAATCAGAAACCCCGTGCGCCTCGACTGCATCCGCATCACCAGCTACCGCAACGAAACGAAGTCCATCGGTAAGCCGCAGATCCTGCACAGCCTGACGCTCGACATCAGCGACCGCCACGTGCTGCTCATTGACGACATTCTCGACACCGGCAAGACCCTCGCAATGGTCGTCCAGGTCATCAAAAAACTCGCCCCCGCCAGCGTGCGCACCTGCGTGCTGCTTGAAAAAAATGGCCGCCGTGAAGTCGATTTCGAGCCCGATTTCGTGGGCTTCAAGATTCCCGACAAGTTTGTCGTCGGCTACGGACTGGATTTCGCCGAACGCTACCGCAACCTGCCCTGCATCGGCGTGCTCAAGGCCCACCTGCAAAATCCGCCCGAATGGGCATGATCCTTGCCGTAAAAACCAGGAAGCCAGGAAGCCGGGAAAAGCTACAAGGTACGAACCGACCGTTCCCGGCTCACACGCTTTGCAGTCAGGATTATTGCAGCAAAGTTCAGTAGCAAACCATGTTGTCGGTCTAGTGGCCTTTAAATAGGAACGAACAGTCGCGAAATGAATGTCCTCAAAAGCGCTAATAGCCTTTAACTCCACCACAACGAGTTCTTCCACCAACAAGTCCAGACGATGTTCGCCGACTTGCTTGCCTCGATAATGGATGGGCACACCCACCTGTCTCTGGAATTTTATGCCAATCCCAGCCAGCTCAACACAAAGAGCCTCCTCATAAACACTCTCCAAAAATCCCGGGCCAAGCTCACGGTGCACGGCAATAGCCGCACCGATGATACATCCGGTTAATTTTTCAAGTTCCATTTCTTGGCTTCCTGGCTTCCTAATTACCTGCGGGTCGTTTTGCCATGATAGCAGGGTTTTGGCTGTGCGCCTTGTCTTTGGGCTTGGTTCATATCTTTTCTTTTGCTTCCGGTTTTGCCTTCTGCGCGTGAGGCACTTTTGCTGGCATCCATGCTGACCAAGGCCGAGATCACCAGGCTTCGCGCGCTCGATGAAAAGCAGTACCGGGAAGCCGCCGGCCTTTTTGTCGTGGAAGGAGAAAAAATCATCGGCGAACTAATCGCCTCAAAACATCCGTTGCTGGAGATCTACGCGACAGAGGCATGGAAAAACCCTGTCAGTGACAGTCGGGTGCGCACCGTGAGCGCGGAGGAGATGTCACGCATCAGTCATTTTCCCAAACCCTCGCCGGTGCTTGCGGTGGGCCGGATCGAGCGCGCCACCCTGGCAGCCGGAGAACTGGATCAGGGTCTCACGCTCGCGCTGGATCGGATCCAGGATGCAGGCAATGTCGGCACCCTGTTGCGCATTGCGGAATGGTTTGCGCTCGACCGCGTGGTGATGTCTCCCGACTGCGCGGACCTTTTCAGCCTGAAGGTCATCAGCGCCAGCATGGGATCGTTCGCCCGCGTCCGCGTCATTTCAACCCCGCTCGACCAAGCCCTCGCCGGACTTTCCGTCCCTGTGCTTGGTTGCGACCTGGAAGGTTCGAATGTTCACGTGCTGCCACCGATGAAAGATGCCGTCATCGTCATCGGCAGCGAAGGCCGGGGATTGTCGGCCGGGATTGAATCCTTTATTTCCCAGTGCATCACGATTCCGCGGCACGGCGGCGCGGAATCCCTGAACGCCGCCGTCGCCGCGGCGATCGTCTGCGACAACCTGCGACGCCTCGCGCAGTGAGGGGAAGCATCGAATCGTCAGCCATTACGCTCCCGTGTCCTAAGTGTAAGTTTGTTTTATTTTTGCTTCTATCCACGCCGTAAGATGAATTGACAGAGCGGAATTAAGGCAGCTTTAACACCAGCCATTCCCGACGCCTACGATACCTTTTTGCTCGGATTCTTTTTGGCCGACGTGGTGGCTACGAGTATCACCGCCTGGCTGTTGGTCTGTGCGAGCGGCCACGGCAGGTACGGCTGCCTGGAAGTTGGCTTGGCTTGGTTCTGGTCATTTATCGCGTTGATTGCGGGCGCAGGAGTCATCCTGGGCATGACGGGGGGATTTGGTGAGATTGGATTTCTCGCCTTTCATGGCACCGTGCTCATGGGACTGGTGCTCGTGCGGCGGCACTCGTTGGCCGCTGATTTTGCGGCGTTCGGCGTGGCCGGTCGACAAGCCCGGCAATTTTTCAGTACGCCCGGCAGTGACCGCTTTCTTGGCCTGGGCTTGCTGGTGATTTTGGCGGGGCTGACCGTGATTTCTGCGTGGGCCGAACCGGCCGTGTCCGATGCACTAGGCTATCACCTGCCTCGCATCGGTGCCTGGTTGCAGGACGGAAAAATCCGAGTGCTGGTGGGAACAACTGATGAGCGACTGAACTTCATGGGTGTGTTGCCCGAAATCGTGATGGCATGGCTGGTTGGAAGTACGCGTGAGGGGTTTCATATGGTCGTGCTCGCCCAAGCGATTGGCGGGATCATAACGATCGGCGCAACTATCGGACTGGCACGCCAGTCGGGTCTCGGGCGAGGTGCATCGCTCATGGCGGGTGGCTTGCTGTTGGGCATGGCAAATGTCGTGGTTCAATTCACCGCAGCACAAACCGACTTGTTTACAGCGGGCGTGTTCGCCGTTTCGTTCTATCTCTGGCTGATGGCACTGCGGCGAGGCGAGAGTTCGCCGTTGGGCGCACTAGGGGCCGGGCTCTCGCTGGGCGCCAAAGGCACCCTGTTTTATATGGTGCCTAGCGCGATGCTGTGGGTCGCATGGCTGGCGTGGCACCATCGGTTGCCGTGGCCGTTATGGCGGCGCACTTTACTGATGGCTGCGCTTGGAATCGAGTTATTTGCGCTTCCAGGATTTGTACGCAACTGGCAGGCTTATGGGAGCGCGTTAGCGCCGGAAGCATGGGTAAAAAAAGTTCACCCGGGTTTCGACTCTGTTTCCGGCCAGCTGCACAAAGTTTATTGGAACCTTACTTCTTCGCTTGTGCAAAATTTTGATCCGCAGTCACAACCGTGTGGGCTGCGAACGATCTCACGAACTGCCGGAATGGCATTGGCCAAACAGCTTCCGGCGAAGGACAATTACGCCTTGCCCGGTTTTGATCGAAGGCCGGCGTTAACGAAGATTTTGATGGGAGCCGAACCGGACGCCGACGAGACGTCGTTTGGGGTTGCGACCCTTCTCCTCTTTTCAGTTGGCACATTGGTCGCACTGGCACAGTGGCAGCTCAGGAAAGGACGCTTGATTCTGGTCTGGAGCTTGGGTGTAGCGATGTTTCTGTTCTTCATTCATGCCATGCAGATATGGGGTCCCTTTGGATTCCGTTATTTCGTCCTTGTGGCGCCATGGGTCGCGATCGTCGCCGCATGGGGAGTCGAGCAATTGGGTCGACGGTGGCGATTAGTGATATGGACACTGGTTGCGGCCAGCACTTTGGATGTTAGCTGGCATGTGACGGCCCACGTGATTCAGGCCGGACGGACGAGCATTACACAACCGGAACGCTCGCTGGAATATTTTGCGGCCAAAGGGTGGCGTGAATGGTCGCAACATCTCGACCGCTCCGAAGAGCCATTTCTGCTTTCACTGCCGGAGTGGGCGCCAATCGCGGCATTCTACAGACAGTGGCCGCAGCGCAAGGTCGTTTTCAAGCCGGATCCGGGAAAAAGCATGACCACCGCGGAGGATTTTGTGCGCGGGGAAAAAGGCTGGGTAATCGTGCCGGCCACACGATTTATTGGTCATGAGGGCCATGTCGCGGAAAGTGTCTGGTTATTCGGAGGCGAAGAAAACACTATTTTCAGTCTTGCCGCCTACCGGACGCTGGATCCAGGGGAAAAACCACAGTCAACTATTTACCGGGAAAAGCGCGCGGCAACGGAAAAATCTGTCACCATTGACTTGCTGGTTAAAACCGTGAGCAGCGAAAAAACCTATCTTGCCATCGCCAACCCGGCTAAAAGTGCCTGCCGCTATGCTTGGGCTACTCAACTTGCACAAAACAATGGCATCCTCGTCGCCGGCAGCCATATCGATATCGAGATGCCATGGCCAAAGGACGGCCTGGGAAAGGCGAGGATCGTTTTTTACCCAATCGATGGGCAAAAAATGGGGCTGGACTGGCCGACGGTGGCGGTTTTAGCGAAGGGATCATTACGGTAGAAGAGGCAAACACTGAAGCCCGGACCGTAAAAAGAAAACTGTCGCCGCCATCGTCCGCGACAACCTGCGACACCTCGCACGGTAAAAGCCGTCCTCGCGTGCCACGCGAGCGTGAGAAAATCCCGCGGGCAAATAATACGCGTAATATTCCAGACGTTTTCAATTCGCTGCTAGATTAGGCCTGAGGCAAAGCGGCCTTATTTCGGCGCGCCCACGGAATTAAAATGCCCGATGAATCCATTTTTTGAACTTCTGACCCCGCGGCAAAAATCGCTGCTGGCGGCAGCCGCCCCGGCACACTTGATGGAAGTTCCAGCCAAGCACTGGCCGCCGGAGGATTTCTTACACATCCTTTGCGATGCACTGGGTATTCCCGCGCTGCCAATTTCGGCGGAGAACATCGACCTCGCGTCCTACGAACGACACCAGCAACTCTGCGCCAAATTCCAATTTCTGCCTCTCTTCGAGAGCGGTGTCGTGATCCAAATCGCCTCCGTGCAACCGTGGAACGAGGCCTGGCTAATGGAGCTTCGTGGATGGTTGGAAAAAGAAATCCATCCGCTTGGAGTCACGGAAACGAATCTCGAGCAAACCGTTGCCACGATGGAGGGCCGCCTGGATCTGGCCAAGCGAAGCAAGCCAGCCGAGTCATTGCCGCCACTGCAACCGCCATGGATTGCCTGGCCGATTGATTTAAAGGATACGCAGCACGGGTTTCTCCGGCTGGTCAGCACGATCATCGACGAGGCGCATAAACGCGGCGTGGCCGACATCCATATCGAGCCGATGGAAGACCGGGTGCGTATTCGGTTCCGGCTCGACAATTCTCTCCTCATCATGCCCCCGATCGAGCGGCAACACGCCTACAAGCTTGGGGAGGCTTTCAAAATCCGGGCCAATATCCCGTCCGAGGAAACAGCAATTGAACAACGCGGCCGCATCCGCGAGCGCACCAGCGTCGGCCCCTTGGATTTGCGCGTCCAGGTCACGCCTTCGCTCCATGGCCAGGCGGTGGTTTGCCGCCTGCTCGACCCGCGATCGCTCCATGCGCTGGCCGGCAAACTGCCTTTCAAAGACGGCCAGCTGCGCGAGGTGCAGGCCCACATCGATTCCTACTACGGCATGATCCTCGTCACCGGCCCCACCGGCTCCGGCAAGAGCACGACCATTCTCCGCATCATCACGAGCCTGGACCGGAGCGCCTTGAAAATCGTGACGATCGAGGAGCCGATCGAGTATTCGCTCGACGGCATCGTCCAGACCGATGTTTCCAACGGCCGCATGACTTTCGCCAGCGCGCTCAAGGCTGAGCTGCGCAACGATCCCGATGTGATCGTGGTCGGCGAGATCCGGGATCAGGAAACGGCAAAAATTGCGATTCAGGCCGCGCAGACCGGTCATCTGCTCATGAGCACCCTGCACACGAACAACACAACAGAGACCATCAGCCGGCTTTTGACACTCGGCTGCGATCCAGACGAGATCAGGTCATCACTGCGCTGCGTGATTGCCCAGCGCCTGGTCCCGCGCCTGTGCATTAACTGCCGGCAGTCAATTCCAGTGACCGAAAAAGTGACGGGCCTGTATGAAGCTTACGGCGTGGGGCCGGTACCGTCCCAAGTTTACACCAAAAAAGGCTGCGCAGAGTGCCAGGGCGAAGGAACGCACGGCCGGCTGCCGGTTTTCGAAGTGCTGTCGCTGACCGACGAGTTGAAACTTTTTGTGCTGGCCAGCTTCGATGCCGATGCGTTTCGCGCCAAGTGGCGGCGCGCAGGTGGCGTTACCCTTGGCAGGTACGCGCTGAACCTGGTCGCAGCCGGCGAAGTCGATCCCGGCGAACTCGATTCGCTCACGGCCGAGGTGCTTTCCTTCAATCAACCCATCGCAAAATCCGCTGCGGTCGCATGAAAAGAACCCCCTATGTTTTGGCGGAGGTTTTGCTGATACAGTGCCAGCGATGATCTTTCACGTGCACAGCAGCCTGAGTAAATTTCTTTTCGTCCTGCTTGGGCTGGCCTGCCAAGTCGTAGCTTTAGCGGAGGCTGGCGGCGGTTTATTTCGGACAGATTCAGCCGCTTCTCCGGCTGCTGCACTCAATCAACCGATTCCAGCGCATTTGTCCGAACCCCAAAAGGATGTGCAAACCGTTGCCCTCGTCTCTCCTCTTCCGCCAAAACCGCGTCCCCTTTCAGCGGAAGAAGCGATGCCAGCCGCCATGGTCTTCCACGACGTGCCGGTGGGCATGGTCGCGCACATCATCGGCACGCGGCTCGGTCAAAAGGTTGAAATCGAGACAAACGCAACCCAGCTGATTTCAGGCGATTTCGGACCCATGAGTTTGACCCAGGCACTCAATGAAACCGCGGCCAAAGCAGGCCTTGCGGTCATTGATGAAGGGACTGAAGGGCTTCATCTGGTTCCGCGCGACAGTTTGCCAGGCAAAGCCAGTCCTGGTTCCATGTCTCTTGTTTCGCCTGCAGCCATCACGCCGACAGGAAAATCAACAGACGGGCTTGCGGCCGAAAGGCAACGCGAGGCGGCCCAGCAAACAGCAGACGAAAAACGGATCGAGCTGCTCAGGCTGCGCGCGAAGCTTCTGCTTGAAGAGCCAGGTCAATGAAATATTTCGATGCCGCAACAGGGCGGATTATCCCTGTAGGTCGGGGTTTATCCCCGACGCGTCGGGCGTAAAGCCCGACCTACAGGAAAACGGCTCGACTCGGCGTTTTGTTTTCGCCGCTGCAGCGTAAACCAGACCCAGCCGAACAGCGAAAAAATCATCATAACGGGCGAGCCCACCAGTGTCAGGTTCGATGGCACGAGAAAAGTGAGCGCCCCGGTTAAGAATAAAAAGCCAAGCGCCAGCCGCCGGCCGCCAAACAAGATGCTGAGCAACACGAGAAACGCGGTCAGATACGCGAGTTTCAGAAAAAGAACGGTGCCGCACTGCAGCATCAGGCAGTCGGCCATCGCCTGCAACTGCTGCCGGGTAAGATCCGTCTCCGTGTTCATGGCGCGGGAATTTTCGCCTTCTTCGCCGTATCGAGCCAGTCCCGGACATAAGCAGCCGCGACACCCGGCTCATCGATCACGAGCAGATTTTCATTATTTCGGCCGGAGAGGGCCATCCAGTCGTAGGATCCCGTCAATACGATACGGCGATCGATGATGCCATACTTCTGATGGTGATTCCATTTTGTCACGGCATAAACATAGGGGATTTGGTTCCGGTCGAAGAAGGCCGGCGTTTCATAGTCCACAATCGGTGGATTTCCCTTGAGAATGATGCCGACCACAACCTTGCGGCGAAAAGCCCGGACGATCGCATCACCGATTTCTTTCGAAGTGATGGCGGATTGGCTGATCATAATTTCCGTCGAAGCCTGGTCGAGCGCGGTGACAACCGCGCCCTCGAGATTGTCGCCGGGAGCAAAGAAGACCCGGACATTCGACGGCAGCGGAATATCGGCCGGCGGAGGCAGCACATGGATGCGTGCCTCGTCCGGAGCGGCCTGCACCACCCACGCCAGAAATGGAAATAGCATCCAGGACGCTTTCATTGATCGAGATCCACTTTGACCCCCTGCCCTTCCACCACCGTGCGGGGCGAAATCCGGATGAGGATCGATTTTGGCTCGGGCGGGCTGGCCACCGGTGGCGGCGCCAGGGTCGGCTTGGCTCCTTCGATGGGAAATGTCGGCGTGCCGTCGGTTGAGACGTCCGCCAGGGATCCCTGCCG
>Ga0206926_1108_pt1 | contig 16786 bp, 7 predicted proteins | sample Alteio_BWOrgHeat_59_FD_152955 | JGI IMG/M metagenome (GOLD analysis project Ga0206926, IMG submission 152955) | Enriched cells from forest soil in Barre Woods Harvard Forest LTER site, Petersham, Massachusetts, United States -... | ecosystem: Environmental > Terrestrial > Soil > Temperate forest > O... | reverse complement strand
CTGACCGTGCCGGTGTAGGTGCCCGGCGAGGTCGGCGTGCCGGAGATCGCACCGGCGGACGAAAGGGCCAGCCCCGTCGGCAACGCTCCCGAAGTCACCGAGTAGGCGGGCGCAGGATTACCGCTGGAGGTATAGGCGAAGTTGTAGACCGTATTGAGGACGGCGGCTGGCGGCGGACCGTTCGTAATCGAAGGCGGCTGCAGCACGTTGAGGGTCATCACGGCGCTGCCGGTGCCGCCGGCATTGGTCGCGCTGATAGTCACACTGCTCACCCCACCGGAGGTTGGCGTTCCGCTGATCAAGCCGGTAGGGGTGTTGACGCTGAGCCCTGCCGGCAACCCACTGGCGCCATAGCTGGCGGGACTGTTGCTCGCCGTGATCTGGTAGCTGAAAGTCGCCCCGGTCGTTCCCGTCGCGCTCAAGGCACTGGAAATCACAGGCAAAGGCCCAAAGACCGTGAGGGTCAGGTTGCCGCTGCCTGTGCCGGCAGAGTTGGTTGCGGTGACCGTCACGCTAAAGGTGCCGGTGGCTGTTGGCACACCGCTGATCAGGCCCGTTGAGGTGTTTACGCTGAGCCCGGTCGGCAACCCACTGGCGCCATAACTGGTGGGGGAGTTGGTGGCCGTTATCTGATAGCTGAATGCCGTACCGCTGGTCGCGGAAACATTCAGGGCACTGGTGATGATTGGCGCAGGCGGCACCAAGGTGATCGCCAAGGTCGCAGTGCCGGTTCCACCCCCGCCGGTCGCACTGATACTCGCGTTGAAGGTACCGCTCACCGTCGGCGTACCACTGATTAAACCCGTAGAAGTGTTGACGCTGAGCCCGGTGGGCAAGCCGCTGGCTCCGTAGCTGGTGGGACTGTTGCTCGCTGTGATCTGGTAGCTGAACCCAGCATTCATTGTTCCGGTTGCGGTCAACGCGCTGTTAATCACCGGCGCAGGCGGCAAGACATTGATGGTAAAGTTTTGTGTCGCGGCCGTACCGACACCATTGCTGGCGGTGATCGTCCCGGTATAGGTGCCCAACGCGGTCGGCGTGCCGGAAAGCACACCGGTCGTCGTATTCAGGCTTGTCCACGAAGGCAGACCGGTGGCACTGAACGTCGGCATCGGCGATCCTGTAGCTGTTACGGTGAAGCTACCCGATTGCCCGAGGGCAAAGTTGGCGTTATTCGCACTCGTGATGCTCGGCGGAGTTGGCGAGGACTGGTAAACCCTCAAGGTTCCGTCGGAGCCGGCCAGATAGAGATTGCCATTGGCCACACTGACCGGTCCGCCAAAGGGAATCGTTTGCACCAACGCCCCCGTTTGCAGATTGAATAAATAAGTATTGGTTGAGGAAGAAACGACCAGCGAATCGGTTGCCACCACCGGCTGGCCCGACAGCCCGCTACCCGAGGCTTGCAGGGTGCTGACCGTAGCGCCAGTACTTGCGTTGAGGACTTTGACTTGGGACCCGGAAATGACATAAACCAAGCCGTTATTCACCGCAGGAGTGCCGGTGAAGGCACCGGTAAGAGTCCAGGCGACAGCGTGAGTGCTCACGTTTACTGCCGTAAGAGATTGAACGCCATTGAGAAAAGCCAGATTGTTGGCAATCGGCGCGGCACAATTCACGGAAGCTAAATTAGAATTGGGCTCCGAAGCCGACCATAAGACCGCGCCCGAAGCGGGATTGACGGCGCTGAAAGTGCCCTCCACCCAAGTGTAAATCGTGCCATTGTAATAGGTGGGCGTCCACCCATCGGCTTGCGGTTCAGTCGTGAAAGACCGCTGGGTGCCGTCAAAATTAAATCCGTAAAGTCCGCCAAAAGTTCCTCCATCCATCCAGATACCGACGGACTGGTGTATGGTCGGCGCCAGATAACGTTCGGCTTGCGCGGTGAAGGCACTCTTCCAATTCATTTGCCCGGTAGCTCCGTTAAATGACCACAACTCCGGCGAAGTACCGATCGAGCCGCCGCCCGTCAACCCGGCCCCTTGTTGCACGTATACGTTGCCCTTATAAACGGTCGGCGGGTTAATGGAGTAGTAGCCGTTGGTCACAAGGGCACCGAAATCATACTGCCAAATTTGTTGGCCCGTAGAGGCGTTGAAGGCTTTCAATGACGCAGGATTACCGTAATAGGTAATGGGAGTGGCGTAGACGATTCCCTTGGCGACAACCACTCCATTGAGACCGAAGTTTGTACTGGGGAACGTAGCCGACCAGGCTTGAGCGTAGGTTCCCCCGAGAAGCGGCCCGGGATAGACGCCGGTATGAGTTTGACCATTGCCGTAGCTCGACCAGTTATCGGTCGTCTTGTTATCGGTGACCGTGACCAACTGGCCCCCGCCGGTCCATCCTGAAGCAGCGGCGCTTATGGTACTGGTTTGGGTGCCGTAAACCGCGAGATTATCGATGATCGTATAGGGGAGCGCCACGCTGGTCTGCCCCGCTGGGATGGTGACGCTGGCGGGCACCGTCAATGCACCCGTATTCGATGACGTCAGTTGGATAGTCACGTTGCTGGAGGTGATGTTGTTGATGGCCACCGTACCCTGCCCGTCGGGATCGCCTTCATTGACGACGCTCGGCAGAGTTACCGTTAGATTCAACGCTGCCACGACCGTGATACTGAAGTTCTGGCTGGCACTACCGGCGGCATTCGTCGCCGTGACTGTTCCCGTGTAACTACCGGCTTGAGTCGGCGATCCCGAGATCACCCCTGTCGATAACAGCGTGAGTCCCGGCGGAAGACTGCCCGAACCCACGGCAAAAACCGGCGCGGGAAAACCGGTGGCCGTGTAAGTAAAGCTGTAGGCCGTGTTGATCGCGACCGGCACGGAAACCGGCGCGCTGGTAATGGTGGGAGCCTGTTGGACGGCAATCGTGAAGTTCTGCGTCGCGGGTGAACCAATACCGTTGCTGGCGCTAACGGTTCCCGAGTAGGTGCCTGTTTGCGTGGGAGCACCCGAAAGAACACCGCCCGAACTTAAGATGATCCCTGGCGGAAGACTCCCTGACGTCACCGAAAAAGTGGGCGGAGGAAAACCGGTGGCCGCATAAGTGAAGCTGTAAGTGCCCGCAAGAGTAATGGTTGCCGGAGGCGGCCCGTTCGTGATGGACGGCGCAGCAGCCTGCTGGACCGTGATGGTAAAATTCTGAGTGGCATCCGGACTGACGCCGTTGCCGGCATCGACCGTGCCGGAATAAACACCCGCTTGGGTTGGCGTTCCGAAGAGGACTCCGATCGAGGAAAGAATAAGGCCGGGAGGCAGACTGCCCGAAACAAGGGAGAAGGTAGGTGTGGGATAACCCGTGGCCGTGTAAGTGAAGTTATAGGCGAGGCCGCTCGCAGCGCTCGCAGGCGGCGGGCCATTGGTAATTGAGGGGGCCTGTCGCACGGTGATGGCCAGCACGGCGTTGCCGGTTCCTCCAGAATTGGTCGCGCTGATCGTCGCATTGAAAGTGCCCGTGACCGTTGGCGTTCCGCTGATGAAGCCGGTGGAGGTGTCGACGCTGAGTCCCGAGGGCAAGCCGCTGGCTCCGTAACTGGCCGGGCTGTTGGTGGCCGTTATCTGGTAGCCAAAGGTCGCTCCTTTGGTACCGGTTGCAACCAGGGAACTGTTGATGACCGGCGCGGGTTGCGTGATCGTCAGGCTGAAAGCCTTCGTCGCAAACGTGCCGTTGGCGCTGGTTACCTTGGCGGTAAAGCTGGCGGTCGTGGCCAGGGAGGGCGTGCCACTGATTGTCCCGGTACTGCTCAGGCTCAGGCCCGTCGGCAAAATGCCGGAAGAAATGGACCAGGTATACGGAGCAGTCCCTCCGGTCACGGCTAGCGTTTGATTGTAAGCGGTGCCCACTGCGCCATTGGCCAACGTGCTGCCGGTCGTAATTACCGGGGGAACCGTTGCGGCAAAGCGAACATTATCCAGTTCAAAGTAACCGGGACCAGTTAAGTACTGCGGGACGGTGATGACAAAGCAAATCCGGATATTCGTACCGGCGTAGGCAGTCAGGTCCACCGTACCGCTCAAGGGGCCGGTGTCCAAAGTCTTGGTTTGGGGCTGCGCGGTAAGTTGGATGGCGTTCAGTAATGTGGCGCCTCCTCCACTGGGCTGCACGATGACGGCAAAGGTGCGCGCCAGGGTGGAACCTGGAAATGACACCATGTCCCACCCAGCCCGATAATCAAAGGTGAGAAAAGGTGCGAATGACGAAACGGAAACATCCTGCGCAATCTGGATGGTCCCGGGGCCGCCGCCGTCAAAGCCACAGGTGGCGGAATAGCTGCCATCGGTTGCGGTGTTACTAAACAATCCATATCCCGGGGTGTAGCCGTTTGTCCTGACTTGCAGGGGGACGAAGGGAGACGCCATGTCCGTGATGATCCAATTGGAAAAACTGCCCGTTTCAAAGCTGCCGTTCTGCAACGTTCCCTGCGGGAAAACGGTCAGGCTAAAATTTTGGGTTGAAGACAAGCCATCGCCACCGGTCACCTGCACGGTGAAGGTGGAGGTTCCCGTCGTGGTTGGCGTGCCGTTGATGGTACCCCCACTGCTCAGACTCAAACCCAGCGGCAGACTACCGGAAACGATGGACCATGCGTAGGGGGTCGTTCCTCCGTTCGCAGTCAACGTCTGGCTATAGGTCGCGCCGATCACGCCGCCAGGCAAGGGACTGGTCGTCGCAATGGTCGGCGGAAGAGGGGCCGGGTTGACCGTCATGCTGAGGAGCGACGTTGAGGAGAGGCCATCGGCACCGGTCACTTGTACGGTAAAATTGACGGTTCCTGTCGTCGTGGGTGAACCGCTGATAACGCCGATGCTGCTAAGACTCAAGCCCAGCGGCAGGCTACCGGTAACGATGGACCATGTGTAGGGTGTCGCTCCTCCATTCGCGATCAAAGTCTGGTTGTAGGCTGCGCCCACCGTACCATTCGGCAATGGACTGCTCGTACTAATGATGGGTGTTCCGGTCGGATAGATGACCAAGTTGAACCCGGTCGTAGAGGAGGCCCCCTTGGTATCCACCACCTGCACGGTAAAATTGGCGGTTTGACTCGTCGTGGGCGTGCCGCTAATCACCCCGGCAGTGCTCAAACTCAATCCCTGTGGCAAAGCACCGGAAATAATCGAAAATACATATGGGCCCGTGCCTCCAGTGGTCGCCAAGGCCTGACTGTAAATCGTGCCAACCACACCCGTCGGCAACGAACCATTGGTGATCACCGGCGCTGGCGACCCGGCCAGCGCATTGATCAATGCGGTGCCGGTGGGAGTCCCCCAACCGGTGCAAAGATCGTAGCCGGTGGCCGAGGGGAATTTGGCGGGGCTGCTCGAGCTGAAATTGTTGCCGGTGGTGGTATCGTGAAAATCGGCCCCATAACTCGCTCCCTTGCCAATCGCATAAACGGCGGGATTGATGAATCCCACGGGAGTCCCGGAATTCGCCACCGCTTGTTGATTGACGAGTGCCGTAAAACCGGCCCACAACGGCGCCGCGCAACTGGTGCCGCCTACATTCTGGTCGACGCCATCCGCGCGCACGTAAACATTTTCCGCAGTCATCGCCACATCCGGGACGTTACGCATGACAGTCGAACCGAGATTGGACGTCATGCCGATGCCCTGCTGCCAGGTAGGAATACCATATTGCGTGCTGATGCCACCTCCCGTGCCGATGCCGTTGTTCCGGTTCCAGACGGTTTCCGAAGTGTATGCCCCACCGGTCGCACTCGTCGTCAGGGTCGTTCCGCCCACTTCCGTGGCGTAGGGGGTATCGCCGGGAAAAGGAATCAGGCCGGTAAAAGCATCGGAATCTCCCGACGCGGTATAGAAGGACTGCCCTTGCGCCGCCATTTGCTGGAAAATCTGGTCAGCCGTCGCATCGGCCACGCCACCGGGAATGTACCAAGAGCAACTGAGCTGCTTGGCCAGGTTGTCATTGGCCATGCGGTTGAGAATATCGTGCCAGTTGCCACTGGGCCCAGCTTCATAGACGATGATCCCGGACAGTCCCGGCGCCATGGAGACGGACATCTCGATGTCGAGGGAAACCTCTACCTCACCCCCCGTCCCCGTAGGGGTACCATTGTATCCATCAAGCAGCACATTGGTGAGAGGCACATGGGGCAGGCCCGCCAGGTTTTCATAATAGGTGATGTCACTGGGGGTATAGCCATCGAATTGTAGCAACCCGACCGTTTGCCCCGCGCCGGTCAGCGTGGTGCCCGGAACATAGGCGCTGCGAAAATCGTTCCCCATGTAGGCACTATTGGGCGCCGACCCACTATTGGGCGAAGCGGCGTAGCCCTTGACATTGGCGGCGTTGGGCTGGAATCGCGGGTGTGGGAGCGTGTAATCGTTCAGCCCACTGATGCTCAGGATCGGAGTCGTCAGGTCCACCGAGGGTTCCGTACTGGGAGCGTAAAACCTGCGCGCTTCGGCTGGATGCTGGTAGCTCCACATGGTGACGTGAAGGGCCTTTTCGATGTCGGGAACGGAACCCCGCACGTCCACAAGCATTCGATTCGGGTGTGTGCCTGTCACCTTGAATCCCTGGGCCCGTGCGAACTTGATAACCGCCTGATAATCGGCTTCCGACGGACCAAATTTCTCGGTAAATTGCGCGGGCGTCAGGTAGTGGCGATAATTCGGACTGGTCGGATCGGAGAGTTGATGGAGCAGATCGGCAAGTTCCTGCTGATTGCGTAACGGCAGGCTGATGGCTAGGTTAAGTTGTTGCGAATTTTGGAGGCGTCCCAGTGGCTTCAGGTGTCCCACCGCCGCCGGCACATGACCGTGCATGAACTGCCTTGGCGCGGCCCACGCGCTTGTCGCACCAAAAAGGCACACCAGAAAGTAAAACGCAATGAAGAGACCACGACTGGTCCCTAAAGCTCCCCTTCTATAAGGCGCAATTCCTCTGGAAGCGGCAACACCATCGTTCATTTGAAAGTAGAATAGGTGTTGGGAAGAGAGGGCTTATCTTAGGGAAGCCAAAAAGTTGAGTTAACCTTTACAATTAGACCTACAAGATATCCTCAAGTCAAGCGCATCGGCGTTATTCAAAAAAGATGCGACTGCTCTCTGGGACAAAAAACCAGGGTTTCTGCAACCCGAAAATTGCTATGAGTTGGGCCACGTTAGTCGCCCCTATTCAACTCTTGGGCCTGCCTTGCCAATTTGTTTAGTTCGGGGTTTCTATACGCGTCGATGGCTCTCTCGTCGCGGGGCACAATGCCAAACGGCCAGGGCGAATTAAATCGCCCTGGCCGCCGGTTTTCTTTGATTCTGTCCTTACTATACCATGACTACAAAGTGGAAACGCAATCGGTGAAGTGGCCTTAGAACCCTACATTGTCGTAGGTGGCCGTTACCGCCGTGCCGTTGTTATGACTGCAGGTGCAGAGGCCTTCGAGGTAGCTGTTGTTGTTGGTCAACGTGACGGTCGTGGTCGAACCGACCTGCGTCCAGGTCGGTGTGCTCACCGAGGTCGAATAGAACGCGCTGTAACTCGTGCCACTCTTGACCAGCTTCACCCAGACCGGCGTCGTGGGTGAAGGTGTCACGCTAACTGTGGGATAAGCGACGAGGACGGTCGAAGCCCCGGTGGCCGACCGGTAGGTGAAATTCACCGTCCCTGGCTCATAGTCCACTTTGACATCGATGGCATTGGCCGCGGTCGAATCCCGGAACTCGACCCCAGCCTTAGCGTACTGGTTGAGATTGGTGCCACTTAATCCCGTCACCCGGGCTATGAGAGTCTGGTCGCCCGAACCACTCTGGTTGAGATAGTTATACTGGTCGGAAGTGTTGTAAATATTGGCACCCCCTGCCGTCACCGTGTAGACCCCCGTACCGCTGGCATAGCTGGCTGTGCCCGCGGGGCTGGGTCCGCCAATGTCGATATCCGTTTGTCCCGTGGGCAGCATGCTCACATTGTCAAAAGTTCCCGTCACCGGGGTGCCGTTGTTGAGGCTGCACACATCCAGGCCGGTGAGGTAGTTGCTGTTGTTGGTCAACGACACCGTGGTCGAACCGATCAGGTTCCAAGCTGGCGTGGTGACCGAGGTGGAATAGTAACCGGTAAAGGTCGTGCCGCTCTTGACCAACTTGATCCAGACGGGCGCATTCGGCGATAGCGGTGCCACATTGACATTGACCCCAGGGAGGGAGGTAGCCGAGGCACCGGTCGTCGGCCGGTAGAGAAACTCCACACGTCCAACCCCGGTTGAAGAAGGTATATAATCCACGTCGACAAAAATCGCGCCGGTCGCTGTCGAATCCCGGAACATAATTCCCGCTTTGGCACTGGCATTGAGACCCGCACCACTCAATCCCGTCACCCGGGTAATGATCGTCTCGTCGCCGCCACCGCTCTGGTAGGCGTAGTTGAACTGGTCGGACGTGCCCCAGACGTTAGCTCCGCCACCTGTGAGCGTGTAGACACCGCCGCTGTCGTTGCCCGTACCCGCGGGGAGCGACCCACCAATGTCCACATCCGTTTGTCCCGCTGGCAGACTGCTGCTGCCGCCCGAAGGTGTGGCGCTGACCGGGCTGGAATTGGCGCTGGTGCCGCTACTGTTGACGGCGTTGACTTCATAATAGTAAGTCGTGCCGTTGGTCAAACCGGTATTGACGAAGCTCGTGGACGACTGATTCGTAGAGATGATCGAGTAGGTCCCATTGCTCGTCGTTGAGCGCAGGACGTTGTAACCGGTCGCGCCAAAGGCGGCCGTCCAAGTCAGCGAAACCTGCGCGTTGCCGGCCGTTGCTGTCAAACCGGTGGGCACAGGAGGCAGGCCGGTGACCGTGGCGGTGGGAACCGGCACAAACATCACGGCATTGACCGTGACATAACCTTCTCCACCGGGAGAATTGGTATTGGCCAGAGTCCACTTGCCCGAGGTGCCTGCGTTGAAGTTATAGGTGCCTTGGTAGACCCACAACCCATCGTTGCTCTGATTGTTGAAGGTCAGCGCCGTGGTGCCACTCGCGCTCGTGATGGTCACAGGACATTGATCGCCGTCCTGCCAATTTCCCGGCGCCGCGGCGTAGACGTCGTACTGTCCCGTGGTGGGAAGCGTCGGCGTTAATGTCGCCGTGCTGGCTGTGGTCGGAGTATAACTGGTGAGAATGGCGCCGCCATATTGACTCACCAGCGGGGTCTGGAGATACCAACTACCCGTCTTGGTAACTCCGGTCGTGGATGATGTGCCCAGGAAAATCGCCGAGGCAATCGCCGGGGTGACCGAGTTTTCCTTTGATGTCGCCGTATTGAAATAGCTGGCCGCGATATCCAGGTTATTGACGTTGGCAAGGCCCGTCGTGTTGAGCACGCTGGTGGAACCGCTGCCGACCGCCACGCCCGCATAGGCGGACGAGTTCATCGCCACGGTCTGCCCACCGGCATAGATCCAGTTCAGGCCGTCCGTCGATGTGTAGCCGGTGATCACATTTCCCGTCCGCAACATTTTCAACCAGACCGGCGCCGTGACCGAACTGATAACAGAGTTCTGCGTCGCCGCGGCTCCCGCCGTTGTGCGGCTTTGAAAAATCAATTGGCCATTGGAGACAAAGAGGGCCGCGTAGGGATCGTTGGCCGCCATGGTTTGCCGAATCATCAGGCCGCTCTGGCCGGTCGATGTCGACATCGAGGTGATTTGCGCCAGGCACACGGTATTGCCCGAAATCGCCTGGGAAGCGAAATGGAAATTATCCGATGTTCCTCCCGCCAGGAAACCGTTGCCCGCACCTGTGGCCGCAAAGGCGGTGCAGCCGCCTGCGAGGCCGGTCGTGCCTATATCGTTGTTGACGGCGAACGGCGGCACGGCAAATAACTGCTGGAACAAGGCCCTCCCCGTCGGAAACACGCTGGGGGGCTCCGTGGGAGCCTGGCTGATCTGGTTCAAGCCCACATCGAAATAAATGCTGAAGGCGACATTATTGGACGGTGTCTGGATGAAGTTGTACATCTGCTGGACGAAGTAGGTGTCGTCCCCGCCTCCCCGGCCATCGCCGCCGAGGGCCCACATTCCCCATTCGCCAATCGCCATCGGCTTGCCATTGGTCTTGGCGAAGTTTTCAAACCAGGCCAATCCGTTATTATTGGTGCCGGATTGACTTGCCCAGGCATTTTTCTGCCGCTGCAGCATGTCCGCCGGGGAATCATTGGCCGGATAGGGATAGGTGTTTTGCGCGTAACAGCTGTCGTAGATATCGCAGCCGATATAATCGACGTAGGCATTGCCGGGATAGGCGGCAGCGAGACCGTAACCAGTCCAGGCGTTGGCCGCGCACCAGAAAAACTTGATGCCACTCGCTCCCGGGACCCCGTGCATGGCCGTGACGACTTGTATCCAATAATTGGCGTAATTGACCGCCTGCGCCTGCGACGGGACCTGCCATGGATACCAGTTTCCGTTGAACTCGTGGCCCAATCGAATGACGGTGCGATTGGCGATTCCGTAGGTGACCAGACTTTGCGCGATGTTGCTAAAATAGGTATTGTACGCGCCCGTGGCACCAGTGGCCAGGGAAGTACCGCTCTGGGGCGTCCCCCCGGATCCTGGCAGCATCCCCACCGTCAGAACAAAGGTGGCGCCCGGGTTGTCCCGAAGATATTCTTTCGCCGACTCGAGGAGGTAGACATTTGTCTGCAGGTCGGCCCAATTGTCATAACCTGTAAAATCCAAGAGCCAGGGATTAGTGCGATTGAGCCAGGTATCCATCCACTTGAAACGAGATTGGCACGGGTTGTTGCTGCTCAAGAGGCCCCATTCGTAGAAACCCAGATAAGGCGCCGAGGTATTGTTCGTGGGTGGGACTGGCTGAGCTCCTGCCGGTATACTGGCCGCAAGCGCCAGACAGGCGATTACGAGGTTTCGTAGGGCTGTCTTGGAGCAAGACTTTAGACGCAGCAGCAGGGATGTATTCATAGGTTTTGATTATTGTAATGACAACTATTGGAGCGCAAAAATATCCTTAATTTAGAAAGGCGGATAAACGGATAATAACAATTCTTCATTATTTGGGAATGGCCACCCCTCTGATAAAGTTGGCATATTTTCATTTATAAAGAGCCTAAAGCATCTATGTGATGCATCCTCCAAGTCGAAAAATATTTCGCGGGCGGTGGTTGGGTCTGCGTGAAACGAGGAGACCGCGAGAAAAAGGGCCACTTGAGGTGATCAAGCCATCATGACTTAATCGCTTTAAGATTCACATAAGGCCCAGACGTGATTCTTACACAAACTCCAACTCCACCGGCGCGGGAATCAGCCCGGCGTGATGGGCGCGGTCGAGAAATTCGCGAACGCCTTTTTTGCCGCGGTCACCGTAATCGAGCGTCAGTTCGTTGACGTACATGCCGATGAACTTGTCAGCCAGCGCACTGTCGAGGCCGCGTCCGAGGGGCAGCGCGTGTTCGACGCCGGCGGCGCGATGATCGAGTCCGTACTTGATGCTCTGGTACAGAATTTCCGAAAGCTCTTCGATCTTTTCTTTGCCCAGCGATTTCTTCACCGCGTTGCCTCCGAGCGGCAGCGGAAGGCCTCCCGTTTCCGCAAACCACCACTGGCCGAAATCGGCACTGAGGACGAATCCCTCCGTCGCGTAAGTGAGTTGGCCTTCGTGGATGATCAGCCCGACTTCGGCCTCGCCGCGCGCGAGGGCGTCGAAGATCTGATCAAAAGGAACGACGATGTAATTGATCTTCTCCTTGGGCACGCCGAGAAAGAGTTGCAGCTGGAGAAAGGCGCTGGTCATCAGGCCGGGCACGGCAATTTTTTTTGTCCGCAGTTCCTCACGGGAGAAAACTTTTTTCCCGACCAGCATCGGGCCATAATTGTCGCCCATGCTCGCGCCACTGCGCAGGAGCGCGTAGTCCTTCAAAACATAGGCATAGGCGTGGATGGAAATGGCGGTGATATCGAGTTCCGCGCGGGTGGCGCGCTCGTTCAACGTCTGGATGTCCTGCAGGATGTGCTCGAACTCGTAACCGGGCGTGGGCAACAGATGCTTGGCCAGGGCGTAAAACATGAAGGCGTCGTCGGGATCGGGCGAATGGCCCAGCGTAAGTTTCATAAAGACGACCTTATCCTATCCCGGTCCACGACGCCAGAAAGTCACTTCTTTTTTGTTGTGTCGCACGAGGCGCAAGGTAGGGTGCGGCTCGATCAAAATAACCAGGAGAATGTATGGGAGCATGGGACACCGACCCGTTCGGCAATGACACAGCATGTGATTGGGCTTATGCCCTCGAGGAATCCGAGGACTTCGACCTGATCGAGGAGACCTTGGCGAAAATCGAAGCGGCGGGCGACGAATCCATCGAGGCACCCGACGCGGAGGAAGCCATTGCCGCCGCCGACACGCTGGCCCGTCTCAAGGGTCACGCCTACGTCAAAAACAGTCACACGGAAGCCGTCGACGAATGGGTGACCGAGCAACAGCTCTCTGTTCCCCAGGATTTGATCGATCTCGCCATCCATGCGATTGAGCGAATCCAAGCCGAGCCTTCAGAATTGCGTGAGCTATGGGAAGAGAGCGGCGATTTCAAGGCCTGGAAGAAACATCTCGAGGACTTGAAGAAGCGATTGCAGTAATCGAAATAGAATGTCGTCATTCTTGTAGAAGCCTCTGCAAAAGTCTCCTTTTTACATGCTGTCATCCTGAGCGAAGGCGAGCCGAGAAGTTAGTCTTAACCCTGAAACCTTCCCGAGCCGCAGTCGAAGGACCCAGCCCGATGAGAGAACCGGGTTGGGTAGCGTCCAAGAAATCCCGAAGTAAAAGGCACGCCTCCCATTTGTAGGATGAGGGAGAACGTGGCTTTGCGATCCAAACCAGCTTGTAAACTGTCTAGAAATTTCCTTGAGGCGGGACAGGTCTTTCGACTGCGGCTCGGGAAAGACTTTTGATCAAAGGCCATCGATTGCCTCGCCTTCGCTCAAGATGACGGATTGTTTTGAGAACGATTTTCGCAGAGGTCTCTTGTATGATGAACCGTTTATAGTAATCAACGAGGAGCGCTCACTCCACGGCCAGCATCTGCACTTCACCGTCCTCGCCGGTTACCGCCAGAAGCTTTCCATCGGGCGACCATGCCACCTGCGTCACGCCGCTCGGTATTTTTGCGCCGCTGATCTGCGCCTGCCGCTGTGTGGGCGACCAAATGGCGATGCTGCCGTCCCGTGCGCCGGACGCGAGCCAGTCTCCTTCCGGTTGATAATGCAGCGCGCTGACCTGGTCCGTGTGCCATTCAAGGACGGTAGGCGTGCGTCCCTCCGGGCCGCGACCAGAGCAATCCCAGACCGAAATCCCCTCGCCGCCACCCGCCGCCAGCCAACGACTGCCGCGATGCCACACCAGTTGCCGCACCTTGGCCGCGTAACCGCGCATGTGCATTTCAGCGCCGTTGTCCGTATTCCAGACGTGCACCGAGCAATCCTGATTACCGGTCATCAACCATTTGCCCGAGGGGCTGAATGCCATGTTGAGAATCGGGTCCTTCGCGGAGAATTTTCGTGCCTCGCCGTCCATGATCAAGTCGTCCACGATCACTTCTGTGCTGGTGGCTACCGCCAAGGTTGTGCCATTCAAAATCCAAGCCACGTCCGCCACCGTCCGGGTGAACTTGATCGGCTCGTCCGCGGATTCGCCCTTCTCGTTCCAAAGCGTCACTTTGTTTCCTGCACCGACCGCCAGCAAGTGCCCCTGCTCGCCCATCGGCTTGGAGCTCCACACGACATGTTCGGCCCAAAGCGCGCCAGCTTCATGTTCTGCGAGAATTTTACCCGTCTCCGCACCCCAAAGTTTCCACTTTCCATCGCGACCTGCTGTGGCCAGGGCTTTGCCGTCGGGGCGCCACGCCAGAGCATCACAACCGTCCTCATGGGCTTGCGCGAAAAGATGGATGACGCGACCATCCACCGCATCATAAATCGCCACTTGTCCCGAAACTGATGCGACGGCAACGCGGACGCCCTCTGGCGACCACGCCAAACTCGTCATGAAATCGTTGAGCTTGGCATGCCACTTGAAGGCGATGGGGCGGAGTTTGGATTGAGTAATCATTTAAGATTCTGAGCCATGTTTGCGACGGTCATGGATCGCCGCTACATCAATCAAGCCAAACAAGCCTTGAATCCCTCATTCAACTCTTTGCGGTCGAGGTTGCGGCCGATGAAGATGAGCGTGTTGTGGCGCGGCTCATTGCCCCACTCCCGATCGGGCTTGCCGTCCATCAGCATGTGAACGCCCTGGAAAACGAAACGCATCGCGCGGCCCTTGACCGCCAATACGCCCTTCATGCGGAAAATATCCTGCCCCTTGGTGCGTAGGAGTGTGCCGAACCAATCGGAAAGTTTCTTTTCATCGAGGTCACCGGGCGCGCTGATTCCGACGGAGGTCACATCCTCGTTGTGATGATGATCGTGGTGCTCGTGTTCATGTTCATGATCGTGCTCCTCGTGGTCGTGATCATGGTCATGTTCCTCTTCGGCGGCTTTCAGGAAATCGGGTTCGAGTTCCAACGCCTTCTTCAAGTCAAAGCCGCCCACGTTGAGGACTTTGTTTAAATCGATGGCCGCATTTTCGGTCCGGTAAAGCTTTGCCATCGGATTCATCTTGCGGATGCGCGCCTCGGTCTTTTCCAGTTCGGCGGCGGAAACCAGGTCAGTCTTGTTGAGCAGGATCACATCGGCAAAACCGATTTGCTCGCGCACTTCGCGCATATCGTCGAAATGCAGCCCAACGTGCTTGGCGTCCACCACCGTCACGATGCCATCGAGTTCAAAGCTCTCCTTTACCTCCTCATCGGTAAAGAAAGTCTGCGCGACGGGGCCCGGATCGGCCATGCCGGTCGTTTCGATCAGGACGGAATCGAACTTATCACGGCGTTTGGCCAGCTTCGCAAGAATGCGAATCAAATCGCCGCGCACCCGGCAGCAGATGCAACCGTTGTTTAGCTCGAAGATTTCCTCGTCGGACTGGATGACAAGCTGGTGATCGATGCCGATCTCGCCAAATTCATTTTCGATTACCGCGATGCGTTTGCCGTGCTTTTCGGTGAGGATGCGATTTAACAGCGTGGTTTTTCCGGCGCCAAGAAAGCCGGTGATGACCGTAACGGGAATGAGAGAGTGAGACGTAGACATAAATCAAAGATGGTTAACCGAATGTTTTGCCCAAGCAAAACCAGTGGCACGCCCAAGATAGCACAAGTCAGCCGATTTTTCAGCTTCGCCCGGCCTTGGGATTCGCGCCGTCCTGCAACTGCAACGAGAGCTGCCGAAAACGATGGGTCAGCGATTCATGCTCGCGCCGTATTTCCTTCAGGTCCTCTTCGAGCTGGCGGATACGCTGGTCCTTGGCCATGTCCACCGCGAGCGATGCGGTCGATTTCATGACTTCCTTCGGCGGACGCTTCATGGCCCGCTTCTTTTCAAATTCCAACGCGGCAAACAGCGCGGCGATCGGCAACGACTGATTGGTCCTGATATGCGTGGCCTCGGTCTTTTCCGTGATCAACCTTTCGGCGATGAATTCCCGCAGCGTGCCGACCGTGGTGGGGCCGTAAACCTCGTCACCGGGCAAGTTAACCATCCATAGCATCTCGAGAAAATCCACCTCTGACGCCGGACGCCATTTTTGGTCGCTTTCATCGACCAAATCATGCGGCGCAATCTGGGCCGAATTCGCCCAGTCCTTCAAGACCTCGGCGGATACGGGTCCGTAAACGGTATTATCCGGCATCTTCTTAATTCGCCAGACGATCGGTACCTCATTGTCCCCTCCTAAAATTTCACTCATAAATTAGTTCCCGGTTTTGGAATAAAAAGCTTTTGCCCTACCTTGAGTGCACTTTTATCCGTTAATCCATTGGCTTTCCGAATATCGGCCACGGTGACGTTGACACCCTTTTGCCGATACGCACTACAGATAAGCGTAAGCGTCTCTCCGCTCGCGACAACATGATAATACCCTTTTTGTGGTTTTTCTGGGGATACGTCCGGGGTGGGGGCGGGGTCGGTAGGAGGGGCATCCGGTGGTGGAGACAGGGCCGTTGGTGCATTTGTCGTCGGTGCTGTGCTGGTCTCCGCGTCGGGAGTCTTTACTGGAGCGGGTGCCGGAGGTGTCGGCTTCTTTTTAGTGCTCGATTTGGACGCGCCGGACTGCTTGATCAAGTCGGCCACACTATCGATCAGCACTTGGCGCTCCTTGGCATGCGCGGCCTCAGCCTTGTCGAAAGCGGCCCGCAAATCGGCCAATTCCTGTTTCAGCGCCGCATTATCGCCCTGCAACTGACTCACGTCGGCCTGGAGTTTGGCGACATCGGCCTTCATGTTATCTACCGACGTCTTTGTCGCCTCCGAATTGCTTTGGATGTTGTCCAATTGATCGGCGGCCTTGAGCAGTTTTTCGCGCGCGGCTTCGGCGTCCTGCTGCGCACCGGGGTCCTCCGCACGGAGGCTGATGATCGAGAACAGGCAGATAAGAAAAACGAAAGTTCTCACGGAAGGAGGGTAGGTATTTGACGCTTCCTCAAGATACGAACAGCTTTAGCTTTCCGCAAGCTCTGGTAGCAACACCGTTTGCCACACCCCGACAAGAGAGTTGTCAGCTCTCAACCTGTAGCGGACCGCCGACCGCATAGACAACATGTTTCGTCTCATCGTCGGCGGTCATAGACCGCCGCTACAGGAGACCTCTGCAAAAGTCTTTCTTTAAGCAATCTGTCATTCTGAGCGAAGGCGAGGCAATTAACTTTCTTTATCCGGAAGAGTTTTCCGAGCCGC
>Ga0206926_1106_pt1 | contig 16929 bp, 18 predicted proteins | sample Alteio_BWOrgHeat_59_FD_152955 | JGI IMG/M metagenome (GOLD analysis project Ga0206926, IMG submission 152955) | Enriched cells from forest soil in Barre Woods Harvard Forest LTER site, Petersham, Massachusetts, United States -... | ecosystem: Environmental > Terrestrial > Soil > Temperate forest >... | reverse complement strand
GTCGGCCGTCCTTCTTGCCATCGGCGGCGGCGTTATTGGCGATCTCTCCGGTTTTGTCGCGGCAAGTTATTTGCGCGGCATCAAATTTGTCCAGGTACCCACGACACTCCTCGCCATGGTCGATAGTTCCGTTGGTGGCAAGACCGGTGTGAACTTGCCCGAGGGCAAAAATCTCGTGGGGGCGTTTCATCAGCCGAAACTGGTTGTGGCCGATCTCGATACGCTTAGCACGTTACCTTCCCGTGAATTTTCCGCCGGGATGGCCGAAGTCATTAAGTATGGCGCCATTCGTGATCAAGCACTGTTCGACCGGGTGGCCAGAGGCGTGAAACCGGATGACAAGGATTTGGACTTAATCGTGGAAACCTGCGTGACCATCAAGGCCCGGATTGTGGAGAACGACGAGTTCGAGACCAAGGGTGAGCGTGCCCTACTCAACTTCGGTCATACTCTTGGTCATGCCATCGAGGGTGCAACAGAATATAAGGAATATTTGCATGGTGAAGCCATCGCACTCGGCATGCGAGCAGCAGCGTGGCTATCGCATGTTGAATGCGACTTACCCATAGAAGATGTATTTGCTATTGAAAATGCTTTGATGGCAAACAACCTTCCAACTCAGTTACCCGAAACCGCAAACTGGTCAAATTCGGCCCAAATATTCAGTTTCATCGGTCGTGACAAAAAGATTAAGGCCGGGATTTTTCAATGGGTTTTATTAGATAAAATCGGCCAAGCCCGCTCGAATTGCGCCACTCCAAGTGATAAAAACAGGCTAATCGAAGAAATTATCAGGCATCTCTTTACACCAATAGGCACAATGTTTCCTGTTGAAGGATTGAAATGACCGAATCCGAAGTCTATTTCCCCCTCGTTCCCAAACTCAATTTGGGAACGCAATTGTCTGCGCAACTCCATTGCCTCGGCAGGGAAGCACAATGGAATTGTGCGGGCACGGGCGTTCCCAAATAGAGTTTGGGAACGAGGGGAAGCAGTCGATTTGCTCTACAAATGAAAACTATTTTACAACATCCCCGAACAGCTTGGTGGCTGGCGTGCCTTCTGAGTACATGCCCATTTTTAATTCTACTTCTTGTATTGCAGTTCGCACCTATTTCCAAGCCTCACAGCCAAGAGGTCATCATCCGAACGAATGGCACAACAGAAGATATTGTCACTGTGGTAAAAAGTTTGAAACGCACCGATTTTGTTGTTACCGCCAAATCAAGCCCCCTACCCAGAAACTCTATTTTGGCTCTTTTGTATTTCACCATTTCTTTAACTCTCTGCTTTGCTTTTGCCTCAGCCATGGTGTCGTCGGCCGAAATTAAGATGCGCCAATTACTCCACACGAAAACCGGCTTGAATTTCGAAAATGACTGAATCCGAAGCTTATTTCATCCTCAATCTCGTCAACGGCATTGGACCGGTGAAGGCGAAGAAGCTGCGCGAGCGGTTTGGCTCGCTGGATCTGGCCCTGACAGCGCGGGGGGCGGACTTGCGGTCGGTTGAGGGAATCGGGCCGGAACTGGTCTCGAAACTCGTCTCCTGGAAAGAGACGACCGATGCGGAGAAGGAGCGAAAATGGGCCGAGGAGCTGGGCCTCACGATCATCACGCAGGCCGATGCGGCTTACCCGCCAAGCCTGCTCGAAATTTACGACCCTCCGATGGTGCTCTACGTGAAGGGAAAAATCCCGGAGACTTGGCCGCGCGGGGTCGCGGTGGTCGGATCGCGCGAGACGAGCCACTACGGCCTCGAAACGGCGAAGAAACTCGGTTATCAACTGGCCTACGCGGGCGTGCCGGTCATTTCCGGGTTGGCGCGGGGCATCGATACCTCGGTGCATCTCGGCGCACTGGCCGCGAAGGGCACGACTTGGGCGGTACTCGGCTGCGGGCTCGACCAGATGTATCCGCCGGAAAACGACACACTGGCGGCCAAGATCGTCGAGGCGGGTGGCTGTCTCATCAGCGAGTTGGCGCTCGGCACCTCGCCGGACAAACGGACGTTTCCGATGCGCAACCGGATTGTCAGCGGCCTGAGTTTCGGCGTATTGGTGATCGAGGCGGGACGACAGAGCGGCGCGCTCATCACCGCGCGGCAAGCGCTCGAGCAAGGGCGGCAAGTCTTCGCCGTGCCGGGCCGGATCGATAATCCGCTGGCGCAAGGTTGCCATCAATTGATCAAGGACGGCGCGAAATTGGTCGAGGGCGTGGAGGATATCCTGGCGGAACTCGAATTTCTCATTCCGAGAGAAAACGTGGCGACACCGCGTCCCCTGCCCGCGAACCTGACCGGCGACGAGGAAAAAGTCTACGCCGCGATTGAAATGGACGAAACGCCCATCGATACGATCACGCAACGCACAGGGCTGGGCTCGGGCACCGTCTCCTCGACGCTGCTCCGCCTGGAGATGAAGAAACTGGTGAAGCAGTTGCCGGGGAAGGTGTTTGTGCGGACATCATAAGGTAGGGACGCGAATCCCTTCGCGTCCCTCGACGGACGGCAGGAGACTGCCGTCCCTACCAAATGACTCCGCGCTTGTCTCCATTACAGTTTTTGCTAGCCTCGCTCTTCCGGCACATCCCGTCCGGAACAACTTCATCTACTCTTTATGTCAAACGTCAACGCGAACGAACTCGGAAAAGGACAAGCCATCAAATTCAATGGCGACATTTGTATGGTCCTGGAAACCCAGCACCGCACCCCCGGCAATCTGCGTGCCTTCGTCCAGGCCACGCTGCGCAGCATGCGCACCGGCAAGTCGTATGTGCAACGCTTCAACTCGAACGAATCGCTTGAGGTCGTGCCGATGAGCCGCAAGAAATACGAGTTCAGCTACAAGGACAACACGGGCTATCACTTCCTCGATCCCGTCACGTACGATGACATCGTCTTTCAGGAAGAGTTTGTCGGCAAGGTGAAGGATTATCTGACCGAGAATCTCGCGTGCGAAGTCATCTTCACCGACGAGAAGGCCGCCGACATCGAGCCGCCCGCCACCGTGACGCTCAAGATTGTCGAATCGGCGGATGGTGTCCGTGGCGATTCCGCGAACAACGTCCAGAAGATGGCCGTCCTCGAAACCGGCCTGCAGGTGCAGGTTCCGCTCTTCATCAAAGAGGGCGAATTGGTCAAAGTCAGCACGACGGATGGCAAGTATTTGGGGCGGGCGTAGGCTGTAGCGGCAGCCATACGAGGCCATTACTATTCGGTCTTTTTGTAAGCGTTGATAGCGTCCAAAAATCGATCTATCTCCTGGGGCGGAAAATAACAGTATCCGCCGCTCCAATCGATTCTGACGTGCCCAAGAGAACTCATACAGGGACTCATTTCTCTGGATGGAAATAAAGGCCAGAGCCATCCCTGAATAATCACTTCTCTTCTGGAGGGCCGGGTAATGGAATGAACGGATGACCAACCCAAGAATCTGGGCGATCCAAACATCCTTTTAAAAGACATACCTCGTGAATCGATGCTTACGGATGTCACGATAAAGAGGCTGAAAAAAACATAAGAGCCGCAGAAGCCAATAAACACGCCAAAAAAAGAATCTGTTGCAACCCCTATCACCGCTGCTGGCAATCCGAAAAGAATAAGCATCTGAAAACACCCAACTAAAAGGGCGATCATTAGGTCTAAAAAATCACGTGGAGCGATTCGTGGTCTAAATTTGTGGAGAACAGATTCGGACATAAGAGGATTTCCTAAAACACCTGCGGCATCCCCTCGACAAGGAACCGTATTTTTTGCAGGACGCCGGCGTCGCTGCCAGCGAGCATCAGTCGCTGGGCCGGTTCGTGCATCGGTTCATAACTCATGCGATAGGTGCCAAAATGCATGGGGACGAAAGTCTTCGACTGCAATTCCGCGAAGGCATTGACGGCTTCCTCGGGCCCCATATGGACATCGCGAAACGAAGGCGGTTCGTAGGCGCCGATGGGCAGGAGCGCGATCTCCGGCGCGAGGCGTCGACCGATTTCGCGAAAACCGGAGAAATAGGCCGAGTCGCCGCAGTGATAGATCTGGCGCCCCTGGTATTCGATACAGTATCCACCGTAACCGCGATGGCGGTCATGCAGCACGCGCGCGCCCCAATGCTTGGCGGGCGTGAAGGTGATCTTGAGATCGCGGTGATGCCACTCGTCCCACCAATTCATTTCGTGCACCTGCTCGAAACCGAGATCATGGACCAAACTGCCTACACCCGACGGAACGACGATGGGTTGGCGGGCGGCGATGGCTGCCAGTGTGCGGCGATTAAGGTGGTCGAAATGGGCATGCGTGATTAGGACCAGATCGATATTGGGCAGGTCCTTGATGGCCAGCCCGGCGCGCTTGAGACGGCGAATGACGATGAGCCAGTTGGCCCAATTCGGATCGATGAGAATATTGTGCATCGGCGTTTGGATGAGAAACGAGGCGTGACCGATCCACGTGATGCCAAATTGACCCGTTTGAAGCGTGGGAAAAATGGGCCGATTCTGTACGCCCGATTTGCGCACAAAAAAGGAGGGGATTAGCACCTCCGTGATGAAGTTGCGCTCGTTCCAGCGCGTGGCCTTTTTCTTTTCTTTCTTCCGTTTGAGATCAGGCATGTTTATCAACGTGCATCAGGCTTGCCCGCATGCAACCGTATCTTGCTGCGAAGAACCCGATAATGAAACGCGATTTTTCACCAAATCCACAGACCCAGACGGCGAAGGAGGAGTTGCGGCGCTCAATGCGCGAACGCCTGCGCGGGATGAATCCGGCCCTCCACGCGGAGGCCTCGCTGACCATCTGCCAGATGGCGGCGCATCAGGCTGCGTTCAAAGAAGCCCGTTGCGTCGCGCTCTTTGTCCCGTTGCCCTCGGAGCCCGATGTGCGCCTGCTCATTGAGGAAGCGTGGGCCGAGGGCAAGCGGGTCGCGTTGCCGCTGATGATCAAGCAGAAGTCCGGTCCACAACTCGACTGGCATGAGGTTGCCAATTGGGACGAGGTCGTGCTGCCGGGACCGTTCGGTCTGCGCGAGCCGGATCCCTTGCGCTGTTCACGCGTACCCCTGAAGGAGATCGATTGCGTCTTCGTGCCGGGACTGGCTTTCGATCATGATGGTTTTCGCCTCGGTCGCGGCGGCGGCTATTACGATTATTTCCTCAGCCAGGCCCCCGCTAACTTGCCGCGCTTTGGAATAATGTTCGATTGCCAACGCGTCCCCATCGTTCCACGCGAGCCACATGATCAGTCATTAAAGACCTTCATTACCGAAAATAAAATCTGGTTGGATGAAAGCCAGCAGAGTTCATCGTAACAAGCGCATGGCGAAACGATCCAAGAAAAAAAATCCAGAACAAGTCGCCCCCCTTGTGGCCAGTTCCATTCCCGAGGATCCGCCTCCAAAGTCAATTTCTCCAACGCCACTTTCAGTCGTCTGGATAGCTCTTCTGCTGGCAGTTTTGAGCTTTTTGTTCTACTTGCCATCGCTGAACTCCGATTTCGTTTACGACGCGCACATCGAAATTATCGACGAAGGCTTTATTCCATCGCTTTCCAACTTGCCAGCGGTCCTGTCGTTCAAAGTGCTGAGCATGCCCATTATGCTCGGAGACCGTCCGGGACAACTTCTTTACCTGATGCTGATTGCAGCGGTCTGCGGCAAGGATCCGTTCGGATATCACTTGTGCAGCAATCTTCTCCATGCCGCCAATGTCGCATTGTTGTTTGTCTTGTTGAGCCGTTTGATCGCGATGGAAGTAACGAGCCTGACCAGAAATGGCATTTTAAAGGTTCGACTAACAGCAGTGACGGCCACTTTGATTTTTGCTTTTCATCCGATCACCGTGGAACCGGTCGCCAACGTGAGTTATAGCTCCGATCTTTTGGTGACGTTCTTTACCTTGCTGGCGTTATTGGCGGCCATGGCATTTCGTCCCGAGAACTTTCGAATGGCAATGCTGGCCGGAAGCGCGGGCATATTTTGCGCCTTTGCCTCCGTGACCTGCAAGGAATCGGGCCTGGCAACGGCGCTCCTGCTTATTGTTTATTGGTTCTTGTATCGTCGCAATGAAACGAAAGGCCCCTGGCTTTTCTTTTTAGGTGCGGCGACCGCCGTAACCGCAGCCTTTCTGACCGCCCGCCTTCTTATCGCTCCACCCAATCCGGTCTACTTGACCTATCTCGGTGGATCGTTGTCTCAAGTTTTTTGGATCCAGCCCCGGATATGGGTTTTCATGATGGGCAAGCTGCTTTGGCCGATGCAATTCTCGGCCGATTACATGCCGGGCGATGTCAGCGGAATATCGTTTTCCTTCGCCCTGTTGGTTCTACTCGTCATTGTTTCATTGCAAGGCTGGCTGGCATGGAAAAATCGAATGGGGGCGCTTGGAGTTGCGATTTATTGGCTGGGACTCGCCACTGTTTCCAATTTTATTCCGCTCTATCGTCCCATGGCAGACCGCTTTTATTACCTCCCGCTGGCAGGAGTCGCACTGCAACTGACGGCGTTGATTCTCATGACCCTTAAATCGCGCGCAGGCTTTTGGTTCGCACTCACACCCTGCCTGGCTGCCCTTCTGCCCCTGACAATTCTGACCATGATCCGGGAAGTTGTCTTTGCCAACGACTTTAATCTTTGGAGCGACACGGTCCAGGTAAGTCCCTATTCGGCCCTGGCCCACAACAACCTGGGTAGGAGCCTCGATCAACAGGGACGGTCAAATAAGGCCATTGCCGAGTTACAAAAGGCACTCGATATCCACTCCGATTATGCCGACGCCCATTATAATCTTGGACTGATTTTTCTGCGAAAAGGACAATCCAATGATGCGATTATCCAGTTTCAAAAGGCCCTGGAAAACAAACCCAGCATGGCCGAGGCCCACTATAGCCTCGCGCTCGCTTTTTCACAAAAGGGGAAGCCCGATGACGAGATAAGCGAGTACCAACAGGCCTTGATCATCAATCCCTTCTATATCGATGCCCGCAATAATCTCGCGGTCTCTCTTTTTCAAAAAGGACGCGTGAACGAAGCGATCCTCCAACTTCAGGAAGCCTTACGACTCAAGCCGGGAGATGCCGATCTTGAAAAAAATCTGGCTCATATGAAGGCCGCCGTGCAACATCCAGACAAACGCCCGGTTAGTCACTAATTGCTTTCTATTCTGGAGAAAGCTTTTCTCCAGACCGGTTCGCTGGGAAAAACCGGACGAGATGCGACTGTCCATTTCCTGCCGTCGATTTCGACGGCGCCCTTCTCTTTTTCACCGGCAAGAAAGTTCTTTAAGTCATCCCGCATCGAGCCATCGAGGAAAATGGAGAAGCCGTTCTTGCGTTTGATGGCACGGTCCGAATTTAAATCGGGCCAGGTTTTGGGCCAATGGATCAATCCGTCGAAAGCATCATCCAATGGCCAGATCATGGCTTCAACGTAAGCGGGACGCCATGGCCTGCTTTCAGTAAAGTCTGCCGTTACCAGATAATGATAAAGCTGCCGCAGTTCGTTAGGAATCCGACCGGCAGGAAGCTCCTTAGTGTCTTTGTCCTGCGGACGAAGCCCGTAAACCGAGGTCACCACTTCCGCGTTATCAGCGCGAAGATAAAAAAGAGCCCTGCCTTGGTCGGTGCCATTCGTCACACTGTATGACGACTTCAATCCTTTTAGATCGGTCACCGTTTTTAGCTGACTGATGACGGTGGACAGCGCCGGAAAGCCAAGTTCTGCATAAAAGTAGGCGCCTTGATTATGCGCTGAATCACCGCGGAAATAGATAACGCCGCCATTTTCGTAAATGGCAACCCGGGGCGTTTCGGCCCCCATAACCGCTGCCCCTGTATACTCCTGAACTAGAACCGCAACGGGTTTGAACCCCTCAAACGGTTCAAAATCTTTTGCAGAACAAACAGTGGTGAAACTGATCAAAGCGAGGAGTGAAGTCCAGTACGTCATGGGACAACTCCGACCAGCTACTCTCCGATTTGTGCCTTATATCCGGCGGCATCCTTCAAAGCGTTGAGTTCCTCGGGGAAGGAAAGTTTGATGCGGTAAAGCCAGGCCGCGCCATAGGGATCCTGATTCACCAATTCCGGTTTCTTGACCAGATCGCCATTCGCCTCGATCACCTCACCGCTCACCGGCGAATAGATATCGGAGGCGGCCTTGACTGATTCGATCACCGCCACCACCGCACCCACGACAACCTGCGCGCCTACCTTGGGCAGATCGACGTAGACCACGTCGCTCAGTTCACCCTGGGCGTGATCGGTGATGCCGACCGTGCCGATTCCATCCTCCACTTTGATCCATTCGTGCGAGGCGTTGTAACGAAGTTGTTCGGGGATATTGCTCATGCGAGATCAAATGCTGGCGTCAAAGCGCCCGTTTGTAAAAGGGCTTTTTGACCACTTCAACCGGCACGCGCGAGCCGCGGACCTCAAGGTCGAGCGAAGTACCCGGCTCGGCGCAATCGGCCCGGACGTAAGCCAGGCCAATCCCATAACCAAGCGTCGGAGAGGGAGCGCCACTGGTCACCTCGCCGACCTGCGTTGCGCCTTGAAATAAGTGATAATGCGGACGCGGCGGTGGCCCCTTGTCCTTGAGGCGAAACGCGACCAACTTCTCCTTCAGGCCCTCGCTTTTCTGCCGCAGGAGAACGTCCTTGCCGGGAAAAGAGGCCTCTTTTGTCAACGAGACGAAGAAACCAAGTCCCGCTTCGAGCGGCGTGCGCTTGTCGGAAAGATCGTTGCCATTGAGCGGCAGGCAGGCTTCCAGACGCAAAGTATCGCGCGCACCGAGGCCGCAGGGTTTCAGACCAAACGATTTGCCCGCTTCGAGTAATGCGAGCAGAAAACTCTCCGCGATGTCATTGGCAAAAAAGAGCTCGATACCATCTTCGCCGGTATAGCCAGTCCGGGCTGCGAGGATCGATTGGGAATTCCACGAGTAGCCCGTGATTTGGTTCCGTTTCGGTTCGGACCAGCCAGCACCGAGAAAGGAACGCGCGATTTCCACCGCTTTCGGTCCTTGCAAGGCCACGGCGCTCGTTGAATCGCTTTTATCGAAAAAGCCCATGCCCTGGGGAAGATGCTTCAAAATCCACTCACGGTCTTCGTCGATTTTCGACGCGTTAACGACAAGGAAAAATTCGGTCTCATGGAGACGATAAACGATGAGGTCATCGATCACGCCACCCTGTTCGTTAAGCATCAGCGTGTATTGCCCCTGCCCCACGGCCAGTTTGTCGACATCGTTGGTAAGCAGACCATTGAGAAAATTGAGGGCATTCGCACCGTTAACACGAAACTCACCCATGTGAGAAATATCGAATACGCCCGCCGCCTCGCGCACCGCTTTGTGCTCATCAAGAATGCCGGCGTATTGCACCGGCATATGCCAGCCGCCGAAATCGACGAGCCGCGCGCCCAGTTTTTGGTGAGCAGCGAAGAGGGCAGTTTTCTTTAAGGTGGAGGGATCGCTCATGATTTTGAAAATGTAGCGGCGGCCCATGACCGTCGCACTGTAAAAATTCCATCCTACTTTCTTCATTCCCAAATATTTCCCTTGCTCCCCGCAGAATCTTTGCTTTAATCGACCCTCACCTTATGGCAGCAGCTACGAAATCAGACACCCTTCAGGAGTTTAAATTGCATGACAAGGATACCGGCTCTGCCGATGTCCAGATCGCGCTCTTGACTCATCGCATCAACGACCTCACCAAGCACTTGCAAAAGTTCAAGAAGGACCATAGCTCGCGCCGTGGGCTTTTGATGATGGTTGCCCAGCGCAAAAAGCTTCAGGATTACCTGAAGAAGTCCGATTCCAGCCGCTACGATAAGGTCATTCAGAAACTAAACCTGCGTAAGTAGTCTCCCCGCACCGCGAAAGGCCCTTCCGCCTGGCGGACCGGGTCATCCGGAAAACTTCAGAGTACAATCGACTTCATTGCAGTGGTAGCCGCCGATGTCCCCATCGGCGGATCGGCCACCCCAACTGAGCCCATTGTCCTCTGCGTTTTCTTTTCCGGCTGGGCGCCGTCTTGCGCTCTAACTCAAAAAAGAACAACACATGTCCACCATTCATACGGTGTCGGCCCCCTTTGGCGCCCACCCCATCACCATCGAAACCGGCAAGCTCGCCAAACTGGCCGACGGCGCAGTAACCGTCCGTTATGCTGATACCCTCGTCATCGTCACTGCCGTCTCCGCGACCAAGATCAAGGAAGGCCAGGATTTCTTCCCGCTTACCGTCGAGTACCGCGAGCGCGCCGCCGCAGTCGGCAAGATCCCCGGTGGTTACTTCAAGCGCGAAGGCCGTCCCTCCGAAAAGGAAATCCTCACCTGTCGCATGACGGACCGCCCCCTGCGCCCGCTTTTCCCCAAGGGTTACCTCTACGACACCCAGATCATCACCACGCTTCTCTCCGCTGACGGCGAGAATGATCCCGATATCCTCAGCATCAACGGCGCTTCCGCCGCGCTCATGGTCTCCGATATTCCCTTCGGTGGCCCCGTCGGTGCCGTCCGTGTTGGCCGCATCAACGGCCAGTTCGTCACGCAGCCCACGCATGCGCAGATGGACCTCAGCGACCTCGACCTCGTTTACGTCGGTTCCGAGACCGAGATCATCATGATCGAAGGTTCCGCGCTCGAACTGCCCGAAGCCGAATTCAAGAAGGCCCTCGATTACGCGCAAGAGCAGGTCCAGATCGTCATCAAACTTCAGAAGGACCTCGCCTCCCGCGTCAACAAGGCCAAGCGCACACTTCCCCTCTACGTCACCAAGCCCGAGTTCGTCGAAATGGCTTTTGATTTGGTCAAGGACCGCATCGAAGGCGCGATTTATCGCCCGAGCAAAGTCGAGCGTTACTCCGCCGTCGGCGCGCTCAAGGACGAAGTCGCCGTCGCCATTAAGGCCAAGTATCCCGAGGCCACCAACTTCGACATCAGCTCCGCTTTCGACCAGGTCCAGATCAAGGCCTTCCGCGCCGCGATCCTCGACAAGCAGAAGCGCAGCGACGGTCGCGCGGTCACGGAAATCCGCCCGCTCTCCGGCGAAGTCGGACTCCTGCCCCGCTCGCACGGTTCCTCCCTCTTCGCCCGCGGCGAAACGCAGGCCCTCTGCCTGGCGACCCTCGCCCCCAGCGACGAAGCCCAGGACCTCGACGGTTACACCGGCGGCGATATCACCAAGCGCTTCATTCTTCACTACAACTTCCCTCCCTTCTCCGTCGGTGAGACTGGTCGCGTTGGTGGTCTGAATCGCCGCGAAATCGGCCACGGCGCTCTCGCCGAGCGTTCCGTCCTCGCCGTCATCCCGAGCGAAAACGACTTCCCCTACGCCATTCGCGTTTCGTCCGAAGTCATGGAATCGAATGGTTCCACCTCGATGGCCTCGGTCTGCGGCGGCGTTCTCGCCCTCATGGACGCGGGCGTGCCGATCAAGACCCCCGTCGCCGGAATCTCCGTCGGCCTCGTCACCGATTACGATGACCAGGACAACCTGAAGCGTTACCTCATGCTCGACGATATCCTCGGTTCCGAGGACCACTACGGCGACATGGACTTCAAATTGTGCGGCACCAAGGACGGCGTCACCGGCTTCCAGCTCGATCTCAAGCTCGCCGGCATCCCGCTCTCCCTCATGAAGGAAGCCATCGACCGCGCGGTCACGTCCCGCACCAAGATCCTCGCGTTCATGGAAACGGTCATCAACTCGCCCCGCACGGAACTCTCCGCCTTCGCCCCGCGCATCGAGACTATCCAGATCAACCCTGAGAAGATCGGCCTCGTCATCGGACCTGGCGGCAAGAACATCAAGAGCATCGTCGCCGAGACCGGCGCCGAAATTAACATCGAGGACGATGGCCGCGTGAAGATCTACTCCACCAACGGCGACGCCATGGAACGCGCCAAGGAAATCATCCTCGGCATGGTCGGCGACATCGAAGTCGGCAAAATCTATCGCGGACGCGTCGTCACCCTCAAGGACTTCGGCGCCTTCGTCGAAGTGCTCCCCGGCAAGGACGGCCTCGTGCACATCTCCGAGTGGTCCGACGCCCGCGTCAACCGCATGGACGACGTGGCCAAGGTCGGCGACGAAGTCTGGGTCAAATGCATCGGCCAGGACGACAAAGGCCGCAGCAAACTCAGCCGCAAAGTCGCCATGAAAGAGCGCGCCGCCCAAGGCCTCGAAGCCCCCGCGCCCGCGAAAGCCTAGCAAGGTAGCCGTCGCTGTCCCCAGCGGCGGTCAGAAAAAGCCCCGATGAAAATCGGGGCTTTTTTATTCCCCGGATTCAATCAGGATAACCAAATCCGATGAAAAACAGCACCGAAGTTATGGGCTCCGGGACGTTCTTTATTTTGGTAGGGGCTCCTCTCTATACGCTGGTTCTCTTGTCTTTCATCTTCTTTCCGCCGCCAGCGAGCTTTTGGGGAGATAACTATGCTGGACTTTTGGCTGGGATCATCATGTGGCTCATCGAACTTCTTTTGATCCCAATCTTCATCATCACGCTGGCCAACCATCAGCGAAATAAAGAACTCCAGGCAAAAAAATTGGCCGCTAAAAAATCGGAAGATTAGTCGCATCCCCACTCCCACCTCGCGCATTTCAGATTCCCCTCGTTCCCAAACTCTATTTGGGAACGCAATTGTCGGCGCAACTCCATTGCTTATGCTCACGTAGATCGGGGACAGGAATCGGCAATGGAGTTGCCTCAGCAAGCCCATTCCCAAACTCCATTTGGGAACGCAATTGTAAGCGCAACTCAACGCTCCGCGCTTTCCCAAAATTCCGTCAAAACTCCCCGTCCCCGTCGCATCCGTTGCGTCGTCGCGCGAACATTGCTTTCCAAACTATGAGATTCACTTCAACGGATTCTTCCATTTCAACCCTGGAAACCGGCTGAAATCCGCATCCGTCGTATGTAGGACTAGGCCCCGCTCAATGGCCAGGGCCGCGATATGCGCGTCGGTCGTCAAATCTGCTGCCGTGCCCAACCCCTTCACCAACCCGGACCACGTTTGAAAATGATTCGCCGACGGATGTACCAAATAAACGTGCGGCAACGCCAGCCATTCCTCCACTCGCTCGAGCGCCCCGGCCACCGGCATCGGTGATGCAAAGACTTTTGGGTGCGTGGCAATGCGGACGAACCCGAGGATCACCACCCACGCCAGCGCCACGCCCTCATTCCCTTGCAAGCACTGGTTCCACCACTGCACCGCCTTCGTGTGCTGCGATGACCGGACATTGTGCGCATAAATCAAAAGATTGATATCAGGCAGAATCATCCTTCGCCGCCTTCCGGAGATAATCTTCCACCGCCAGTTCATCGACCAATTGATTGAGCCGATCCATATCCAAACCCGCCCTGGCCTCGCCAAAATCATGCGGGCGAACGGTGGCTACCGGTCCCTTCTGGGTCAGACTATCCGAAAGCCCCTTACGCAGCGCATCATTGACGAGTTCCCGGAAGGGCTTATCTGATTCGCGAGCCCTTTGCTGAAGCAGGCCAGCCAGATCGTCATCGATCGTTAATGTCGTTCGCATACATACAGCAACATGATGCTTTTAATTTTGATGTCAAGACATCAAATATGACTTTGGCCGTTTTCTCCCACAACGCACCTTTAATTGACACGATTTGTCCTGCCTCCTACCTTCAACGCTCAAACTTCTTCGTTCTAACCTCTAATTTTCTACAACTATGCCCCTCAAAACCGGAACCTCCGCCCCCGACTTCGCCCTCATGACCAAGACCGTCAAAGGCCTTGAGGAAGTCAAACTCAGCGCTAACTACGGCCAAAAGAACACCGTCCTCCTTTTCTTCCCGCTCGCCTTCACCGGCGTCTGCACGACGGAATTGTGCGACGTCTCGGGCGGTATCTCCGCGTACGACAGCCTTAATGCCGCCGTCTACGCCATCAGCGTCGATAGCCCGTTCGCGCAGGAAGCTTGGGCGCAAAAGGAAGGCATTACCATCAAGATCCTGAGTGACCTCAACAAGACCGTCACCAAGGCCTACGATGTCGTGTTCCCCAACCTCGCCGGAGTCGGCGACACCTCCGCCCGCGCTGCCTACGTCATCGACAAAAAGGGCACCATCGTCTACGCGGAACAGACTCCCACGCCGAAGGACCTCCCCAACTTCGACGCCGTCAAAGCCGCCCTCGCCAAGCTGTAGTCAGAGGTAGCCGCCGCACGCTGGGCGGCGGTGCAGTCCTCAGTTCCCTCGTTCCCAAGTTTAACTTGGGAATGCCTCCTGTCCTTCGCGAAACTCCATTTCGCGCCAACACCCGCATGAGTTACAACCTCGTCATCTCTCGCCCACTCTTTGCAATCCATCATTTGCCGTTCTATACTTTCCCCATGAGTACCCGCAACGATCTCACCGCCGAAGTCGACGACATCAAAGCCCAAGCCTCCCAAGTGGCCCGCAAAGTCGGCGACCATCTCAACGAGCAGGCCAACACCCTGCGCGACGTCACCGCCACCGCCCGCTACAACACCCAGGAATTCATCGAGAACAATCCCTGGCAATCCGTCGCCATGGCCGCCGCCCTCGGCTTCCTCCTCGGCATCGTCATCACCCGCCGGTAATTCGCATTCCGTGGGAGCCGCCGCGGGCCCTCGCGACGGTGCAGCCCTCAGTTCCCCTCGCGAAATTCCATTTCGCGCCAATACCCTCCCCTCGGGTGGCCCGGACAACTCGTTGTCCGGGTTCGCGAAGCGAACAGGAGGTTACCCTCAATCTTCTCTCAATAAATCCCGCCTTGCCAAACCTCTCTACCCGCGCACGCTGATCGCAGGATGAAGCGCTTCCTCCGCAAAGCCCTCCGCTGGACCGCCATCCTCCTCGCAATTTTAGGAGCGCTCCTCCTCGTCTTCTACGCCGAGGAAGATTGGCGCGGCACCCGCGACTGGGCCACCTGCCAGCGCGACCTCGCCGCCAAAGGAGAAACCCTCGACCTCCGCCAACTCATCCCTCCCGGCAATCCCACGGACGATCTCTCCAAAGCCCCCATTTTCCAGGAAATGTATCGGGCCGAACAAGACTACGAGCAGGCGCGGAAAGCGAAGAGTTCTCCCAATGGCCTCATCACCGGCATGGTAGATAATCTCGTCCAGGCCGAGACGCGAATGGACCGGCTGAAGATTGATCTCGGCTCCAATGACAGGTCGAAAATCCCGAAGCTCGCTGACTACCGCAAGGGCGAAAGCACGGATCTCGCCGCCTGGCAGAAATTCTTTCATTCCAACCTCAAGGCCCATCTTCCATCGGAAAACGGGACGGCGCCGGATGATGTGTTGCGCACGCTGCGCCAGTTTGATCCGGAATTAAATGAAACCGATTCCGCCGTCAGCAATCCCAACGCGTATTGGCCGCACAACTATGACATGCCGTTTCAAGAGTATCTGGGTGCTGTCACCAGCATGATCGACGTGGCCAAGATCCTCCAATTAAGGGCCACGGCTTACCTTGAAAATAAGCAAATGGATTTGGCTGAAAAGGATTACCTCTTCTCCTTTCGTCTCTGTCAGCCGCTGACCAGGGGGCCATTTTACGTTCACTACCTCGTCATTGCTGCTGTCCGGACGATCGACGATTCGATCCTCTGGGAAGGTTTGCGCCGACACGTATGGAACGACACTCAACTTCACGAAATGGAATCGGCTTTGGCGTCGACTGACATGGTGGCTCTTGCCGCGCAGACCTTACGTAATAACCGGGCCTCGTTTCTTAAAGCCATGGACGTTGCTCAAACCGTGGACACTATTTCTTTCCGGCGACTGAAAGCCGGTAATTGGTTCTTTCCGCCTGAGTCCGCGATTTATCGTCCTCTCGGTTGGTGGAATCAAGATCGATGCATCTATAGCCGGGGAACCCAGCGGGACATCGAGGGCTTGGACTTGGAACACGAGACCCTCTCCACGGTTCCTTTCCTCCATAGTGAGATACCAAGATCGGGTCCTGGCGATAACCCGAACCTATGGAGTCACATCTATATTCCAATGAGTGCCCACGATCTTCCTGTTGTGGATAGCATGAGCTCTTCAATCGCCCGCGCCGAAACCTACCGCCGCCTTGCGAGGCTTGCTTGTCGATTGGAAGAATACCGCCTCGCCCACAACAACCAATATCCCGAAAAGCTCGACGACCTCCCCGATCTTCCCGCGCATCTTAACCAGGAAGTCCTCAGCGAGCAACCGCTCCATTACCAGCGCAAAGGCGACGGCTATCTCCTCTACTCTCTCGGCTGGAACCAAAAAGATGATGGCGGTGCCTACTCCACCGATGCCAAGGAAGGTGACTGGCCCTGGCCCAGCCCTTAAACTTTCTTTTTAAATTCCGTCATCCTGAGCTTGTCGAAGGATCAGTTCCGTTCGGTGCCTCCTTGTAGCGGCGGTCTATGACCGCCGAACGACGAGACGGATTATGTTGCTTATGCGGTCGACGGTCATAGACCGCCGCTACAGCTGAACTGATCCTTCGACAAGCTCAGGATGACGGATGGGGAGTAGTTACTCTCCCTTAAGCGGAATCGTACCTTCGGTGCCGGTCGGCGCAATCGGCTCAGTGGTAGCCGCCGATGTCCCTATCGGCGGAGCAGTCGTCGGTTCTTCCAGCATTCCTTTTTTGCGAAGCTGCTCCTCCATGGCCAGATCCATCATCAGATCGGCCAGCGGAACGGTCCCCTTATCCAACGCAGCATTCGCAGCTTTCAATTCAACCACACTCTCGCTTTCGAGCGCCTTCTCCACGGCGAGCATCAACGCCTCGATCTCTTTTATTTCCTCGGGAACGACGAGATGGCCGACTTGCGCGATCGCTTTGCGGGTTGCGGTAAGCATGTCGCCGCTCTTGCGTTTCGTCTCGATCCATTGACGTTGCGCGAGATCGTCAAAGGCGTGCTCGACCGATTCGGCCACCATCTTTTCCACGTCCT
>Ga0206926_1105_pt1 | contig 16950 bp, 7 predicted proteins | sample Alteio_BWOrgHeat_59_FD_152955 | JGI IMG/M metagenome (GOLD analysis project Ga0206926, IMG submission 152955) | Enriched cells from forest soil in Barre Woods Harvard Forest LTER site, Petersham, Massachusetts, United States -... | ecosystem: Environmental > Terrestrial > Soil > Temperate forest > O... | reverse complement strand
ACCGGCGGACCCGCTGATAATTACTGAACAGGTGATACGCCGAAAAAAGCAGCAATATATAGCCGACGAATTTGCGGATGGCCAGGATATCCGTTGAAGAAGGTCTTGAGTTGGGGTTGAAGACCTGCACTACATTGTAACACAATGTCATAAGGATATAGGACACCAGGGAATAATGTATGAACCGCTTCCAGTTCCCCTTGAACTCCCCCGTTTGCGCAATGACGCCAAGGAAGATCAGCAATACCATGATATCATAAAAAACGCCTACCTGCAGGTCCCCGCCAAAGAAGAGATTATTAAAGAACGCGACATAAAAACAAAAGCCCATGAGGACAAAAAAACCAAACTCGGGACGGGTAAGAAAGGCAACCAGGATACAAAAGGCCGCCAGCGCGCCGAAAAGACCTATACCGGCTATTAAATTGGTCCCTGATAGCCCCCCCATCACAATGGCTACCAGTATTATAAAAGTATAACCTACCCAATTGTTCAGCTTCTTTTTTACGAAACTATCCCGCAGAAAACGCAAGGATCTCTTGACCAGCCCTGGCTTAACGGTGCCTAATGTTTCCCTGGCCACGGCTTTTAAAGAAATAAGATTTTGATAAAAATGAAGACCATCGTTCCGGCCGCTATAGCGATCATCAATTTTTCGTGTAACGATACTTCCCTTTCCCCGGCCGTCTTACTTTCCTGTTGCATTTGCTTGTCATGCTGCATTGGAAAAAATTAAGCCCAATAATACTAAAATTTAACGAATTAATATATTAAACAATAGGTTTACTTGATAGATTAAGAATTGGTGATTACTTTTACCGCCTCTTTACCCGTGCATATGCAATTTGGTGAATACATATTGATTATCAGCTTATTGATCGTTTTCTATAATTATATAGGTTATGCCATTCCCCTATGGGTGCTGAACAGGCTCACCCGCAAAAAAAAGCCGGCGCAGCCCGTTTCCTCCGAACAGCCGGGGCTTTCTTTCATCGTCGCTTCATTCAATGAAGAGGAGATCATAGAACAAAAGATCCTCAATAGCCTCCAGCTGGACTATCCCCCCTCTTCCATAGAATACCTTTTTGTAACGGACGGCTCTACGGACCGTACAATGGACATCATCGCCCGCTATCCCCGGGTCCGCCTCCTGCATCAGCCCGCCAGAAAAGGGAAATCTGCCGCCGTCAACCGGGCCGTCAGGGAAGCCCGCAACGGGATCCTCATTTTCAGCGATGCAAACACCCTGCTGAATAAAGAGGCATTGGAAAAAATAACCCGCCACTATCATGATCCCCACGTAGGAGGAGTAGCAGGCGAAAAAAAGATCCTCTCCAGATCTGGCCCCGGTCAGCAGGATGAAGCGGGAGACGGTGAAGGTATGTACTGGAAATACGAGTCATTCCTGAAAAAGGTCGATTCCGACTTCTACTCCGTCGTGGGCGCAGCCGGCGAGCTGTTCTCCCTGAGACGGGAGCTCTATGAAGAGCTGCCGGAAAACACCATCCTGGATGACTTTGTCCTTTCCCTGCGCACCACGCAAAAAGGCTTTCGCTTTATCTACGAGCCTGAAGCCTTTGCACAGGAATTACCCTCTTTCTCTCTTCATGATGAACAAAAAAGGAAGATCCGGATCGCAGCCGGCGGTTTCCAGGCCATCGGCATGCTCTATACGCTGTTTTTCTTTTGGAAACAGCCGCGTCTTTCCTATCTGTATATATCCCATCGGGTGCTCCGCTGGACATTAAGCCCCCTCTGTCTGATCCTGGCTTTTATTTCCAATGCCATCCTTTGCTGGCAGACTGGCCGGCCCCTCTTTATAGCATTGTTCAGCCTGCAGCTGCTTTTCTATGGAATGGCCTTGCTGGGGCATTTTTTCCGGCGCAATAAATTGCTGAAAATACCGTACTATTTCAGCTTTATGAACATATCCGTGATATGGGGCTTTTTCAGGTTCATCAGGAACTCCCAATCCGCCGTTTGGGAAAAGGCCAGGCGCGCAACACCTACTATCACCCTTGATTAATAGGACTCTCGTATGAAAAAATGGTTTGCCAGGGCATTTAATACCGCAATATTAGAAAAGGACAGATTGGCCTGGGTAGACTATCTGAGAGGGCTCGCCATCCTGCTGGTAGTATACCGCCATGTACTGCTGGGACTGGAAAGGGCCGACCTAACCATTCCCCCGGCCCTGGTGAATGCCAATATGATCTTCTACAGCTTCAGAATGCCCCTCTTCTTTATCCTTTCAGGCATCTTCATCAACGGCAGCATCAGCCGCCGCCCATTCAAAGAGCTGGTGTATATCAAATTCGAGAATCTTTTATATCCCTATCTCATCTGGTCCTTTATCCAGATCACCCTCCAGATCCTCCTCTCCCGCTATACCAATGCCGACAGGACCCTCCGTGATTATACTTTTATCCTCTACCAGCCCCGTGCGCTGGACCAGTTCTGGTACCTGCCCGCCCTTTTCAATACCACGATCGTATACCTGTTTATAAAAGTAAAGCTGAAAGCACAGCCGTGGATGCAGCTGATCCTCGGCGCCGCCCTCTATTTCATCGCCCCCCTGATCCACAATATCAGCATGCTGTCAGACTGGATGGAGTTCTATATTTTCTTCGCACTGGGTGACGCCGTCTCTGTTCTCTTCTTCAGGGACAGCACACAACGTTTTTTTAAAAGACCGCTTACCCTCCTGCTTGTTACACCTGTATTCATTGCAACCCAGGTCTATTATCTGAGCCTTCCCCAGGCCAATCCCGGCCAATTCCTCGCCATTGCCCTCATCGGCTGTTTCAGCATGTTCGTGCTCTCCTTCCGGCTGCAGGCCCTGGGCATCCTCCGCTTCCTGCGGGTCCTGGGCTTCCATTCCCTCTTTATTTATGTAATGCACGTATTGGTGGCCGCCTTCGTCCGGGCCATACTCATGAAATACCTGGGACTGCATAACCCGGTGATCCTGCTCGGCTGCGGTATCGCATTCGGGGTCACCATCCCGGTCATCGTATATAACTTATTGATAAAGGACAATATACTCTGGTTCCTTTTCACGCTGAAAAGGCCCAAAAAGAAGCCAAAGCCCACACCCGTTCCGGAAACTATCTCTGCATAGGAATAAGCATCTCAGCGGTCATACCGTTGTATGACGCTCAGGACGAAAGGATCGATGTGCTTTGCTGTATCAGATACAGGCTTACCGAAGAATACCGTTTCATACTCATTCCTGTAAACGCCATTGGCATGCGTCCTCGCCATGACCTCCCTGTTGAGGGAAGTATAGGTGAGATAGCCGGCCGAAGCAAGCCCTGACAGCAGGTAGCCCGCCAGAAAAACAGCTGCGGCTATCCTGCCTAAACGCTTAACAGGAAAGGATAGCTGCGCGATCATGGCCGCAACAAAAGGTGTAACAGGCACCCAGAACCGGGGATCATAGAATGGCCAGTTGAACATGAGAACAGCGTAGAACAAAAGATATACCTTGATGATAAAAGGGATCTTGTTCTTTCGAAAGAAAAGTAAATAAATAAATCCGGCAAAGAAAAGGATCCCCGTCACAATGAACAGGATCTTCGCCTTCTCATATGAGATAAAAGGGATCAGTTTTACAATGGAAAGGTTAAAGCAAAGCTCCGACCATTCCGTAAAATGCCATTTTATAATGGTTAGAATGGTCACTCCCTCTTTGAACTGTTTGTTGAACACACCCGTATAATGGTTGAGGCCCAGCTGTTTTGAAAAGATCACTATTCCTACGACAGCCAGCAGGATCACAGAAAGAAATATCCTGTTCTTCCTGATCAGCGCGATCAGCTCTTTACGGAACTGCCAGAGCAGCCCCGTCACCAGGGCCGCAGCCAGTGCCAGTCCTACTGACCTCGTCAGGAACGCGATCCCCCCCAGCGCTACCGAACCCAGCAGAAAAAGGATCTTGCCCGTATCCGTATAACGCTGGAACAGGTAAAGGCTCGCCACGGAAAAGAAAAGATATTGCATCTCCGACAACGGATGCATCACGAATTTCAGACTGGTCCAGTTCAACAATATCAAAAGCAGGAAAAAGAAGGTATTGATCGTGTCACCGAACATCTTCTTAATAAGATATAGACTGGAAAATAAGTAAATGCAATTGATCAATACCAGCACGAAAGATTTCAGGATGCCAAGTTTGGATAAGAACAGCAGCAAACCGGTATAACCCCAGGGCAGATAATCCTTTGCCGCCGCACTATCCGGCGGACACCCCAGCTCCACACAATCCTTGATGGCAAAATAACGTAGCATGTCCACATGCAGCCGCAACGGTGTCAGGCAGTTCAGCAGGTATAAAAATACCAGGCAGCCAATGGTGATCCTGTAGATCAGGGTCTTCCTGGACATACTACCGGAACAGATTATATTTCAGGATGCAGAAGATAGCCCGAAAACCATCCTTCCAGCCGATCTTTTTTCCTTCCTCATAGGTTCTGCCATAATAGGAAATACCCACCTCGTAGATCCGCACCTTCGGCACCCGGGCGATCTTCGCAGTAACCTCCGGCTCGAACCCAAAACGTTTTTCCTCCAGTTTGATCCCCTGTATGATATCAGTCCTGAACATCTTGTAACAGGTCTCCATATCCGTCAGGTTCAGGTTCGTAAACGCATTGCTCAGACGCGTAAGGAATTTATTACCGATGGAATGCCAGAAGAAAAGGATCCGGTGAGGGTTGCCGCCCAAAAAACGAGAGCCGAACACTACATCAGCAGATCCGCGCAGAACAGGCTTTAATAAAAAGTTGAACTCCTCCGGATCATATTCAAGATCCGCATCCTGGATGATCAGATAATCTCCCGTCGCCTTCTGTATCCCCGTGTGGATAGCCGCTCCCTTCCCCATATTCACCTCATGCTTGTAATACTGCATGTTCAGCTGCGGATGGGTTTTTACATATTCCAGCAATACTTCCTCGGTTTTATCCGTTGAACAGTCATTGACTAAAATGAGCTCTTTTTCTATATTATTGAGAAGTGTAACATCAGCGACACGGTCAAGGATGAGATGAATGGTCCTTGCCTCATTATAAGCGGGTACGATGATAGACAGCTTGGTGAACTTTTCCATTTGATAGTACTAGGGTTATTATTAGCTTTCAAAATACAATATAATGCCTTGATTTGCAATATTCCTACAAAATATTAGAAAAAAAACGGTAAAATTGATCAATTATTACCATCAAATAATTAAATAATACTCATCCCGTAATATGACATTTACCCAGTCACAAGGAAAAGCGCAGGGGCTTTTCGGTTATCTCGCCTTTTGTACCTTCATTTTCCTGCTTGTTCTTTATTACGCCATTAACCATACCTGGGAATATGATGAAGCCTGGACCTGGCTTTCTGTAAAAAACGAGTCTTTTACCGATCTCCTGCTCTACCGGCACTTTAACATCGCCAATAATCATCTTTTGAACTCCCTCTGGTTCAAAGCCCTTCAGCTGGCAGGCGTGAAACAGGCCCTGCTGTACAGGAGTCTCAGCCTTCTATCTTATTTCGCCTATGCAGCTTTCCTGTACAAGGCGCTTGGCTATGGAGAAACTACCCATTCCCGTCCTTCCGTCCTGCTTTTATCCCTGTTCTTCTTCCCCCCCGTAGTGCTCTTTTTTGCCGCCGGCAGAGGGTATGCGCTGTCAATGGCCTGCCTGGTAGGGGCATTTTATTATCTAAAAGTCTTTATCAATGAAAAAAAGGCTTCCGCCTACTGTCTTTTCTTCATTTTAGGCCTGATCGCCAGTCTTTCCATCGTCAGCTTCTTTTACCCTTTCGTAGCAATGCTGATCTATGTGTACGTTCGCCGGTCTGAAAAGATCTTTACCCTGCAGGGCCTGATCAGCGCCGTGATCCTGCTTGCGCTGACCGGCTATATCTATTACATAGGCAAGACTATTATCCTTCATGACAAGATCATCAATGGGACCGGTAATCTTCTCGTCAACGGCATGTATTCCTCTTTTATCAGTTTTCTGGGCGTCAATAATCTTTTCCCCTTCCCGGCCTTTTACGACCGGTTCAACCTGCTGCTCGTTACCAAGCTCATCATCCTGGTGACATTCCTGCCGGCCATATGGGTCCTGTTACGTAAATACCTGACCCGCGCTCCGGAATTAATGGTCCTCGTCATGGTCACTGTTATTGCACTCTGCGCGCATCTGATCCTGAAAGCCATGTACCCGTCCGACCGCTCTGTTATTTATCTGCTTTACCTGATCTATGGCCCCATGGCCATCGCCATCGTCGCCACCCGTAATAAATATCTGCAGATCCATTATTATATCGTATTGGTTTTCGCCGTTATCAATATGATCGGGTACTTTTATGTCCTGACAAAAGCGGAACTCTATAAAACGCTTGCACAAACGACCACAGGACAACATACCATCATCTCCGACTGGCCCAACTGGGCTGATGATCTGGAAAATGAGCTTTATTTCGATCACCGTTTTCACTTTGAATACATCGCCCAAAGCTTTGAAAAAGATCTCCCCCTCGTAGACGAAAAAATAAAAGCCGCCGTAGCAGACCCCAACACCGACCTCCTTCTGCTGCAAAAAAGCAGCTATAAACGTAATCTATCTCTTTTCACCGATGATTTTATCGTACAGCCCGTGATGTCCTCCGGTGCAAAAGAGCTTTTCCTCATTAAAAAAAGAACCGCTCCGCATTGAGCGGAACGGTTCTTTATATTACTGGCTCCAACGAAGTCTCTTTATTTCTTCAGCAGCTTCTGTGTTTCCACCCAGTCACCCACCTGCACTCGTATAAAGTAGGTGCCCGCCGGCAGATCACTGGTAGCAACTGTCACCTGCATGCTCACCTGATCTTTATTATACTGGTAGCTCCTGATCGCTTTCCCTGCCACATTGATCACGTCTACCGTCATCTTCCCTACATGCTTATTGTTCAGGTTCAGGATCGTATGGTCATTGGCGGGATTGGGGAACAATGCGGAAGAAACAGCGAATGTACTGTTGGGGTCCGCTAACCCGCTTACCGTGCTCATCATTGTCGCCTGACCGGCAACAGCCCCACCAGACACCGACGCATTGGTCGTATTGTTCACGATCTCCATCCAGTCGAAATTCCATTCAGGAGCGGCGTTGTTCCAGACAACCATGGTCTGAATACCCGCAGGCAGGGTCACCGTTCCGCCGACAGTCTCCCAGGTATTCCAGTCGCCCGAGTTCGGAACGGAAAGGGTCAGCAGCACCGAACCGGTCGGGGTCTTCATCTGTATCACACCGCCATCATTCACCGTGGACACACGGAAATTGACCAGATAGGTACCCGCCGTAGGTACATTGAAGATATAAGCCATCCAGTTACCATTATCGATCCAGCCCTGGTTGGCGCCACCGCTCGCGCTCGCATTCGCCTGCGTCAGCGTACCATATACCTCATAATATTTTTCTGCCTCCACTCTTCCCGGCACCAGCGTCGGCGTAGCACCGCCTACACCCGTATTGGTGGTGGTCGAACCGGATGAGTTGGAAGAAGACGATGAATTACCCCCCTGGGCAACAAAACTCATCCAGTTGATATTCCAGTTCAATGTATTGGGAGAATAGATCTCCAGCGTTTGCGCACCGGCCGGTAATTGTACCGTTGTGCTGACGGTGGTCCAGTTCTGAAAACTGCCGGTCGAAGAAAGGGTCACAGAACCCAGTACTGTGCCGGCGGCATTTTTAAGCTGTACCACAGCACCATTATAAATAGTCGCTACCCGGAAGTTCACCGTATAGGTCCCGGCAGTAGCTACCGTTACATTGTATTTCATCCAGTCACCTTCATCGATCCAACCCACATCCAGACCACCGCCGGTATCACCCGTCGTTTCTGTCGCAATACCGCTCATGGCATCATAGCTCTCCGCTTCAATAGTACCAGGGATCGCCTTACCCGTAGAAGGAGGAGTAGAGACCGCAGCCGCAAACTGTATCCAGTTCAGGTTCCATCCGTTACCGGTCGTGGAAACCACAGTAAGGGTCTGATTACCGGCAGGAAGGGTCACTGTAGCAGTAATACTTTCCCAGTTCTGCCAGCCTCCTGTATTATCCGGGTTGACCGTCGCCAGCACCGTGCCGGTTGAATTCTTCACCTGGAAGGAAGCGCCGCTGTAGATCGAAGCAACCCGGAAGGTCAATACGTATGATCCCGCAGCAGCTGCATTGATATTATAGGACATCCAGTCTCCATTGTCGATCCATCCGACATCCAGTCCGCCTCCATCGTCTGTAGTGGTCTCCGTGCCGATACCCGACATCGACGCATAGCTTTCAGCCTGGACAATACCGGGAACACTTATATAGGTGGTCGTAGGAGGAGCCGAGTTCGAGAGCTGGGCGGCATTTACGACGATCGTCATATCGTCCGTAGCAGTAGCGCCTGAGTTATCCGTGACTGTTAGCCTGAACACATATGTTCCCGCAACCATGCTCGTCACATAAGCCGTACCATTGCCTTTATCAGTAAGCCCCGCCTGGGACGGCCCGCTCACCTGGCTCCATACATAAGTTTTTATAGTGCCGTCCTGGTCAGCGCCACTGCCGGATAGCGTGGCCGTATTAGTGGGCAGCGTCATCGAAATGTCAGCGCCGGCATTGGCAGTCGGTGCAATATTTGCCGGCGCACTTACGACGATCGATACCTGGGCGGAGGCAGAAATACCAAGCACCGTGCTCACTTTAAGCGTAAATACATAGGTGCCGGTGATCAGCCCCGTAATCGCCGTCGTCACCGAAGAAGGACTGGCTATCTGCGCAGTGTTCGGCCCACTCACCTGCGTCCATGAATAGGACAGCAGGCTGCCAAGGCTAAGCGAACCGCTCAATGTAGTCGACGTGGTCCCCGCAGACAATGTCTGGTTGCCGCCGGCATTCGCCGTAGCCGTCGAAGAAGAAGAACCTCCGACAAGACTGGTATCCCCCTGACGCAACATCCAGGTAAATATATTACAGGGCGCCGTATAATCGCCCATCGTATTAGGAGCAGCCTGCGTCGCATTATTCGGACCCAGCGTCCCTACACTGGTCCAGTTGGTCACCGAAGGATCGTACATGGAATTCCAGCAGCAATGCGCGCCGCCTCCAATATTCTCGTAGGAAAAATAAGCACACCCGGGCACCACCGCATTCATCGCCTGCGAAACGGCAGACACATTCCGGTAATCATTGATCCCTTCCAGGCCGAAGAACTTTCCATGATACTTCTGCGCCCAAACAGCAAAGGACTGATAATCGGGTAGCTCATTGGCCACCACCCCGGGACTCACATTCGTTGATTGCCCCTCCAGGGCAGCAATGCTCGTGACGATCTTCATCCCATCCTCGGCGCCAGGCGTGCTCTGATGACAAATAAGGGCCGTCCAGGAGAACGCCCCCATGCTAAGCCCCGTAAGATGCACAGCATTACGCTTGATGTGATAATTTTTTAACAGATAATTGAGCACCGTCAACAATTCTGTAGTCCCCGGCCAGGCAGTCCAGGACTGGATGGTAATAATAATAGGATAATGTTTGCCATTACCCAGCGTGATCCCGCCGTCCCAGCCATTGGCCAGCCAGTAATGCGGACCAAAAGTAGCCGTTACACTGGAATTGGTGCCAATCTCCCCCACCCCGCTCATATGAATGATGACAGGCCGGGAAGCAGTATCAGGACTGTTAGGCGTAAAAAGGTTCGCCGGACGTGTGATCCTTATCTGGTAACCCAGGTTGGCATAACCAATATTATAACTGGTGTCATAGGTTATAAAATTGTGGGTTTCAGCCGCCGTTTGAGATCGGGAAAGAAAAGAAATGGTCAGTAAAAATAAAAGTGTAGAAAGTTGTTTCATAGCCTTTGTTTTGGACTTTATAATTCAGGTGGTATAAATGGTACAATAAGCTCCCTTGCCGGCGTAGACCAGCAAAAAATTCCCATGTAAACTGTACTAATGCTTAATTACTTTCGTAAAGGATCCCGGTAGGATTTGACGAAATGTCAAATAGACATTTGGCTTTGGCAATCGGGATTTGAGCTTTTTTGCAAATTTCCGGACGGAGTATGTCCCGGAAGGGTGGATGGATTTTGTCAATAGACCTCATAACCTTGCTACTAATATTGAGAAAATAATGTACTCCCAAAATTAGCGAGAATCATGCCAAATGGGTAATTCCTGCCACATACTTTTCCCCAAAATAAGAGGGCCGTTATTCCCATCTTTCTCTTAACAATTTGGTCACTTTGTGCTCCTTCCTGCCATTGTATGATACGGTGAGAACATAGACAGAAGGGGCCAGCCCACGGCTCGGCCGGATGCTCAGCTGGTTATCACCGGCAGATAAGCCGTCGAATACCTGCTGATAGACGACCTTGCCATTCAGGTCCGCCATCGATACTGTCACCTGGTCATTTTCCCGGGCCGGCACCGTCAGTATAAAGGACTGACTGAACGGGTTGGGAAAAGCCTTTAGCGCTCCGAGGGACGTCGTATCCTTCGTGCTGTCGGCAGGCGGAGCAGGAACGCCCGGATTAGACGGGGGCGGGATCAAAGTACTGCCTGGCAGCGGCGGGATGGGGCTGCCGGAAGCATTGTACCCTCTTACGATCATCGCGCCCAGCAGCCCGAACTGGGCCGTCGGGAAGCCCGTAAAGCTCAGGGTAGCCGTACCGCTCGCATCCGGTACAATACCATGGATGGTCAGCACACCCGATTTATTGTTCATCGAGTTCAGCAGACAGGTTTGCCCATTGATCATATACACCGTCGTATTGTCCCCGATATAATTGGTAAGGCTCGCAAACACCGTCAGCTCATAAACCTGCCCGGTATTCAGACCATTCAATATCACCGCCGTCGTATCCCCGGGGAACATTCCGAATCCCTCAGCCATCACCTTGTCAGGGAAGATCCCCGAATTATTGCCCGTATTCACGCCCGGGCTCACCAGGCCATCCACCTTCAGGGGCTGCACCATCCCGATACTCGTCGTCAGGCCGTTCTCGTCAATGAAATTCTCCCAGCTCGATCCAACCCCATACACCCAGTTCAGGTTATTCCATGGCCTGCCCACCGCATTAGGCGCACTATTGAAATTGATATACACCGTCGAGGCATAGGTATGTCCCTTCACCCCTGCGCAGTAATCGGAATAGGTCGTGCCATTCACAGCCCGCACCGTGTAATTGTAGCTCATATTGGCCGCCAGATTACTATCCGTATATGCCGTACTATTGGCCGGTAGTATGGCGATCTTCACATACGATCCGCCATCACCAGCCCGCCATACTTCGTACCCTGTCTCATTGCTCGCACGGTCCTGCCATTGCAGGGCAATGCTGCTCGAATTTTTATTGGTCATGGAATAATCCAGCACCCGCAGATCAGCCGGGCTCAGCGGTTTCACAGGTACGGTATCGTATGACTGGATCACCAGGGCGGATAGCATGCCATACGCTGCCGAAGCATCTTTGGCGACGCTGATCATTACCGTACCATTGCCCGTTGTTACTCCATTGATCTGTACTGTCTTGTTCGAATTGTAGGACCCGTCGAGAGACACGGTCTGGCTGCCGATCGTATAGTTCGTCTTCGTACTTTCGCTCACACCATGACTATTGAAGAACACGAAGTTATAGGTCTTCGTCGTACTCAGACCCGTCACTGTGATCTGGTGATTATTAGTGTTCGTTGTGTAGATCGCTGCACGTTCCACCGACTCGGGATATACATTCGTACCATTGCGCAGCTGCATGCCGGTCTCCGATACCCCATCCCAGGCATCCGCCAGGGTCACTGTTATACCCGTGGCGCTATTGCCGTCATCCACCAGCCCGGTGACTGCCGTGCCCGCATAAGGCAGGTAAGAGACCGCCATATTGTTCCAGGGCGCACCGGACAGGTTATTATTATCGGTAATATTTACATAAGTAGACGATACATTCGGGTCCACAATATAGATATTGAAGCTCCTAGCATTACTGGAATCGCTCCGGTCCGTCGCCGTCACGGTAATACCCGTAAAGGCGCCGACCGTCCCGCTGCCGGGCACGATCTTAATAGTGCCCGTGCCATCGCCGTTGTCAGCAAAGCTGGCAAAAGAAGGAAGCCCCGTCACCGTAAGGGTCAGATGGTCCGTCGCATCATCTACCGCCTTCACTACGATGGTCGTGTCATGGTTGTTCTTCAGGATCACATCTGCAATGGGATTCACCTTGGGTACACGGTCCGTCGTGATAAGGGAGGCCGTGTCCGAATAGCCCGAAGCGCCATGGCTATTGATGGCCCGCACCGTATAATAGTACTGCGTTGCACCTGCTATTGTGCTGTCAAGGTAGGCCGTCGTGCCTGCTGCCAACGTGGTAAGCAGGCCGAAGGTACCCGGCCCGTTCGTACCGGTAGCCCGGTAAACCTCATACCCCGTTTCATTATAGGCAGAATCCACCCAGTTCAGCTGCGCACCCTTGCCCGGCGCATTCACCGCCGTAAGCGCGCCCGCACCCGCCGGAGCCGTACCGTCATCATATACTGTAGTGATCACCAGGGCATTCAGGTAACCGATCGACGTGCCGGTCGCCTTCTGCATATTTACGGTGATCTTACCGCTGGCATCCGGGGACAGGTTATTGATGGACACCGTATTTTTTGTATTGCCCTGTACATAGAGGCTGACGCTTTGCGTGCCCACCGAATAGATGGTCGTCCCATTATCGGTCACCCCCATATAATTACTGCCCGCGTAGAAGGTTAGGTTATACTTCCCGCCGGTCTTCAGCCCCGTTAAGGCCAGCGACGCGGTCTCCGGTCCCCCGAAATAACCGAAATACCAGAAATCACTCAGCACACCGTCAGGATATACACCCGAATTATTACCCGTTGTCGGACCGGCATTATAGGGCATCCACCAGGATTGCAGGAAATTGATCCCCACACCCGTTACTGCCCCGTTCTGGTCCTTAAGGTTATTCGTAGTGACCCCCGTCATGTTATTCCAGGGCGCCCCCATCACCGTAGCATATTGCACTCTTGCATAGATCTTCGTATTCGGGTCTTTATTGTTGACCGTCAGCTTGAAGCTGCTGACCGCGGAATCCCCCTCTCCATCATTGACTTTCAGTTGCACCATATACACGCCTGCGGCTGAATAACCAGGCCTGAGCACAAGATTCGCCGTTCCATTACCCGTATTCACCAGCGTAGTAGCGCCAGGCACTCCGCTTACCGTCCAGCTCAACGTCTTACCCGTGCTGGAGTCCGTAGCCACCAGCGGTATCGTCAGTGTATCATGCTCATTCATTAAAGTGTCGCGCACTGTCCTGATCACAGGCGTATAATTAGCATTCACCACCAGGTTGAACGAGGTGGGATCAACCCCGCCAAAAGCATCGGCCGCAAGGATTGTAATATGGTTATAAACACCCTGGTCAGTGATCGAGGGCCGGAATATCAACGATGCCGTATTGCCGCTGGATGTAAGCGTGCCAAAGGCTGGCATGCCCTTCTGCGAATAGCTGATCGTGCCTGTCGCGCCACTGACGCTTACGGACAGGCTCAGCGTAGTGCCATACCGCATGGTATGATTGGCCAGCGGAATGATCACAGGCGGCACATCCTTCGCACGGACAGGCACCGTCGCAGAATAAGCAGTAACGCCACCCACCCAGTTCGCATTCACCCTGTAATAATATAATTGACTGGAATATAATCCCGTATCGGCATAGTTCACCGCTCCTGCCCCCAAGGTTGCTATCAGCAGGAACTTGCTCGTATCCCCGATGGAACGATAGACATTATACCCGCTTACCGCCGACGAATCCTGCCATTTGACCGAGATCACCGAGGAGGACACTGCCGTCCCGGTAATATTATAAGGCGTGGCCGGCGGCGCAGGCAGGCCCAGCGTCGTAGCCACCTGGCTCCCAATATTGGCTAATGCTGCATCGGGTACCGGCTGCTTGGCCAGCGAGGGTCCCGTATAGCTGACGGTCAGCGACGCACCCTGCCCCCCCTGGATATAGGCGACGTAAATAGGATAGGAACCCGCATTGAGGGTCACCGGCCCGGACTTTTGCACCACTCCATGCAAACCACCGTTCGATACAACCAGGTGCGCACTGTCATATCCTCCGATATACAGATCGCTGCCATCATCCGATGCTGTATAGAAATAATAGGTCCCGGCCTTGGCGATCTTGATCATGCCCTGGAATAAGAAGCCATAATTGGTCGCGCTTGTAGCCGGCGCCAGGGAAAAATTGGACAGATCACCCGTCCCGGTAGGCTTCAATGTATTGAAGTTAGGAATGGCGCTGAATGTCCCGGGATAATAAGCATAGCTGATCCCGCTTACGGAAGCTATATCGAACCCCGATGCGCCATACTGGTTCACGGCCTGTACCTTATAATAGTATGTCGTGGACGCGCTCAGGCTGCTATCGCGATAGGCCGTCGTGTTGGGAGCTACTGAGGCGACTATCAAGTAGGGACCGGCTACACCCAATGAACGATAGATCTCAAAGCCCGTCTCATTGTTGCTGTTATCCACCCAGCTCAGGTTGACCTGTCTGTATGATACAGCCGTTGCCCTGATCGCCGTCGGTATAGCGGGTACCGTGCCTCCGCCAGGTACCTTATCGACAAAGGCGCTGTCGGGAATAGGGACAAAATTTCCCCCTGTCTGGGGATTGCTCCAGGACAACGCAACAGCAGCGCCCGCACCTCCCTGAAAATAACCGATGGCTATCGGATAGCTGCCCGCCGTCAGGGTCATGGCCACCGAGTTCTTGTCCGTGGGGGAATGCTGCCCGTCATTATTGATGAGCGGGTTACCACTGTAGGTATAAGGCGACCCCATCTGGTTCAGCGAACCCAGCCACAGCCTGCTGCCGTCATCCGAATTGAGCCGGAATGTATAGGTCCCGCTGACCGGTATATTGATATAGCCCTGCCACAGATAGGCAAAGTTCGTGGTCTGTGTCGCACCCGCGATGGAAACATTGGGCATGATACCCGCGCTCACCGGTGTTAAGGTGCCGAAATCAGGCAGGAACGTCCAGTTGGTAGTGGGCGGATAGATATAATAATTATAAGACAGCCCTCCTTCGGTAGCCCAGGTGCTGACCTGGTTGCTCATGATAGAGATATTCCCCGCCTTGTCCACCGCCGCCACCGTAACGGTATAGTGCTGCCCCGGAGTAAGATCAGTCACCACAAAGCTTGTATCCGTCGTGGCATAGCTCTTCACACCGTTGAGATAGATATAATAAGCCGTCACGCCGACATTATCCGTCGAGGTATTCCAGCTCAGCGAAGCCGTGGTCCTCGTCCCGGCCAGCAGAACGAGACTGCCCGGCGGCGTCGGCGGCTGCACATCAGCGGACGTTGTACCGCTGGCTTCCTTCGATACGGAGGAAGCGCCGGTATTATCCACCGCCCTGATGACAAAATAATACCTGGTCTTTGAATTTAAGCCCGTCAGCACCTGGGAGCTGGCATCAGGGCCGGTAATGGCCGCCAAAGTATAAGGTCCGCCCGGCTGCGTCGCTTCATAGATCTCAAAATTCGTCTCATTGTTCAGAGGCGACGGGTTCTGGCTCCAATCCACTTCCAGCGAGGTTTGTGAAATGGTCGAGACCAAAAGATTGGAAGCCGGATCCGGTTTGTTGGGTCCGGCCGAATCGATCACGGTAAAAGGAGAAGAGAAGCTGCTGGAACAACCGAACTGCTCTGTCACCATCGCAATATAATTGCCCGGGTGGGTGACATAGACACTGCTGTCTTTTCCTATTGTCGTCGTATCCCCCACCTTCTGCCAGGTATAGCTCGCATAGCCCGCCGGCTCCTTCAGCGAAACACCCGTGCTGCTTAATGAAGGGATCACCTTGCTCATCAATCCATTTACCTGGATCGGCGGTGTCACCGTCGGCGCCTTGGTGCTGATCACCACCGGCGTATGGCTCCAGTCGGACCAGCCCGACCCCAGCTGCACCCGGCAATCATAGGTACCTGTCGATGTGACCTGTATGCTGTTCCCCGCCGCTCCGGAAATGAGCGCCCCATTCTTCCGCCACTGATAGGCATTGAACCCGGGCGCTACGCCAACGGTCACGTTGATCGGATCACCCGGACAAAAAGCCGTCCGCCCGAATAAGGTATATGGATTACTGGCATAAGCCCGGTTGATAAAAGGCCAGAAATCCGGCTCCTGCCAGACCGTCGTCCAGGTGCCATGGGCCAGGTTGGGATATAATGTATATTTAAGGTTACCACCCACCGCATTGATGGCATTCACCACCTCCTGCGCTGTATTGGGGTCCACCGTCTGGTCCAGCGCACCCTGGAAATACCAGGTGGGGGAATATTTATACACATTGATCGAATCCTCGTCCCCTAGCGCGATCCCGGACATGGGAAGGTTCGCCGTAATATATTGGGGGTATTTGATCTTCATGCTCCAGCAGGCATATCCGCCGGCTGAAAGACCGTTCACTGTTATCTTGAACGGATCGACCTTGTTATTGGCAATCATATAATCCGCCACCTGCTTCTCAAAATCCAGGTAGCTGTCACTCCACCCACTGCCCGGCGCCTGAAAAACAAGGACATACCCGTCAAAAGTCCCACTGTCGACCGCAGCCTGGAACACAGGCCCTCCATTGGCAAGTGAATACTCATTGTCCGTCACCGGCCCCGCTTCCCCCGCTCCGTGGAAAAAGATCAACAAAGGATATTTCTTGCCATCATTGGCCGTAGGATTGTAGCTCTTGGGGAACTTCAGCCTGATAGGCAGCGAGTTGTACACATAACACTTCCATTCACTGGTATTCCAGTTCAAACGCACGGTCCTGATCCATTTGTAAATGGCGCCCCAGGCGGGAACGGTAGGATTAGTAAGACTGCCCGAAGTTGCGGTAGGATCGTAGGTA
>Ga0206926_1104_pt2 | contig 17082 bp, 14 predicted proteins | sample Alteio_BWOrgHeat_59_FD_152955 | JGI IMG/M metagenome (GOLD analysis project Ga0206926, IMG submission 152955) | Enriched cells from forest soil in Barre Woods Harvard Forest LTER site, Petersham, Massachusetts, United States -... | ecosystem: Environmental > Terrestrial > Soil > Temperate forest >... | reverse complement strand
CGCCGATAGGGACATCGGCGGCTACCTGCGATATTAGTGGATGTGGAAGGCGAAGAAGAGGCCGGGGATGCCGATCACGACGCGCGAGCCGTGGGGACCGCCGTAGTAGCCGGCGGCGATGGGTGGAGGGCCGTAATAGTACGGACGGGGGCCGTAGTAATATCCGGGAGGCGGAGGCATGGAAGCCACATAGCCCGGGGGCGGATAGTAGCCTGAAGGAGGTGCGGTTGCGTAGCCGGGCTGCGGATAGGCGGGTTGGCCTTGGGTCTGACCCTGATTGGCGGGCGGAGGTACCCAATAGGTATTGGGGCTATTTTGGATTTGGGAGAATTGGTCCGCGTGGGTGGCCTGAGGCAAGGCCAGGAGCAGGACAGCGGCGAGGAGGCAGGCGGTGATGCTTTTCATCAAGGTTATAGACGTTGGATGGAGGGAAAAGGTTCAAAAAAAGTGGCTGGAGGGGGCTGGAGGGGAAATTTTTTGACAGGATTAACAAGATTTACAGGATTGGAGGAGGGGAAGGTTGGACGGAATTAACGGAATTACGGAATTTTTTGAGTGGGGAGCGGTTATGTTGGCCTGGCTCCGTCCGGGCCGCGCCGAGGGGGCATGAGACTTCACGAAGTCCTTGGGTTGCGTTTGCAGTCCTCTGCGTGGAAGCGGCCCGGACGGAGCCGGGCCCTCCAACTGCATCGTTACGGCAAGAATGACAACATTTAAAATGCGGGCATCAGGGGTGACCTCCTGTTCGCGAACGGAGAGTTAGCGGGTTTCTGGCGGGGAGGCGGGGGCGCGTTCGTGGCGGATGTCGATGGCCTGGTAGAGGTAGTAGACTTCCTCGGCGATATTTTTGCAATGGTCGGCGATGCGCTCGAGGCAGCGGGCGACGATGGTGAGGTTGAGGGCGCGGGTGATGGTGTGGGCGTCCTCAAGCATGAAGCTGGTGAGTTCGCGGGCGAGCTGTTTGTTGATCTGGTCGACTTCCTTGTCGCGCTTGATGATTTCCTGGGCGAGTTCGGGTTTGCGGTCGACAAAGGCGGTGACGCTGTCGCGGAGCATGCCCTCGGCGATTTGCGCCATGCGAGGGATGTCGATGAGGGGCTTGAGGAGGGGTTCCTTGTTGAGTTCGCGGGAGCGGCGGGCGATGGCGGTGGCCTGGTCGCCGATGCGCTCGAGGTTGCTGGAGATCTTGGAGGCGACAAGCATGAAGCGACAATCGGTGGCGACGGGCGCGTGGGTGGCCATGTGGTTGATGACGAGTTCGTCGATGCTGATTTCGAGTTCGTCGAGCTGGGAGTCCTCGGCTTCGACGGAGTCGGCGAGTTTTTCATCGCGCTCGACGAGGGCACGGAGGGCGAGGGAGAGGTTGCGATCGGCGAGGCTGGCCATCATGAGGAGGGTTTCGCGGATGTTGGCGATTTGCTCGGAGGCTGGGCCGTTGGAGTGGGTCATGGCGGGAGAGGAGTTGCGGAATTACCAAATTGACGGAATTAATGGAATTTTTAGGGAGGAAGCAGGGGAGTTTTTGACAGGATTAACAAGATTTACAGGATTGGGGGAGAGGGAAGACTGGGCGGAATTACGGATTTTTTGGGGCGGGGAGCGGCGGATTGGCTTTGAGGAGAAGGGATGGATTTTCGCTTCGGAAATTATGGGGGAAGAGGGGGTAGGTCCTTCGACTGCGGCTCGGGTGGATTTTATCGATGAGCAATATTTGTTGGCTCGCCTTCGCTCAGGATGACGGATTTTTAAATAAAATTTAATTCAAAGTGCGCTTGATGAGGGATCGTTTTTCAACCGAAACGGCCGCTGATGTAATCTTCGGTCTGTTTTTGGGTGGGGTTGGTGAAGATTTTTTCGGTGGCGTCGATTTCGATGAGTTTGCCCATATAGAAGAAGGCGGTGACGTCGGAGCAACGACCGGCTTGCTGCATGTTGTGGGTGACGATGACGATGGTGTACTGTTGCTTGAGCTGGTGGATGAGTTCCTCGACCTTGACGGTGGCGATGGGATCGAGGGCGGAGCAGGGCTCATCCATGAGGATGATTTCGGGCTCGACGGCGATGGCGCGGGCGATGCACAGACGCTGCTGCTGGCCGCCGGAAAGGCCGAGGGCGCTGGTGTGGAGGCGGTCGCGGACTTCTTCCCAGAGGGCGGCGCCGCGGAGACTGCGCTCGACGGTCTCGTCGAGGCGGGCCTTGTCGTTGACGCCCTGGAGGCGCAGGCCGTAGACGACATTTTCGTAGATGGACTTGGGGAAAGGGTTGGATTTCTGGAAGACCATGCCGACGCGCTTGCGGAGTTCGATTACATCGACGGTGGGATCGTAGATATCGACGCCGGAGATTTTGATCGAGCCGGCACCGATGCGGGTGCCGTCGACGAGGTCGTTCATGCGATTGAGGCAGCGGAGGAGAGTCGATTTACCGCAGCCGGATGGCCCGATGAAGGCGGTGACGAGCTTTTCCTTGATTTCGAAATTGATGCCGTGGAGCGCCTTGCTCTGGCCGTAATAGAAATCGACGTTGTTGATGTCGATCAGCGTTGGCGAGTGGAGCCGGGCGGTTTTTTCGGAAGGGGAGGGAGAGGCAACCTGTTGAGTCACGACTTGTCTAGTTTGAGCAGGTGAAGACGTTTCGTCCATAATAGTTGTGCGGGGATTTTGGCTCATGGGATGGTTACCACTTTGAGGCGGTGTGTAGAAGGATGGACCAAGGGATTCTATTTGGAACGGTTGGCGACGACGTGGCTGACGATGTTGGTGACCAGGACGATGATGATGAGAACGAAGGAGGCGGTCCAAGCCATGTTGACCATGTTGTCGTAGGGAACGGTGGCGAAATTATAGATGAGAACGGCCATGCTGGCGGTGGGTTCATGGAGGCTGGTGATCCAGTAGCTGGTGAAGAGCGCGGTGAAGATGATGGGGGCGGTTTCTCCCGCGGCACGGGCAACGGCGAGCATGACGCCCGTGATGATGGTGGCGCCGGCAGCGGGAAGAGTGACGTGCAGGACGGTTTGGGTGCGGTTGGCGCCGAGAGCGAGGGAGGCTTCACGCAAAAAGCCGGGAACGCGCAGGAGGGCTTCCTCGGTGGCGAGGATAATGATGGGGAGCATGAGGATCCCGAGGGCGAGGCCACCCGCCATGACGGAAAATTGCCGGGTGGTGGCGACCATGATGCCAAAAATAAAGACGCCCGCGAGAATGGAGGGAACCCCGCTGAGAATCTTGGCGGCAAAACGAATGACCCGGGCGCTTTTGGAGCCGACGGAATACTCAGTCAGAAAAATGGCGGTGAGAATGCCGAAGGGGACGCTGACCAATGCGCCGATGGAGACGAGAATAAGCGTGCCGACGAGGGCGTTACCAAAACCGCCGCCATCCACGCCAGCGGCCGGGGGGAGTTGCCAGAGCATCGACAAGCGGAAATTGCCCGCGCCGCGATAAATGACCATGTAGAGCACAGAGGCCAGGGGGATGATGGCGCACAAGGTGAGAAGCCAGACCAGTCCGTCCATGAGACGGCTGAAAACGGAGCGCCACCGCAGTTTGCGGGTGAGATCCATGCCCATGCTTCGGGGAGCGATTGTGGAGGACATATTACAGGTGCTTTTTGGTCGCGCCGGAGCGTTCGAGGATGACTTCGGCAACGGCATTAATGCCGAGAGTGAGCGCCATCAGGATAAAGGAGAGATACATCAGTGAGGCGACTTCGAGGCCGGAGGCTTCACCGAAACTATTGGCGAGGAGCGAGGCGATCGTATTGGCTGGGGCAAAGAGGGAGGCGCTGATCTGGTTGTTGTTGCCGACGAGCATGGCGAGGGCCATGGTTTCGCCCATGGCGCGTCCCAAAGCGAGGACGACAGCGCCAAAGATTCCGCTGGCGGCGATGGGAAGGGTGATCTGCAGGATGACGTCCCAACGAGTAGCACCGAGGGCGGAGGCGCCTTCCTTGAGGGCCTGGGGAGTTGTCTTGAGGGCGGCGCCGGAAAGCGCGGCGATGGTGGGAAGAATCATGATGGCGAGGACGAAGGAAGCGGGAAGAAAGCCGGGACCGGAGGCGGGCGTGGAGAAGAAGGGAATCCAACCGAAGTGTGCGTTAAGCCAGTTGCCCAGCGGCGTGGTGATGGGGATGACCACATAGATGCCCCAGAGGCCGTAGATGACGCTGGGAATGGCGGCGAGAAGCTCGACGAGAAATTTGCAGAAGCTGCGGAGTTTGTGATGGAGATAATCCTCCGTGAGGAAGATCGCGATGGCCACTCCGAGTGGCGTGGAGATGAGGAGCGCGAGAGCGGCGCTGACCATGGTGCCGTAGATCAGAGGAAGGGCACCGTACTGGTCATTGACCGGGTCCCATTGCATGCCGACGAGGAAATGGAAACCGAACTGGCGCATGGCCGGAAGCGCGGCATAGCCGACTTCCAGCCCAATCAACAGCAGCAGCGCGACGGTGCCCCAGCCGGAGAGAAACGTCAGGCCGGAGAAAAGGACGTCAAAGCCTTTGGCTCTTTTCGCCCTTTTGCTGGCAACCCACGGTGTCCCTGTGGACGCCGTGGATGGAACCATTGTTTCGGTTTCGATCATTTAATGGTACCGGCTGCGGCCTGCACCTTGGTCAGCACGCTGTCGGGCAGCGGCAGATAACCGAGTCCGGGAGAGAGCTTCTGGCCATCGGTGAGGCACCAGGCGGCGAGGGCCTTGATGGCGTCGGCGACACCGGGCTTGGAAGTGTAGTCGGTGTGGCAAAGCCACCAGGTGAAAGTGACGATGGGATAGGAGGCGTCACCGGCGGGATCGGTCACGAAGGCGCGCAGGTTGGCGGGCATATCGACGGCACCGAGAGCGGCGGAACCGGACTCAGGCGTGGGGGCAACAAATTTGCCCGCCTGATTCTGGAGCGTGGCCATCGGCAATTTCACGCCCATGGCGTAACCGAATTCGACATAGCCGATCGTTCCGGGCGTTTGCTTGATCAAAGCAGCGACACCGTCATTGCCCTTGCCGCCGACACCGACGGGGAACTTGACGAGCTTGCCGCCGCCGACCTTGGCCTTGAAGTCCGCGCTGATGGCGGAGAGATGATTGGTGAAGTTGAAGGTGGTGCCGCTGCCGTCCGCGCGGTAGGCGACGGTGATGGGCATGTCGGGCAGCTTCACGCCGGGATTGGCGGCGGCGATCTTGGGATCATTCCACTTGGTGATCTCGCCGAGGAAGATGGCGGGATAGACGTCGCGGGGGAGCTTGATCGAGTCGGTGACGCCGGGGAGATTGTAGGAGAGGACGATGCTGCCGGCGGTCATGGGCAAGAGGACAACGCCGCCCGTGGTGACCTTGGCGATTTCCGCATCGGTCATCGCGGCGTCACTGGCGCCGAAATCGGTGAGGCCGTCAGTGAACGACTTGATGCCGGCGCCGCTGCCGATGCCCTGATAATTGATGCGGACATCGGGATGGGCCTTGCTATATTCGGCGAACCAGCGGCCATAAAGAGGCGCGGGGAAGGTCGCGCCCGAGGCGTTGAGAGTGATGGTGTCCGCGTGGACGGAGCAGACCGAGAGGACCGCTGCGATGGTAAGGGCTAGGATTTTTTTCATTTGTTAGTTCGAGTTGGAGCTACAGGGTGGGGATCAATTGTTACGGTTACGTGACGGTTGTGTGACGCTGCGGCAAATTCTTAAGATGAATTTGGCAGATGTGGGATTTTGCAGGTAGCGAGTCTTGTGGATGACAATCAACAGTTTAGGAGAAAGAACGGGGAAGTGCATGATCCGCAAGGGGCTGTGCCGGCTAGGTTGGGGCTGGCCTTGTGCCGGGTCCTGAGGCGACGTAGGGTCTTCTGCGAGATGAGTCTTACGCAAAAACAGGATGCAGCGATTCTGGGGATGCTTTTTTCGGCGCGAGGAGGATTGGTTTCGCGAGGGGAATTGGCTGGAGCGGCGGGAGTGCCTCCGGACGAATTGGAGCGGAGGCTGGCGCCTTATATGGAGGCGGGTTACCCGATGGTGTTTCATCCGCAGGGGGGGATTGGGTTGCAAGAGCCACCGGATGTTTGGTGCGCCGAGGAGATCGCGGGACGTTGTTTTGCGGGGGCCCCGCCGATGGGGACATCGGCGGTTACCTCGGAGACTGCACCGTCGCGCGGCGCGCAACGGCTACCGGAGGCGGGAACGCCGATCTGGAATCCATTGCTATTGGCGGAAACGGCTTCGACGAACGATGTGGCACGGGAACAGGGGCGGCAAGGGACGAAGGCCGGGTTTGTGGTGGTGGCATCGCGGCAGACGCGGGGGCGGGGACGACTGGGACGCAGTTGGGAGTCGCCGCCGAACCGGGGGCTGTATGTTTCGATTCTTTTGCGGCCCGACCTGGCGATGACGGAGGCGGGGCGGTTGACGATTTTGAGCAGCGTGGCGGCGGTGGATGCGGTGGAGTCGGTGGGGGGATTCCGACCGCAGATCAAGTGGCCGAATGATTTGCTGGTGGATGGACGGAAGCTGGCGGGCCTGTTGATCGAGACGGAGCCGGTGGGTGCGAGGCTGGCTTTTGCGGTGGTGGGAATCGGGATCAACGTGGGGCAGGAGGCGGAGGATTTTTCGCCAGAGGTGCGGGGGTTGGCGACGTCGCTTCGGTTGGTGAGGGGGGAATCGTTTCGACGCGCGGATGTGCTGGTGGCGTTGCTGTGGGCTTTCGAGCGGCGGCTGGCCGCGCCTTTTTCCGAGGTGCGCGAGGCATGGGCGGCGAGCAGCCTGACGTTAGGGCAGCGAGTGACGTTGACGACGGCGCGGGGGGTGAAGCATGGCCAGGCGGTGGGACTGGATGAGTCCGGGGCGCTGCTGTTGCGAGGGGATTCGGGCGAGGTGGAAGTGGTTTCCGCGGGGGATATGAGTGAGGTGAGAGAAAGTTAAGTTCTCTTTTCCGTCTCTTCTTGACGAAAGGTCCGGATTAGGACATTTTGTCCTAACGAGTGAAGGTCATCAAACCTGCGACCGTGCGCCAATGGGCACGCAAACATCCCACCGCCGCATCGTCCCTGTCGGGATGGCTGGCACTCGTCAAGGCGGCGAAGTTCAAAAACTTTGCGGCGTTGCGACAGGTGTATCGGTCGGCGGATTTGGTCCAGGTAGCCAGTGGCCGGAATGTGATCGTCTTTAACATTTCGGGCAACAACTACCGCCTCATCGCCGCCGTGCATTTTAACACGCAGCGGGTTTTTGCTCTCCGCTTCATGACCCATGCGGAATACAGCAAGGACCAATGGAAAGGAATCTTATGAAAAAAACCAACACTCGACTTTGCTTCGCGGATTTCCCCAAGGAATATCGCCACCTTTGCGACCTTTACCTGCCGCGCCCCATTCACGACAAAGTTGGTTACGAAAATGCCCTTGAAATTGCCGAACCCATGGCCGGTTTTGAAACGCAGTTTACCCGTGACCAAGGCGATTACTTTGAACTCCTGACGGATTTGATTCTCGCCTACGAGGAGGAACACGAAAAGGGCCTTCCCGGGAAAGAAGAATTGCCTTTCCGCGAGCGGCTCAAGGCGCTTCTGGATTCGGCGGGCTGGTCCGCATCCGACCTGGGGCGATTCCTGGGACTGGATGCCACGATGGGGAACAAAATTCTGCGGGAAGAACGCCATTTTACCTCAGGACATATCCGCAAGCTCAGCCGTCATTTTTCCCTGAATGCAGAGTATTTTCTCTAGCCCCAGCCTCCTGTAGCGGCGGTCTATGACCGCCGACCGCATAGACAACATGTTTCGTCTCATCGTCGGCGGTCATAGACCGCCGCTACAGACAGCAGCATCGACCGCATAGGCGGCCCGTTTTCCGCTGACGATGGCGCCCTCAATGGTAGCGGGCAGGCCGGTGTCTGTCCAATCGCCGGCGAGCCAGAAATTGGACCATTCGGTCTGCGTTCCGGGGCGAAGCGGTTCGGTCTGTGGCGTAGCGGCAAAGGTCGCGCTACGGGCCTTATAGACCATGCGGTGAAGCACTTTTGCTTCTCGCGCCTCGGGAAGGAACCGGCGTAATTCCTTTAGCGTGAGTTCTTCCAGTTCGGTTGCCGTTTTTTCCACGAGATCGCGCGCGCCGCTGACCACGGCGGTGATGACATGGCCCGTCCCGTCTTCGCCCGCGCCATGGATGTGGTCGCGGCTGAAGACCCAGTGGACCGGCGAATCGAGCAGCCCGACAAACGGCTCGTTCAAAACAGGGCGGTCCATCCAAAGATGAAGACTGACAATGGGCGCATCCTCGATCTGGCGACAGGCTTGCGCCAGTTTGCTTGCTTCCGGCAAAAGGCCGCGCAGCACATGCCAAGGCAGCGCGCTGACCACGGCCTCCGGTTGAAGGGACGAGCCGTCGTTCCATTTGATTTCGCGAAGCGAGGAACCCTCGAAGGTCAGGCTGGCCACAGGATTCTGCAAGCGAAGCGTGCCACCGCACATCTCAAGTAATCTCTTCACCTCGGGTGCGAAAAGTTCGCTCAACCCGACGCGGCTCAGGAAAATGCTGGAGTCGACCGCCCCGCCCAAAAACGAGCGCTGGATGACCGTGGCAAAGAGCCGGGCCGAGCCGCTCGCCACCGGTTCATTGAGCGCGGCGATGCAAAGGGGCTCCCATAAAGCGCGAATGATATTGGGCGTTTGTTTCCAGCGGCGGAGCCAGTCTTCGACGGTTTCGTTATCGTGAGGCTTTCCACCCAAACGCAGCCTGATCGCGAGCCTGATCGCGGCCATCTTGTCCGTTGCGGAAAGCTCACCATAACCGAGGAGCGCGGAGAGTAGATGCAACGGAGCGGGAGCAGTCGCAGCCAGCAAGCTCGTTCCTTTTTCGCTGACAAAAGGCACTTGCAGACGTGGCGGAGAATATAGCCGGTCTCTCACCCCCAATTGGCCCAACAAAGCCAGCGTGTCATGATAACAGCCCATGAGAATATGCTGGCCGTTATCGAGCATCAGCCCGCTTTTGGAATCGAGAAAACTATGCGCGCGGCCTCCCAGCAAAGCGCGGCCTTCGACCAGGGTCACATCATGTCCGCGCAAGGTGAGTTCAGTCGCGGTGGCCAGCCCGGCATAGCCTGCACCCAGGACGACAACTTTTTTCGGCGCAGGTGGACGGGCCGGAGCGCGTTTCTCATTGGCTTTGGCGCGAAGCACCAGGCGCGCCTTGGCGAATTTGCTCAACTTGACGGGTAAACGCATGACGTCGAAATCGGCGCGCTCAATTTCGTCGAGCAGGCCCTCGTAAACTTCGCGCATGATTTCCGCGGCGATCAACTTGGGTCGGTCGGACGGCACCATGAGTCGATGCGCCTTGGCGTAATAATGCCGCGCGCGATGATGCTGAAAGCGGAACAACTGGCGCATCTTCTCCGACCAGTGGCTCTCAATAATATCGGTCTCGCTCACGCCAAATGCTGCCAGTTCATCCAGCGGCAGATAAATCCTCCCAAATGAGGCGTCCTTTTTCACGTCGCGCAAAATGTTCGTGAGCTGAAAAGCCATTCCGAGAGCGACGGCGTAATCGCGCGTCCGGGGATGGCGGCATCCGAAGATATCGATGCTGACGAGTCCCACCGCGCTGGCGACGCGATAACAATATTGATCGAGCAGGGCAAAGGTCGGATAGCGTTCGATGGTCAGGTCCATTTCGACGCCATTGAGAATTTCCTCCAGCGGCGTCGGCGCGATCAGGTAGGTGCGGATGATTTGCGCCATTTCCTGTCCCAGCGGCGTGACCGGTTTGTTGAGATAGGCGCGCCGGATTTCTTCGCGCCATTCTCCCAGTTGTCGTCGCTTCTCCTCGATCGGCAATTCGGTCGAATCGGCGACGTCGTCCACCACCCGGCAAAAAGCGTAGAAGACCGACATGGCGCGGCGCTCGGCCTCGGGCAGCGCGGCAAAGGAAAGCGCGAGATTCGATTTGCTCGATTGCGTAATGGCTTCGCTCCCCGGCAGATGGGGCATGGCGGCCGATGACACTGTCTCGCTCATGAAATAAGCGCCTTGAAAAAGAGCGCGGCCATGTCGATTTTTCCGACCTTGGGGCGACGGTTCAGGGTGTCGTACTTCAACGCTTCGATTTTTCTCAGGATTTTTGTCCCGCCCAGCCAGGTCAGCCGGATTTCGAGACGAAGCAGGCCGCGCAATTTTCGCGTCAGTCGTTCGCCTCGATTGAAAATGGTCTGCGTCCGCACAACCTGAAAAGCCAGGAGCTTGCGGTAATGATCGTCTACGCGATGCGCAAAAAGCGCCTCTTCGGTGACGCCGTAGGTTTTGCGCTCATCTTCCGGCAGATAGATACGGTCTTTCTCCAGATCGACTCCGACATCCTGCCAGAAATTCGCGAGTTGCAGGCCCGTGCAAATATGGTCGGAGAGCATGGCATACTCCTCGCCACGCACGCCATGCAGCAGCAAAACGAGCCGGCCAACCGGATTGGCGCTGCGGCGGCAATAATCGAGCACCTCGTCGAAATCGGCGTACCGGCGTTTGACCACGTCCTGCCTGAAAGCGGAAAGCAGATCGGTGAAGAGACAGATGGGCAATTCGAGATCGCGGATGGTTTCATGCAGCGCGATGAAGATGAAGTGAAGTCCGGGCGTTCCCCGTGGCGACCGCAATTGCCGCTCCCAGTCCTCAAGCGCCGCCAAACGCTGTTCCGGTGACATGGCATCCTGCACACCTTTGGCCTTATCGCTGCCCGCGTAACCCTCGTCGGCCAGGTCGTCGGCGTAGCGCGCGAACGCATACACCGCATGGACATGAGGCTGCATCTCGCGCGGCACGAGCCGTCCCACCGGAAAATTTTCGTAATGGGCACGGGTCAGCTTGGTGCAGGCATCGTAGGCCTTCGCAATCGCTTTCGCATCAGGTCTGACTTTAGGCTCGTCCATCATGGTTTCGACAGGCATACCTCAATTTAACATGAAAAGCCCCCTTCTTTTCCAGAACCAACCTGCAATCGCAATTTCGGACGACAAAAATAAAATCCTTGTCTCACCGGATCATGGTGCGCGCATCTTGCGTTGGGAGCATGAAGGGCGCGAGTTGATCCCCTGGCCGGAGAACGCCGATTGGAGCCGGGTCAAAAAAGTGCGAGGAGGCAATCCCATCCTTTTTCCCTTCGTAGCGCGGCATTACGTGAACGGTAAAAATGAATTTTGGCAAGACGCAGACGGGACCGTTCGCTCCATGCCCCAACACGGCTTTGCTGTGGATGCGAAATTCAGCGTGATTGACGGCGAACCTGAAAATGTTTTGCGCATGCGGCTCGTCGATTCCGAAGAGACACGCGTTCTCTATCCGTTTGCCTTTCGCTTTGATGTCGTGGTCAGCCTACTGCCTCAATCGCGCCTCGAAGTTCGTCTGGAAACCACGAACACCGGCGACAAACCGCTTCCTTACTATGCGGGTCATCACTTTTATTTTGCGGTGCCGCATGATAAACGCGGCGACTGGACGTTGAATCTTCCCTGCGCGGAGTGGGGCCAGCGTGGGCCGGATGGCGCCGTCCTTCGTGAAAAAGCAAAAGAGGCCCTGTTGCATTTGGATGATCCTGCTTTGATCGATCGCTTTCAGATTCAGCCGGCCAGTTCGCAGGTCACGCTTCTTAATACCCAGAATCAACAGCAGGTAGTCTTTGAATTGGACCATGCAGGCGCTGTTCCGTGGTATGTGGTCACCACCTGGAGCGAAACTCCCACCTCCGATTTCTACTGCGTCGAACCGTGGCTCGGTCTGCCCAATGCTATCCATCACGGTGAGGGTTTGCGTTGGCTTGCGCCCGGTGCAACGGAAATCGCGACGTGCGTCCTTGATGGCAGCCGGTGGTGATGATTATTCCACTGCTGTCACTGTGATCTGCCGCGAATCGGCGCGGCCCATGTCGTCCACGGCGCGGATCACATGCTGACCCGGCTGTAATTTCCAGAGGAGCGCCGTGCTGGGCTCCGAAACGCCGAGATAGGTCGCGTCGACAAACCAGTGCAAGTGATCGCGACGCGTCTCCGCCGTGGCTTCCAAATTGAGCACCTCATCGTTCGCCGCGCCAATGCGTACATGATAGATAAGTCCGTTTTTGGGCGAAACAATGCGGGGACCTTTGTCGATATCATGGCCGGTGGCAGCGGTTGTGGCGTGGGTCTGATCGGAAAAACCGGGGGCTGCCACGCGCGGCAGACCGGCTGCCTGGAAAAGTTTCGCCAGATCGGAGGGCCAAAATTCGCAGACCTCGGCGTGAGCGGTTGTTGAATTTTCCGGCTCGCTCGATAATCGCAGGCCCGTCTGGTTATCGATCCAAATCCGGCGATGAACGTCGCATGCGGCAATCGGCGATTTTCCGGGAATGAACCATCCTTTGACGATGTGCGGACAATTCGGTCCCGCAATCATGCCGGAGACAGCGCAGAGATCGACCTGCCGTAAATTCAAGTCGGGCGTGAGATTGAAGCAGGTTTCCGTTGGAGTTGATGGGATGGAATTCGCGCGCAAGGCATCGATCATGGAAAAGAGAAGAGGGGCCGCAGCGGTACGACCAACGAACTCGGGATTGACCGTGCCATCGAAATTTCCGACCCACACCACTAGGACATAATTGTCGAACACGCCCGCACTCCACGCATCGCGATAGGAAAAGGAGGTGCCGGTTTTCCAAGCGACGGGACGACTTGCGCGGGTCAGGAGCGGAACATTCACCGCGTCAGGGCGCGTCCCGTCTTTCAACATATCGAGCGTCAGGTAGCTGGCTTCGGGCGAAAGTAGCGGTGCGCCTGGATTTTTAGGATCATCCAGAGTCATGCGCAGGGGCCGCAATTTGCCGCGATTGGCCAGCATCGCATAGAGCGTTCCGATTTCTTCCGGCGAAACCTCCGCACTGCCGAGCGCAATGGTGAGTCCATAGTGCGATTCCGGTTGGAGACCGCGAATGCCTGCATCGCGCAGCAGCGTATAGAGATTGCGCTGAGGATTGAGCTTCGATTCGAGATCAACCGCCGGGACATTGCGGCTTTCGATCAGGGCGTCCGTCGCCCTGATCGGCCCGGCAAAATTGTGATCGAAGTTTTCCGGATCGTAGCCATCGAAGCTCGCGGGGGCGTCCTTGAGCAGCGAGTTTGGATGAATGAGCCCTTCATCCAAAGCGAGCGCGTAAATAAACGGTTTCAACGCCGAACCGGGCGAGCGTAGTGCCCGCAGGCCATTGACCTGACCGTGAATATCCTCCCGCTTAAAATTTGCGGAACCGACCGCGGCGCGCACCTCCATCGTCCGGTAGTCGATCAATAACGCACTGGCATTTTTGAACCCGTCTTTTTCGCGTGCCGCGAGATATTGCGTCATCTGCTGCTCCAGCAAATTCTGTAAACTGAGATCGAGCGCGAGCCGTGTCTCCGCCCGCAGTTCTGTTTCGCGCGCCATCATTTCTTCGACGAGATGGGGAGCGCGAAAGGGAAGATTTCGCGGCAGTTTCATTTCGAGCGGCATGGCCAGCACTCCGCGCAGCCGCGCGTCCTGCGGATGAGACTCCAGCCATTGCGTAAGCAAAATGCCCCGCGCCTTTTGCAGCGCCTGATCGTGCGCCGCTGTCCCGGGGGAGCGGCGTGCGGGACTCTGCGGAATCACCGCCAGCGTCATCGCTTCCACCGGGCTAAGTTCGTCCGGTTCCTTGCCGAAATAAATCAGGCTGGCCGCGCCCGCGCCCTCGATGTTTCGGCCATACGGCGCGAGATTCAGGTACGCCTCCAGAATTTCGTGCTTGGAGTCGTGCGCTTCGATGTGAATCGCCGCCACAATCTGGCACAACTTGCCGCTGTAGGTGCGCGTATCGAGATGATAATGGAGCCGGGCCAGTTGCATCGTGATCGTCGATGCGCCCAATCTCGTGCCCTCGCCACGCCAATTCGACCAGGCCGCGCGCATAAGCGCAATCGGGTTGAACCCGGCGTGATCGTGGAAATAACGGTCCTCGTGCAGAAGCGTCATTTCGACTAACTGTGGAGACATTTTTTCCAGAGGCACGTAGACGCGGTACCGATCGTCCTCCGCCAGTCCCAGGCGAAGCAGCTTGCCATTGCGATCCACGAAACACGGCGAAAAACTCGTTTGATCCAGCAGATGCGGTTTCGGGACGAGGGCAATCACCAGCGCAAAGGCGGCGAGAGAAATGCCCGACGTCTTAAGAAGGAACCAGAGAAGCTTTTTCATGGGTTCTCAACAGTCAGCGTTCCCGAGATTCCGCGAGCCCGGATTTTCAGGTGATACATTGCCTCGGCCTGAACGGGAGGAATCACATAAGTTCCCATATTCGTCGCCTTGATCTTGTATTTGATTTCCGTTTCTGTGCTCGAGATGGAGCCGAAAGCCAGCAGCCTATCCTCACGCACATCCACATAATCGATTCCGCTCCAGCCATAGGTGCACGCGCCGGTGCGGGCCGATTCCTCGACAATCTCAAAGCCGCCCGGAAGGAGGTCCTCAATCGCCACATTGCCGATGGCGGCGTCGGTGGCCCGCCCGCGCAGCACCACCGTTAATTCCTCACCCAATTTCGCTGAGGTCACCGGTTGGTTGTCCTTGTTCCAATATTCGCGCGACACTTCGATGCCCTCGCTTAAGGGTGTCGTGACGGGCGTCTGATCGAAACCGCTTTCGGTCATTTGATAGAAGAGGCCCGGAACCGCATTGCCCACCGTCCCCTTTTTGAAGACCAGTGCATCGGCATCCCGATCGAAATTGCCCTGCGGATAAAAGCCGGGAGTGAGTTCCAGCTTTTTCAGGACGCTCCCCGTCAGTTGATCGATCTCGACGCTTCCCGCCTCGAACTTCTCCTTCATTACCCGTGCATAGCTGTCGAGGGCCATGATCGCCTGCGCAGAAGAGATTGTGGTGTAATCACCTCCCATGATGGGATCGGCAAGAGACATCAAGTCGTCTCCTTTCAGTTTCTTTGTCTGGTCCGGGAAATGACGCGAAACCAGATAGATGTACTGCGCGTTGCGTCCCAGTGCATCATAGTAATCATCCCAGTACTTGAAGTATTCCAGTCTGTCCTCGCGCAGATGGAATCCCTTGAGCAGCGTATCGGCCTGGTCCTGGTCCTTGAGCAACGCATAGGTCGATGCGTCATAGACAGCGGCGATGTCGTCATGCCAGTCATACTTCTCCGCATTGTCCTTCGCGTTTTTATCAAACCAGTCGCGGTTATGCTCCACGGCGTTGGTCACCACGGTACCGTTTCGAGCTAGGAGATAAATTTCAAAGGCCTGGGTGCGTGCCTGGTAAAAATCCTGTGGCGTCCCATCCGCATCCTGCTGCAAATGACCAATTCCCTTCGTCATCAAGTCGGACGGGATATCATAACCCTGCTCCTTCGCCTCAGTCAAAAAGAGCATGACCCAAGCCGACGGCAAATCGAAATGAAGATCGGGCTGGGCCATCCACAGGCCAAATGCACCGTCGTCGTTTTGTCGCGTGGCGGCCACATTGATGATTTCCGCGACCTTCCCGGCCACTTCCTTGCGGGGCAATCCCTGCTGCATGGTCTCGTCGGTCACGAGGGACGGAAACGCCTTGCTCACGAGTTGCTCCGTGCAGCCGAAATCATAGTGTTCGAGGTAATCGCCAAGCCCGCGCGTCAGTCCCTGCGGCACCGGTGAGATCATGGCGGTGGCATGGCGATATTCGGGATAAAGTTTGCGCGTGATCGGAATCCGCTTTTCGCTGTCCTTGAAATAACCACTGGTCAGGGTGGTCAGGTAGGGCACGGGTGGGCGAATGCTCAGATGCGAGACGAGACTCGCTTTTTTCCCGCCGCTTTCGGTTGAAATCGTGATGTCCGCATTACCGAGCGTGTCCTTCGCACGCAGCAGCCAATGCGCGCTGGCGTCGCGGCCTTCCGCAATCGTCAAAGCCCCCGCAGGCTTCTGCACCACTTCCAGTCCATCGCTCACTTGAAGATCGAGATTCACCGCGGCATTCGGCCCGGAACCCTCGATGTTATTTGCCACGGTTGTGCTGACATCGAAAGTATCGCCCGGCGCAACAAATGTTGGAACGTTGGGACTGATCACAAAGGGCCCGCGCACCTGAAGTGTCGTCTGCGCCGAACCGACTGCATCCGCCGTGTTCGCCACCACCATCACGCGTAGTGTTCCCGCAAAATAATCGGGCACCGGGTAAGTAAAGGTCTTCGCCTGCGGACCAATGTCCACAATTCCCGACCAATAAGCCACAGGCGCATCATGCTTGCGCTTGAACGGATTGAGGTGATGCGCCAAGGCATCGTCGTCTGCGTCGCCGCCCGCTGCGGCCACTTCGCGCGCGATGGAATATTCAGGCAAAATCAAATCGACCGTCTGCCGCGTGCCGACTTCCAGCGCCTGCTTCCGGAAAAAGTAGCCGAGTGGATCGGGGAGCGAATAACGCGCCACTTGCAGGATTCCCTCGTCCACCGCATAGACCACCGCTTGCGTGGGACGACTGGCCGTGATCGACATTGTCAGCGTTTCACCGGGACGCGCCACCTTCGGCACAGTGATGCCGATATGCGTATGACGCGTTTCCTGGTTCACCTTGAACGGCAGGACCGTGTAACTGAGCGGGCTCATATAGATTTCCCGCGAATCGAGTCCGCGCACAAACGCGACATTGAGATAACCGTTGCCTTCAAAGTCCTTCGGCAAAGTGATTTTCTGCACCGTGCTCGTGGTCTTCGCCTGGAACCAGACGTGGGCATAGACCTTGTCGCGCTCGATGGTCAACAGGCCGGAACCGGTGTAGGGCGCAGTGATTTCGACTTCGATTTCCTCGCCCGGCAAATATTCCGGCTTGGAGAGCTTCGCCGTCAGTTCGGCATTTTTCTCGAGAGACCGCGACACATTTCCGGCGCCCGCCACGGAGTAACGCACATCGGCCACGAGATCGCCATGATCATCGTAAAGCCGCGCCGCGAAATCGCCGGGCTGTGCCGTATTCAGCGGCCACGCGAGTCCCTGATCGGGAATCGCCACCTCTTCTTCGCTGACGGGAATCTCCTTCAACACCGATTCGTAGGCGTAATTACCGTTCGGTTTTTGCG
>Ga0206926_1102_pt1 | contig 17527 bp, 13 predicted proteins | sample Alteio_BWOrgHeat_59_FD_152955 | JGI IMG/M metagenome (GOLD analysis project Ga0206926, IMG submission 152955) | Enriched cells from forest soil in Barre Woods Harvard Forest LTER site, Petersham, Massachusetts, United States -... | ecosystem: Environmental > Terrestrial > Soil > Temperate forest >... | reverse complement strand
TGCTGGAGAATGTTCCCGCCACGATCCAGAACAAGGGATGGGAATTCGGGATCAATGCTGCGATCATTAAGTCAAAGGACTTTTCCTGGTCCGCCAACTTCAATCTTTCCTTTAACCGGAACAAGCTGCTGGCCTTCCCCAATCTTGAATCCTCTTCCTATAGCTCGCAGTATGTGCTGGGTAAACCGGTATCGGAAGTGATGGGATATATATTTAAAGGGCTCGACCCCAATACCGGGCTTTACCAGTTTGCCACGAGGAATGGGCATGACACCACGCGACCAGCTTACGGGACGGTGGCGCAGGGCGGCGATGAAGTGCCCATTGCCAACAGGGAGGTCAGGTATATGGGTGGCATGGGGAATACTATTTCCTATAAGCATTTTAGCCTCTATCTCTTCTTCCAGTTCGCGAGCCAGATGGCGCCTAATTACCTGGCTGAGATCTATGGTTCTTATTCTCCGGGCCAACAGGCGAATAACCTGCCTACAGCAGCGTTGGACTATTGGAAAAAGCCGGGCGATCATACTGCGCTGCAGAAGGTGAGCGCGAACTATAGCTCCCAGGCTACGTACGCCTCTTATTCCTTCGCTGCTTCTACAGGCGCCTACAGTGATGATACGTATTTCAGGCTGAAGACGGCGGCCTTATCCTATTCGATGCCGGAAACCTGGCTGAAGAGCCTGCATATGCATGCCGGCAGTGTATTTGTCAACGCGCAGAATTTACTGACCATTACCGATTGGAAGGTCACGGACCCGGAACAGTTCAATGATTTTTCGGCGATTCCCTTGCAGCGCACAGTAGTCATCGGTCTTAATCTTAACTTCTAATCATCGATCAACATGAAAAAATATTCTTTTGGCTATCAGACGATCATCATGGGATGGATCATCCTGTCGGGCGTAGCCACGTCTTGTAAGCGACTGGTCGAGATCCCCGGCAACCCGCCTACCCAGATCACGGAAGCACAGCAATTCGCGGATAGCGCTACCGCCATGGCGGCTGTAGCAGGCGTTTATAGCTATCCCAGTAATGGCGGCGGCAGCTTCAAATTCAATGACGGCTATCTTTCTCTCTGCACGGGGCTCACTTCCGACGAGCTGACCACGACGAGCACTGATCTCAATATATTACAGCTATATGATTACAGCATGACTCCTTTTAATGACTACGCCAATTCGATGTGGCAGGACCCCTATACGGGTCTTTATCCTGTAAATGATATACTGCTGGAGGTGCCCCTTAGCCCTGCGTTGTCGGCCTCCTTCAAAAAGGAGATCGTTGCGGAAATGAAGGTGGTAAGGGCCTTATATTATTTCTATATGGTGAACGTGTTTGGTGGCGTGCCACTGATCACGGGCGTTGATTATAAGGTCAACAGCAATATCCCCCGTGCGTCGACGGACTCGGTGTATGCCCAGATCATGAAAGACCTTACGGAGGCGCAACAGGACCTGCCGGTGGCCTATCCTTCCGGGGGGGGCCAGGTATCGCCCTAACCAGACGGTGGTATCGGCCTTCCTGGCCAAAGTGCATTTGTACCGGCAGGAGTGGCAGGCGGCCTATGATGCTGCCAATGCAGTGATCGGCACTGGTATTTATAGCCTGGAAACCAATCTGAACAATGTTTTCCTGGACGGCAGCAATGAGGCCATCTGGCAGCTGCCTGCTATGGGGGCTTATACGGCAACGGCGGAGGCGGGACAATTTGTGCCCTATGCTTCCGGTGTGGTGCCTCCTTACCCGCTTAGTGTCCATCTCCTTAATGCCTTTGAGAGCGGTGATCAGCGGCTGCAGAATTGGGCGGGTGCGGCGGTGATCGCCGGCAATCCAACTATTTACTATCCCTACAAATATAAAGTCAAAAATCCTGGTGGGTCTGCGACAGAGGACTTTATGATCTTTCGTTTAGGAGAACAATACCTGATCCGCGCGGAAGCCGCGGCGCACCTGGGTCATGGTACGGATGCACTGGCCGATGTGAATGTCGTCCGTGCCCGTGCGGGACTGGGCGCCAGCACGGCTGATCCTTCCGACCAGGCTGCGGTGCTGAATGCCATCATGCACGAACGGCAGGTAGAGCTGTTCTGTGAATGGGGCAACCGCTGGTTCGACCTGAACAGGACCGGGACGGCCACGGCGGTGCTGGGATCCGAAAAAACAGGCTGGCGGCCCTATTTAGCGCTTTATCCGGTGCCGGCGCCGCAAATCCAACTGAATCACTTCCTGAACCCTAACCCCGGCTATAATTAGTGTAGGAATAACTCAACTATCAATATGCAACCTTCGATTGTAAAGATTGAACACTTGTCCCATAAGTATAGTGCCAGCTGGGCGATCCGGGACATCAATATCGAGATCGACAAGCATGGTATCGTAGGGCTGCTGGGCTCTAACGGGGCCGGCAAGTCGACGACGATGAATATCCTCTGCGGCTCCCTGAACCAGACGGAAGGGAATGTCTATGTCGGCGGCATCGATATGCGCAAACAGCCTGAAGAAGCCAAACGGCTCATCGGGTTCCTGCCGCAGACCCCACCGCTTTATATGGACCTGACGGTAGATGAATACCTGATATATTGCGCCAACTTGCGTAAGATGGACAAGGCGGCCATGCGGCCGGCTGTAGAGGCTGCCAAGGAGCGTTGCGGTGTAGCGCATTACAGCAAAAGACTGATCCGCAACCTGTCGGGCGGTTATCGTCAACGGGTGGGTATCGCCCAGGCCATCGTACACCGGCCGCAGCTGGTGGTGCTGGATGAACCCACTAACGGGCTGGACCCCAACCAGATCATCGAGGTTAGGGCTTTGATAAAAGAGATCGCCGCCGACCGGGCGGTGATCTTCTCTTCTCATATTCTGTCGGAGGTACAGGTGTTGTGCAAGGAGATCAAGATGATAGACAGCGGAAGGATCGTTTTTTCTGATACGATGGATGCTTTCAATAACTATGTGGAGCCGCACAGTGTGCTGATAAATATGGAAGAGCCGCCGGCAGCGGATATGTTGTTAAAGATCCCCGGGGCTACGAAGGTGGATTTTCTTACTGAGCGGCAGATCAGACTTTATTTCAACGGCGATCAGGCCATCACGGAAAGGATCATCGAAGCCAGTGTACAGGGTGGCTGGCATCTGCGGGAGATCTCGCTGGATAAGAGTTCGCTGGATGAAATATTTGCTCAATTATCAAATCATAGTAAGAATTAACCCATGAAAACAACGTTCAAGATCGCAAAGACTGAGCTGGCGCAACTGTTCTATTCCCCTATCGCCTGGTTTTTGCTGGTGGCTTTTCTTTTCCAGTGCGGGCTGGCCTATACCAATACGCTGGATAACTTTCTCACGGAACAGGATATCATGGGGAATGCGGCGCTGAAGTATATGAAATTCCTGACATCGGGTATTTTTGCACCTCCCTATGGCATCTGGCCGGACCTCGCGAATAAATTATATCTGTACCTGCCCCTGCTGACGATGGGGCTCATGAGCCGGGAGATCAATGGCGGTACGATCAAGCTGCTCTATTCTTCTCCAATCAAGGTACGGGAGATCATCATCGGTAAATTTCTGGCCATGATGGTGTATAACCTGATACTGGTGGGCATCCTTTTTCTGATCGTCGTGTGTGCCTTATACAATATCCATGCGGCGGATGCGGGAATGCTCTTCGCGGGCTTGTTCGGCATGTACCTGCTGCTTTGTACCTATGCGGCCATCGGGTTGTTCATGTCCTGCCTGACTTCCTACCAGGTCGTGGCGGCACTGAGCACCCTGGTGTTGCTGGCGATCCTGAGCTATATCGGCAACCTCTGGCAGGACATTGACTTTGTCAGGGACCTCACTTATTTCCTGTCCATCTCCGGCCGGGCATCGAAGACGATGATGGGATTGATCACGACCAGGGACATCTTTTATTTTCTCGTGATCATGGGCATGTTCCTGAGTTTCAGCATTTACAAGCTAAAAGCCGACCGGGAGTCAAAACCCTGGACGGTGAAGGCTGGTCGATATGTATTGATCGTAGTACTGGCATTGGCGCTGGGTTATATTACTTCCCGGCCCGGACTGATCGGTTACTGGGACACCACGGCTACCAGGACCATGACGCTGACAGCCAATTCCCAGAAGGTTATCAAAGAGATGGGCGATGAGCCACTGGAAGTGACTTCCTATATCAATCTGCTGGATAATCATTTCTGGTATGGTCGTCCGGAGGATCGTAACAAGGACCTGGCACGCTGGGAGCCTTATCTCCGGTTCAAACCGGGGATCCGGTTCAAGTACGTTTATTTTTACGACAGCACTTATGATAAGAATTTATTCAAGTACAATCCCGGCCAGACCCTTGACTCTCTGGCAAAGAAGTATGCCAAATCAGCAAAGGTAGATCTGTCGATGTTCAAGAAGCCTGATGAAATACATAAGATCATAGATCTGCGGCCGGAAGAGAACCGCTATGTGATGCAGTTGAAGTACAAGGGCAGGACCACTTTTTTGCGGCTCTATGATGATCAGTATGTATTCCCTTTCGAGACAGAAACGGGGGCTGCCCTGAAGCGCCTGATGCAGGCAAAGCTGCCGAAAGTAGCCTTTGTGCGGGGTGAATTGGAAAGAAGCATCGACAAAGCGGGTGATAAACATTATAAGATGCTGACGAACCAGATCACGTTCCGGAACTCACTCATCAACCAGGGTTTTGACCCGGTGAGTATTTCACTGAAGGAGGAGGAGATACCCTCGGATATTGTCGCCCTGGTCATTGCCGATCCAAAAGTGGGTTTTGATACGACCGCCATGGCAAAAATAGAGCGCTATATTGCCGGCGGCGGGAACCTGCTGATCGCGGGTGAGCCCGGCAAGCAGGAGATGGTGAATCCCCTGCTGAAGCCACTGGGTGTGCAGTTGATGGATGGTGAGCTGGTAGAGAAGAGCAAGGATTTTTCACCGGACCTGATCCAGCCTTATCTCACTGCGACGGCGGCAGGATTTACGAAGAAGCTGCAAGAAGATGCAGAAGACAGTCTGGTCGTGTCCATGAATGGAGCGGCGGCCCTGTCTTATAGCACGGATGGACCGTTCACCGTTACGCCGTTGGTCATGACCCCGGAAAAAAAGAGCTGGAACAAGAAGGTGAGGCCGGATGAAACGGCGATGGATGCAGCGGAGGACGGTAATGCGGCAATTGCCACAAGGACCGGACCGGATGAGAAGAACAACGGGAAGGACACGGCCTGGAAAAAATTGGGCTATGCACCGGAGCAGGGAGATCAGGCAGGTCCTTTGCCGGCTATCGTGGGGCTGACCCGTACGATCAATGGAAGGCAGCAGCGGATCGTGGTGGCGGGGGATGCAGACTTCCTCAGCAATGCGGAGCTGGGCCGTAACAATATACAAACCTCCAATTTCGACTTCAGCACGGGGATCTTTAGCTGGTTCACCAATGGAGCGTTCCCGATAGAGACCACGCGGCCGCCTTCTCCGGACAAGCGACTGGAGATCAGCAGCCAGGGGCTGACGGCTTTGAAGGTGTTCCTGCTGGGGGTATTGCCGGGAATATTGTTGGCTATGGGCGCGGTGCTGCTGATCAGACGAAAACGGAAATAATGCCTATGAATAAAAAAAGCCGCGTGCCTGAATAGCACGCGGCTTTTTTTATGAGCTTGTTCTATGCGTTGCGGTTGATGCAATTCAGGTCTTCGAAAGCAACTTCAAGTCTTTTGCTGAAGCTCTCTTCCGCCTTGCGCAACCATACGCGGGGGTCATAATATTTTTTATTGGGCTTATCCTTGCCTTCGGGGTTACCGAGCTGGCCCTGCAGATAGCCTTCGTTCTTTTTGTAATACTGTTGGATACCTTCCCAGAAAGCCCACTGGAGATCGGTATCGATGTTCATTTTGATGGCGCCATAGCTGATGGCTTCCCTGATCTGGTGCTGGGGGCTGCCGCTGCCGCCATGGAATACGAAGTAAACGGGTTTGGGCCCTGTCTTCAGGTTCTTTTCGATGAAATCCTGGCTGTTCTTCAGGATGATGGGGCGCAGCTCCACGTTGCCGGGGCTGTATACGCCATGTACATTTCCGAATGCAGCTGCTACGCTGAAGAGACGGCCTATTTTGCTGAGCTCAGTATAGGAGTAGGCTACGTCTTCCGGCTGGGTGTAGAGCTTGTGATTTTCTACGCCGCTGTTGTCTACTCCGTCCTCTTCGCCGCCTGTGACGCCGAGCTCGATCTCGATGGCCATGCCCAGGGGCTGCATGCGTTTGAAGAATTCTACGGAAGTATGGATATTCTCTTCGATGGGTTCTTCGGAAAGATCCAGCATGTGGCTGCTGAAGAGGGGCTGTCCTTTTTCTTTATAGAATTGTTCGCCGGCGTCGATGAGACCGCTGACCCAGGGGAGCCATTTTTTTGATGCATGATCTGTATGCAGGACAACGGGGACGCCATAGTATTTTGCTACGTTGTGGATATGAAGGGCACCGGATACACCACCGGAGATATTTCCCTGGAGCTTATCATTCGGCATGCCTTTACCCGCGATGAACTGGGCGCCGCCATTGGAGAACTGGATGATAACAGGAGAGTTGACCTTTGCGGCTGTTTCCAGAACGGCATTGATGGTATTGGTGCCGATGGTGTTGACCGTGGGAAGCGCAAACTGGTTATCTTTTGCATCCTTGTACAGGGCTTCTAACTCTTCTCCGAATAATACTCCGGCTTTGTATTTTTTCATACTAATCGAACTTTAGTTGTTTTTTATATTGCAAATAACTGTAAACGTTGAAAATCATTAAATGGCAAGCCCCGTTTGTTAAATAAGGGGCGAATATACGGCAAACGTTGGGCTTAATCCTCGAATTTGCTCAGGTTTTTTTGGATGAGGGAGAGATTCTTCTGAAGGGTCTGTTTAAGCTGTCGTTTAACCAATTGACCCATGGAATGACATTTCAGGAAGGGGGCGAGGTTATGAAAATGTTCGCCCAGCTCTGTCTTCAGCTGGATCAGCTTATCCGGGACGGAGATCTTGTCTTTTGCCATGATATTCAGCAGCTCCATCAGCCGGAAGCGGGAGGAGGCGACGCGGAAGGCCATCATGGTCCGTTCTTCTGTCTGGTATTGTTCGATGGATTCCTTGTTGAGATATTTGAGACACAGGTCTACAAAGGCGATGTTTTCCTTGAAGAACTGTGGGATATAGAGATTCTTTCTTCCTTCATAGGACTGTTGATCGAAGTCGATGGCGCGGATCCTGTATTGATAATCCTCGATGTCGGGGGTGATGTCCACGACAAAGTTATAGCTGCGCATGTCGCCCAGCAACCGTACGAAACAACGTTCATTGAATTTTACAAATTCTTTGGAAAGCCTGATCTTATTGGTTTGCGGGTCATTCACAAAATTACGGATGAAGATGTCGCCGGGGATACCGGGAATATGTTCTTCCACGAGGGTATTCAGGTGTGTGAAATAGGTGATCCGGTTGGGGGAGAGTAAATGTTCCAGCTCCAGGCCATAGATCCTGGAGGCATCCGCCTGTTTGATATAATAGTGATCGTAATTGTCATTGAATTTATTTACGATGCGGATACGGAAGGGGCTGGAATTGGCGAATCCGCAGAAGTCAATGCGGGCCACATCCAGGTGTTTGGTATAGCTGAGATCTCCTTCTGTTTTGAGGATGGCATACATCTGTACTAATCCGTCGCGGATAAAGTCCCAATGCCGCATGTCATAGAGTGCGGTTTCCCATAAGGTGTCCTGCTGGTTTTTGTCCTTCAGGGGGACGGAATAGGTGATATGTTGCAGCAGATCGCGATAAGATACGGGCAGCTTTACTTCCCTGCCATGGTGCTTGAGATAGTTCCGCAATGGATCGGTAACAGGAAAAATGGGCTTTTTCCGGGATGGCTTATTGGACTCGCTGATGGTATGGGTCATATCACTGAACTGCATGTGCCTGCCTGTTTCGCCAAATATCGGGATTTCAGATCATCCTCCCGCGCAGTTCCTGGAAATAGGCGGGCGCCTCCAGCAGGCGGCTGCCATACCAGCTGAACATTTCTCCGTCTACCAGCCGGATGTCGGCTTCGGGTAGTACGGCCCTGATCTCGTCGATGTGTTTTTCTGAAAAGGGGTAGGGTTCGGAGGAGAGGAGGACCATTTTGCAGTCCAGGCGAGCCAGGGTTTCCAGCTCAATGGAGGGATATCTTTTTTGGGCGCCGAAGATGTTGTCGAACCCGGCTTTTTGCAGCATGTCATGGATAAATACGTCCCCTCCTGCAACCATCCAGGGGTTACGCCAGATAAAATAGGCGGTGCGGGGGGCGGGGGAAATAGAAGGCAGGCTCAGGCTGGCGAAACGGCGGTGGATCTCATCGGCCAGGGAAATGGCGGCGGTCTCGCGGCCGGTGAGCTTGCCTACGGATCTGATCATGTCCAGCGCGTCGCTGAGGTTGTTGATATCACTGACCCAGACGGGGTAATGTTGTGCCAGGGCTTCTACCTGGTCCTTTTGGTTCTCTTCCTTGTTGGCGATGATGAGGTCGGGCTGAAGTTTCCGGACAATATCCGGCTTTATATCCCTGGTGCCGCCTACTCTTGTTTTTGTGCGGAACCAGGTGTCGGGATGGATGCAGAATTTGGTGATCCCGATGGTTTCATCCCGGAGGCTGAGATAATAAAGTAATTCTGTTTGGGATGGTACTAATGAAATGATCCGTTGTGGGAAATGGTCAAGCGTAATGTTCCTGCCCAGTTGGTCAGTGTAAGAAGCCATTGAAAGAAAAGTTGCATTTGGTAAAGTCCTCCTGCTAAATTCGCGCACTAATCAGAGTTTAGCAGGAGGGTACCGGAGTTAAAGCAGAGGGTTTGCTTCACTACATATTGGATTCTGCTTTACTTGGTTTTTCTCGGACGTTGGATCTTGGATAAAGTCTTTATTCGGATAAATTGGATTGGCAAGGATAAGTTTTCAGCTAGTCTGGTTTAGGGTTCAATCGGTTATTGGATAAAGTAGAAGTTGACTGATATTGGATTTTCAATCTGGAAATTCTTTAGATATTGGGTTTAGGCTATTTTCCGGATATTGGTTTTTAAATGAACTGGTTTTTCGGATATTGGGTGATTGATAATTATCAATCAACTTCTATATCAAAAATAATTTGTTAAAGTTGAAAAGGCAATAGAGGTTTTGCTTTATTTTTCTGCAGCAGGAATTACTAACATATTCGTAATCACTGCATAATGCTGTAGTAAAATTTCAGCTTTGGTACTCGTAAAACTACGATCATTATCCTCCAAGTGCCTGAATAACATCATATTTTGTAACGATGTGGTAATGTCCGGTGTCGTCTTTTCCCAGCACGGCGCCATTTTCCCTTGAGATCAGCGTACTGATCCTTTCTACGGGGGTGTCAAAGGATACGATGGGATAGGGTTTTTCCAGCACGTCCCCGATCTTTTTTTGCTTAATATCCTGGCCATTGCTCATCATCCGGCTAAAGAGACCGCTTTCGCTGATGGAGCCTGTTATCTCTCCTTTTTACACTACAGGAAGGCTTTCCACATTGTATTTCTGCATCAGCTCAAAGGCTTCGCTTACTGTCTGTCCGGGATCTACGGTGATCAGTCTTTTTGCGCCCCGGCCCGATACGATGTCCTTAAAGGTCTTTACATCCAGGAAGCCACGTTCCATCATCCACTGATCATTATAGACCTTTCCGACATAACGGCTGCCATGATCATGCAGGATGACTACCACGAGGTCGTCTTTTTTCAAAAGATCTTTTAGCTGCAGCAGTCCCTGTACGGCTGTTCCGGCGCTATAACCGCAGAATAGCCCCTCTTCCCTTGCAATGCGGCGAGCCATGACGGCGGCATCTTTATCTGTCACCTGTTCAAAGGCATCCACATACTTCATATCGTAATTCTGCGGAACAAAATCCTCTCCGATGCCTTCACTGATATAGGGATGCACTTCGTTCATATCCACTTCACCTGTGCGGAAGTATTTGGTAAGCAGGGAACCGTAGGGGTCCATGGCCCATACCTGGATGGCGGGGTTCTTTTCTTTCAGGAACATGGCGGTACCGGTGACCGTTCCTCCCGTGCCGGTGGCTACCACGAGATGGGTGACCTTTCCGTCTGTTTGTTCCCATATTTCCGGGCCGGTGCTTTCATAATGCGCCTGCCGGTTGGCAAGATTATCATATTGGTTTGAATGGAAGCTGCCGGGTATTTCCTTGTTCAGTCTGCGTGCGACGGAATAATAGGAGCGAGGGTCTTCCGGCTCCACATTGGTGGGGCAGACGATGACCTCGGCGCCCAGCGCCTTGAGCATATCTATCTTTTCCTTGGACTGTTTATCGGTGGTGGTGAAAATGCATTTATATCCTTTTACGATGGCGGCCATGGCAAGGCCCATCCCGGTATTCCCGGACGTGCATTCGATGATGGTGCTGCCTGGTTTCAGCTTCCCTTCCTGTTCCGCCACTTCGACCATTTTCAGGGCCATACGGTCCTTGATGGAGTTGCCGGGGTTGAAATATTCCACTTTTGCCAGCACCGGGCAGGGCAGATCTTTTGTCAGTCTGTTGAGTCTGACCAGGGGGGTATGCCCAATGGTTTCCAGGATGTTATTTTTGATGTCCATGGAGTAAAGATAACAAGACTGATTTGTTGATAAATCAAAATTTTTTCTTGTTGGCGAACCGTTACATTTGCTCCCCGATTTTGCACAACAAATAACTATGGAACCTAAGTATATACAAAAGATTGCAGGGAAGCTGGGCTTCTCTCTCAAACAGATCAATAATATCCATGACCTTCACAGCGAAGGCTCTACCATTCCTTTTATGGCCCGTTACCGCAAAGAGGCTACCGGCAATATGGATGAAGTGCAGATCAATGATGTAGTGGAGCAGATCAAATATTTCGGGGAATTGGATAAGCGTAAGGAAACGGTATTGAAGACTATCGAAGGGTTGGGTAAGCTGACCCCGGAGCTGAAGGATCGTATCACGGAATGTTATGACGCGACAGAGCTGGAAGACATTTATCTTCCTTATAAGCCCAAGCGTAAGACAAGGGCAACCACGGCCATGGAAAAAGGTCTGGAGCCCCTGGCCAAATTCCTTTTTGAGCAGGGCAGCGGCGATCCGGGCGAAGAGGCTGGTAAGTTTGTGAATGAGCAGGTGAAAGATACCAAAGAGGCCTTACAGGGCGCCCGTGATATTATTGCGGAATGGATTGCTGAGAACGAGCAGGCGCGTAATAAGGTCCGTCAGCTGTTCACGGAATCGGCATCGCTGACCTCGAAGGTGCTGACCAGTAAAAAAGATGAAGAAGAGGCTCAGAAATACAGGGATTATTTTGAGTTCAGCGGATCACTGGCTGATAGTCCCTCACACCGGATACTGGCCATCCGTCGCGGGGAGAAAGAAGGATTCCTGATCATGGACCTGAATATCGATAAACAATCGGCGACAGACGATCTTGAAAGGATCTTTGTAAAGGGGAACAATCCTGCTGCGAGTGAAGTAAAGAAAGCCGTCGAGGACTCTTATGACCGGCTATTGAAATCCTCCATCGAGAATGAATTCCGGCTGATCAGCAAGAACAAGGCGGATGAGGAAGCTATCCGTGTTTTCGCAGAAAACCTTCGCCAGCTGCTGCTGGCATCCCCATTGGGTTCAAAAAGGATCCTGGCGCTGGACCCGGGATTCCGTACGGGTTGTAAAGTGGTCTGTCTGGATGCGCAGGGAAATTTCCTGCATAACAGCACCATCTATCCGCATCCTCCGCAACATGAGTCCCATGCCAGCATTGCGGAGCTGAAACGTCTGGTTGATAAATACGATATAGAGGCCATCGGTGTCGGTAACGGAACGGCTGGCCGCGAGACGGAACAACTGGTACGGGGCATCGATTTTGGAAAAAAGGTCAGCATCTTTATGGTGAATGAAAGCGGGGCATCCATTTATTCCGCCTCTGAAGTGGCCCGTGAGGAATTTCCTGACCAGGACGTTACGGTACGTGGAGCGGTCAGTATCGGACGCCGGCTGCTGGACCCGCTCAGTGAGCTGGTCAAAATAGATGCTAAATCCATTGGTGTAGGACAGTATCAGCATGATGTCAATCAGAATAAGCTCAAGGAAGAGCTGGACCGTATTGTAGAAAGCTGTGTGAACCACGTAGGTGTAGATCTGAACACCGCTAGCAAGCACCTGCTGACCTATGTATCCGGTCTTAGCGCCACCCTGGCGAAGAACATTGTGGAATACAGGGCTAAGAATGGGGCCTTTTCCAGTCGGGATGAATTGAAAAAGGTGAGTCTGATGGGACCAAAGACATTTGAACAATGCGCGGGGTTCCTACGTATACGGGAGGCAACCAATCCTTTGGATAACAGTGCCGTGCATCCTGAGACCTATAATGTCGTGGAGGCTATGGCGTCGGACCTGGGGTGTTCTGTAGCGGACCTGATCCAGCAGGTTGAGTTACGCAAGAAGGTGATCAAAAAGAAATATGTTTCTGAGAAAGTAGGGGAGTTCACTATCGAAGATATTATGAAGGAGCTGGAGAAACCCGGTCGTGATCCCCGTGATACGATTGAGGAATTCCGATTTGAGGAGACGATCAAGACTGTGGAGGACCTGAAGCAGGGAATGACCATTCCCGGTATCGTCACCAATATCACCAACTTCGGTGTTTTTGTCGACATTGGCGTTAAGCAGGATGGGCTGGTGCATATTTCCCAGCTGAGCAATACCTATGTTTCCGATCCCAATGAAGTGGTGAAGCTGCAGCAAAAGGTAATGGTGACTGTGATGGAGGTGGATGTGGCCCGTAAACGGATCTCTCTTTCAATGAAAGGGAATGCTCCGGCCGGTAAGACGCAGCAGGGTGGCAGTGGTCCGCGTCCGCAGGGAAAAGGACCGGCTGGGAAGCCGGGGGGTGCTCAGAAGGCTGCGCCTGTGGATCCGTTCCAGGCGAAGCTGATGGAGCTGAAGAAGAAGTTTAAGGATTAGTTTTTATCCACTACTTCCAGCGCCTTGTTCACCACAGGATCATAGGCATTGCTGACTTCATAATACCCTTCGGTGCGCCAGATCTGTCTGGCCATCAGCGCCCTGATACGGTGCCGCAATTCTTCCTTGTCATTGGGTGAAATGGAGCGGATGTCGATGGTGTCACGGGAAGCGTAGTCCGTCAGGCTTTTCCATACTTTGTCATCATCGTGGAATTTTGCGATGAAGTCTGCCGGTGTTTTAAAAGCCTGAAAAGTGGGCAGGTGCTGGATATAATAGGTGTAGATAAACCTGTTCAGCGTGCCGCCGATATATAATGCGGTGATGCTTTTTGCAAGGGTGGCAGTATCAAATCCGATAAAGATATCGGGTGTGATGCCTCCGCCGCCATATACAATTCGTTTTTCCTTACCCAGGGTCTTGTAGGCGGGGCCTCTATGGTTTGTTGAAGTGTCTCCATGCAGGACCTCTCCGTCATGAAAACGTTCCATAACCTCTTCGTTGTAATCATCATGCCCTTTATTATACGGTTTTTGGATGCTGCGGCCTGTAGGGGTGTAATACCGGGCAACGGTCAGGCGCAGGGCTGAGCCGTCGCTGAGCTGGTATTGTTCCTGTACGAGTCCTTTTCCAAATGTCCGGCGGCCGATGATGGTGGCCCGGTCCCAGTCCTGGCAGGCTCCTGTCAGGACCTCACTGGCGGAGGCGGTTCCTTCGTCTGTCAGGATGGCCAGCTTGCCTTTTTCAAAGAGGCCGTCGCGGCGGCAACGATATTCCACCTTGGGGGACCTGGCCCCTACCGTATAGACGATAAGCTTGTCTCCGTCCAGGAAATCATCCGCTATCTCGATGGCTTCCTGCAGGATGCCGCCGCCGTTGTCCCGGAGGTCCAGGATCAGCCGTTGCAGGCCCTGTTTCTGTAGGGTTTGCATGGCCTGGGCGAATTCGGCATGGGTAGTTTCGGAAAATTTATTGATCCTGATATACCCTGTCTCTTTATTGATCATATAGGCGACGTCTACGGCCGGAAGGGGGATGGTGCCTCTTGCAACGGAAACGGTATGGGTTTGTCCGTTCCGTAACAAAGTGATATCCACTTTGCTTTGCCCCGGCCCTCTTAACAATTTCTTTATTTTGTCCGTATTAATGCCATTACCTGCTACAGCGGAGTCCCCCACTTTCAGGAACTTATCACCCACCACCAGACCGGCCTTGTCGCTGGGGCCGCCGGAAAGAACGCTCACTACATTTACGGTGTCATCGAAGATCTGAAATTCTATGCCGATGCCCTCGAAATTGCCTTGAAGGTCCTCGTTAAAATCCGAAAGATCGACAGCGGGGATATATACTGAATGGGGGTCCAGGTGCGCCAGCATACCCTGGATGGCAGCATCGCCGAGGGTGTCCATGGCCACTTTATCTACATATTTCATATTTACCAGGTCGATAACTTCCTGTACAGGGGTCGATTTCCGTGTATTAAAGAAACCCGCTGTCACGATATTACTTCTCATGCGAAAGCCGATGAGCATACCCACGATCATTACCAGGGCGAACAAAAGAGGAAGCCAGACCTGTAGTTTTTTCATAAGGCTGCAAATTAAGCAATCATAACTAACTTAGCGCCAAAACCGGACCAACGGTCCGTAACAATAAAAAGGAAGCATGAATATACTCATTGCCGATAGCGGCGCTACCAAATGTGAATGGTGTCTGCTCCACGACGGGCGGCGGAAAAAGATAAATACGCAGGGGATCAGTCCTTATTTTCTGGATGGTGCGGGTATTGTCCGGGTATTGCAGGCGGAACTATTGCCGGCCCTGAAAAATGTACAGGTGGATGAGGTGTGGTATTACGGTACGGGCTGTAATAATCCGGATAACCGGAAGATGGTTCAGCAGGCCATCAAAAAGACCCTGCCAAAGGCATCCGTACACGTAACACACGATGTGATGGGCGCGGCCCTTGCACTCTGCGGAGACGAGAAGGGCGTTGTCTGTATCCTGGGCACAGGCAGCAGCTCCTGTTATTTTGACGGAAGAAAAATAGCGAAAAGCAGCCCCGGGCTGGGATTTGTGCTGGGTGATGAAGGCAGCGGCGCCTACCTGGGCAAAAAAGTGCTACAGTATTATCTTTATAATACTTTTGACGAGGAATTACGGTATAAATTTGACGCGAAATATGCCACTAACCGGGAGGAAATATTGGAAAACATTTATAAACGTCCCCTCCCTAACCGTTATCTGGCTGCCTATACCCTGTTTTTGGGAGAGAACAGGGGACACTATATGATAGAAAATATCATCGAGGACGGTCTGAATGATTTTTTCTTTAATCATTTGTGTAAATACAGGGAAAGCTGGAAATTACCTATTCATTTTGTCGGGGGGGTAGCATACGGGTTCCGGGATGTAGTGAAGGAATTATGTAGTATTTATGAGTTTGACCTGGGACGGATCCTGCAGAAACCAATGGACGGGCTTATAAAGTATCATAGTTAGGCAGATAAAACTGTGTTCATTAAATTAGTATAATGTATGACATTCGAGAAGGTCACAGAGGAGACAAGTCATTACCGGCACCTGGACCAGATGAGCACCAGCGAGATGCTTTTAGCCATCAACGCAGAAGATAAAACAGTTCCGGATGCAGTTGAGAAAGCTATCCCGCAGATTGAAAAGCTGGTCACTATCATCGTGGATAAGATGCTGGCCGGAGGAAGACTGTTCTATATCGGGGCTGGGACCAGCGGACGTTTGGGCGTGCTGGATGCCAGCGAGATCCCTCCCACCTATGGGATGCCCTTTGATCTGATCATCGGCCTGATCGCAGGGGGGGATGAAGCCATCCGCAAACCGGTGGAAAATGCCGAGGATGACAGTGACCAGGGATGGGCTGACCTGCAGTCATACCAGGTAGATGACAAGGACGTGGTGGTGGGAATTGCCGCCAGCGGTACGACTCCCTATGTGATCGGGGCCCTGGCAGAATGCAGGAAAAGGGATATTGTGACCGGGTGCATCGTCTGTAATCCCGGATCACCGGTGGCGGAAGCCGCTGATCTTCCCATCGAAGTGATCGTAGGGCCTGAGTTCGTAACCGGCAGCACCCGTATGAAAAGCGGCACTGCACAAAAGCTTGTGCTGAATATGATCTCTACCGCCGTGATGATCCATCTGGGAAGGGTAGAGGATAATAAAATGGTGAATATGCAGCTTACGAACAGCAAGCTGGTGGACCGGGGCACAAAAATGGTGATGGAAGGTACGGGACTGACAGACTATGAACAGGCGAAAGCTTTGTTGCTTAGGTCCGGCAGCGTTAAAAAAGCCATAGAACAATCCTAATAAATTGTATGCACGACATAGAACCCTTTTATAATTGGCGACATATATATGTCAGCGAGGAGGATGAACGATCACCTTTCTATGGGAGGGCCTATTCAGAATTTGAATTTTCCCAGACCATCTACAACTTTTATATCCACCCGCAATGGGATGAGTTTGGATCACGGACCCTCTATATGAAAGTGTTGCTGGCGGACTATGATGAGCATTATGTGATAATAGAGCTGTTTGGGGAATGGAACGACGCCATCGAGAATGATATCATGAACCTGAAAAGGGACGTGGTAGACAAATTTTTTGAATTCGGCATCACCAAATACATCCTTATTGCCGAGAACGTGCTCAATTTCCACAGCGGCGATAAAGACTATTATGAGGAATGGTTTGAAGAGGTGACGGATGCGGACGGATGGATAGCCTGTATCAATATGCCGGAGCAGACACAATATGATTTTAAAAAGGCTAAACTTAACCGTTATATTGAACTGGTCCAGCTGGATAACTGGCGCACCTATAAGCCTTTTCATCTTTTCAAGCTCATTGACCAGCAGATACTCCGCAGGCTGGATTAGCCATTTTTCAAGGTTTTTCGGGTTTTCTTAAAATAAATTTTATTTTTCCGGATAAGTCTTTACTTTTGATCTGTAATTATGATCACAGCTAAAGCATACCGCTACTTTTATTTTTACTTTTTTTACTACTTTAAAAGTGGGCCGGGAATGCTTTTGTTAAGAACTAAATAAAAAGTACTAAACATAAAGAATCCCGGCCAAAAGGCCGGGATTCTTGCATTATAGGAGTTATGCAACATACAAGAGTCTCGATCCAGGGTTATGAAGGCAGCTTTCACCAGGTGGCGGCGCAGCAATTCTTCGGTAAGGATGTAGAAGTTATCACCTGTGCTACTTTCCGTGAGGTGATCCGGGTGGCTGCTTCCAGGAAAGAAAGTGAGGGAGGCGTGATGGCTATAGAAAATTCCATCGCCGGCAGCATCTTACCAAATTATAACCTTCTGCAAAAGAGCAATTTGAGGATAGTAGGGGAGATTTATTTGCAGATCAGGCAGCAGCTCCTGGTGAATCCGGGCGTAAAGCTGGAAGATATCCGGGAAGTACATTCTCACCATATGGCGCTGCTGCAGTGCATTG
>Ga0206926_1100_pt1 | contig 17804 bp, 16 predicted proteins | sample Alteio_BWOrgHeat_59_FD_152955 | JGI IMG/M metagenome (GOLD analysis project Ga0206926, IMG submission 152955) | Enriched cells from forest soil in Barre Woods Harvard Forest LTER site, Petersham, Massachusetts, United States -... | ecosystem: Environmental > Terrestrial > Soil > Temperate forest >... | reverse complement strand
CGCGCGCTTCGAAATTGCGATTGCCCGAAAGCACGCTGGCCGCGACGAGGTCGCCTTCCTTAATGGCAGCTTCGATCGGCGCGTCGAGCGGGCCGCTGTTGCCAATGCAAGTGGTGCAGCCATAACCGACGAGATTGAAGCCGATTTGATCCAGATATTTTTGCAGACCGGTGGCGTTAAGATAATCAGTCACCACGCGCGAACCGGGCGCGAGGCTGCTCTTGACGTAGGAGGGAACGGTCAGGCCTTTTTCGACGGCTTTTTTCGCAACGAGTCCGGCAGCCATCATAACCGAAGGGTTGGAAGTGTTGGTGCAACTGGTGATGGCCGCGATGAGGACGGAGCCGTGGGTAATGTCGGGCGCATCCGCCGCGACGGCCACGCCTCCGCCTTCGGCCTGCTCGGTGGCTTCAGCGAGGGATTTGTCACGGGCGTAATGCGGGATATCGGACAACTTTTTGCCGTAACCGCCATCTTTGATGTCCTTCTCAAAAAGTTCGTAGAAGCGTTTTTTCAAGGCCGGCACGTCGATGCGGTCCTGCGGGCGCTTGGGGCCGGATACGCAGGGCACGATGCTGCCGAGGTCGAGGTCGATGGACTTCGTGTAGTCGACCTGGCCCTTGCGCGGGATCCCCCAATAGCCCTGGGCTTCGCAGTAAGATTTTACCAACTGCACCTGTTTTTCGGGGCGGCCCGTGGCGCGGAGGTATTCGAGCGTCTGGTCGTCGAGGCCAAAGAAACCCATGGTCGCGCCGTATTCGGGCGCCATGTTCGCAATCGTCGCGCGGTCGGCGACGGTCAACTTCGCCGCGCCTTCGCCGTAAAATTCCACAAATTTGCCGACGACTTTTTCTTTGCGAAGCAGTTCCGTCACGCGCAAGGTGAGGTCGGTGGCCGTGACGCCTTCGCGGAGTGCGCCAGTGAGATTGACGCCGATGACTTCGGGCGTCTGGAAATAAACGGGCTGGCCGAGCATGCCGGCTTCGGCCTCAATGCCGCCCACGCCCCAACCCACGACGCCGAGGCCGTTGATCATGGTGGTGTGCGAGTCGGTGCCGACGAGCGTGTCGGGGAAGAACCACAGCGCGCCGTCCGTCTCACGGGCGAAAATAACGCGGGCGAGGTACTCGAGATTCACCTGGTGCACAATGCCGATGGCCGGCGGAACGACTGCAAAAGTTTTAAACGCCTGCTGGCCCCACTTCAAAAATTCATAGCGCTCGCGGTTGCGTTCGAACTCGATATGGAGATTTTGCAGAAATGCCTGGGGCGTGCCCGCGCGATCCACTTGCACGGAGTGGTCGACGACCAAATCCACGGGGACAAGCGGCTCGATGAGGTCGGCATTGCGGTTCAGCCGCGCCACGGCGTCGCGCATGGCGGCGAGGTCGACGAGCAGCGGCACGCCGGTAAAGTCCTGCAACACGATGCGCGAAACCACGAAGGGAATTTCAGCGTCATTCGGCTTGGCCGCATTCCACGCCGCGAGGGCGCGGACATCGCTCTCATTGATGCGGAGGCCATCGCAATTGCGCAGGACGGACTCGAGCACAATGCGGATGGAGACCGGCAGGCGGGAGATTTTGCCGAGGCCGGCGGCTTCGAGCGCGGGCAGCGAGGCGATGTAACCCTGGCGGCCATCAGGCGCGGTGAAGGGCTTGCGGGCGTTAAAGGGGGTGGCGGTCTGGCTCATGAGAGGAGAGAATACTCACCGCAAAGACGCCAAGAACGCGAAGCTGGCAGCAAATCCATCTTTGCGACCTTCGCGTCTTTGCGGTGAAAAAATTATTTCTTTAGCGCAGCTTGAATCGCGCCAAAATCGGGCAGCACCTTGGGATCGTCGCTGGAGGAGGAGTATTTGATGACGCCGTCCTTACCGATGACGAACGCGGAGCGCTTGGAGACGCCTTTGAAGCCGAGCAAGTCGGCGTACAGTACGTCGTAGGCTTTCGAAACGTCCTTGTTAAAGTCGGAGAGGATGGGGAAGGTGATGTTGTTGGCCTTGGCCCAGGCTTCCTGCGCGAAGGGGCTGTCCACGCTGATGGCATAGACGGCGGCGTCGAGGGCCTTATAGGCGTCAAAGCCCTGGCTGACGCTGCACATCTCAGTCGTGCAGACACTGGTGAACGCGAGGGGGAAAAAGAGCAGCACGGTCTGCTTTTTGCCGAGGGTGTCGGCGAGGGCGACGTCCTTGAGGCCGTCGGCGGTTTTCGATTTCAGGGAGAAGGCGGGAGCCTTGGAGCCAATTGCGAGAGCCATAAGAGTTTCGAGTTGGGAGTTGCGGGTTTCGAGTTAAAAGGTGCTGGCGGCGGGATGGGCGAACAAACCGAAGGAACAGTAAACATACTCCTCCAAACGGCTTCGGCAAGGGGAAAGAATTTGAAGAATTAACCGGGTTTTTACCTTTTTCTGCGTCCTGTACTTTCATTTTTCATTTTCCGTCTTATATTCAATCCCACCATGCCCATCCAAGCCTATGCCGCCAAGGCCCCCAAAGGGCGCCTCGAAACGTTTTCGTATGAACTCGGGCCACTCGGTCCCAAGGAAGTGGACGTCAAGGTGACGCACTGCGGCATCTGCCACAGCGACCAGGCGATGATTGATAACGACTGGCACTTTTCGGCGTACCCGTTGGTGCCGGGGCACGAGGTCGTGGGCACGGTGGCGGCGGTGGGCACGGAAGTGCACGGACTTAAAATCGGCCAGCGCGTGGGCATCGGCTGGCAATGCGGGTCGTGCGGCGACTGCGAATACTGCCGCATTGGCCGGCAGGCGTATTGCGCAAAAGAGCGCGACACGATTGTCGCCCACCACGGTGGCTTTGGCGAACGCGTGCGGGCCGACGCCACGTTTGCGATTCCCCTGCCCGACGCGCTGGACTCCGCGCAGGCCGCGCCGCTGCTGTGCGCGGGCACGACGGTGTTTACCCCGATGCTGCATCACGGCGTCACGGGCAACACGCGCGCGGCGGTGGTGGGCATCGGCGGGCTGGGCCACCTGGCGGTGCAGTTTTTGGCCAAGCTCGGCTGCGAAGTGACGGCGATTTCCAGCACCCATGCGAAGGACGACGAGGCGCGCGGGTTTGGCGCGGCGCATTTTATCGCGACGAAGGGCACCGACGAGTTGCAAAAGGCGGCGGAAAAGTTTGATTTTATCCTGAGCACCGTGCCGGCGAATCTGCCGTGGAATGATTATATCAACGCGCTGCGCCCGCAGGGGAAAATGGTGGTCGTCGGCGTGCCGGAATCGGAAATACAGTTGAACGCCTTTGCGCTGATTGGGCATGAGAAATCCTTTGGCGGCGGCCGCACCGGCAGCCCGGCGGAGATTGAGACGATGTTTAATTTCGCCGCGCGCCACGGCGTCCAGGCGCAGATTGAGAAATTTGCGATGAAGGATATCAATGCCGCGATGGACCGCGTCAGAACCGGCAAAATGCGGTATCGCGTGGTGCTGGAGGCGTGAGGGAGGGGTTTGACATGGTAACAAGGTCAGCCTAATGGTTGACCTTTCCCATGCCCGACGCCGTCGATGCCTTGCAGCGCCATACCGAGCACTTTATCAGCCCGGGGGAGTTGCGCGAGCGCATCGCCACCGGACGGCCCCTGCGCGTCAAGCTGGGTGTGGACCCCACCCGCCCGGACCTGACATTTGGGCACATGGTTGTTTTTAACAAGCTGCGGCAGTTCCAGGACCTCGGGCACCAGGCGGTGCTGATCATCGGCGACTACACGGCGATGATTGGCGACCCGTCGGGCCGCTCCTCCACCCGCCCGGTGTTGAGCGAGGCGGAGGTGCGGACGAACGCGACGACGTACCTCGACCAGGCGTTTAAAATCCTCGACCGCGCGAAGACGGAGGTGCGCTTCAACAGCGAGTGGTTCAATAAAATGACGTTGGGCGACGCGCTGGGCCTGGCGCGCAAGATGACCGTGGCGCGGATGCTGGAGCGCGACGACTTTTCGAAACGCTACGCGGCGAACTCGCCCATTTCCATCGTGGAGTTTTTGTACCCGCTCATCCAGGGGCACGACTCGGTGATGATCAAATCCGACGTGGAACTGGGCGGGAGCGACCAACTGTTCAACAACCTCGTCGGGCGCGCGCTGCAAAAGGAGGCGGGGCAGCCGGAGCAAATCGTCATCTGCTCGCCGCTGCTGGTGGGGCTGGACGGGGTGAAGAAAATGTCCAAGAGCTCGGACAACTACATCGCCTTCAACGACGCACCGAAGGAAATGTTCGGCAAGATCATGTCCATCTCCGACGAGGTGATGTGGGATTATTACGAGCTGCTGCTCGAGGTGGACGACGACGCGCTGAAAACTTTAAAAGCCGGCCACCCGATGGCGGCAAAGAAAAGCCTGGCCGCGACGCTGGTGGGCCGCTTCCACGGCGCGGACGCGGGGAAACACGAACTGGCGCAGTTTGAAAAAGTTTTTTCGAAGCATGAAATTCCCGACGAGATGCCGACGTTTAAGTTCGGCGCGTTGACGAGCAATGCGGATGCGACGGTGGTGGAACTACTCGCGGCAACGAAACTGATAGCCTCGAAAAACGAAGTGAAGCGGTTGATTGAGCAAGGCGCGGTGAAACTCGGTGCGGAAAAGATAAGCGATCCGTTCAAACGATTCGGACCGCCGGAGAAGGAATATATTTTCCAGGCGGGGAAAAGAATTTTTGTGAAGATAAAGAATTAGGAAGGCTGTTTTTTTAGACAGAATTAACAGAATTTACAGAATGGTTTAAAACCAAGCAGTAGATTGGGGATTAATTTTGTTAATTCTGTGAATTCTGTCTAAAGTTCTTCCATGCCCCCCTTCCCCGATATTTTAGATGAAGCGCTGCGGCAGCGGCTGATGGCGCTCGGGGTGCGGCCGGAGGATGTCGAGGAACGGTTTGTGCGCGGGACGGGTGCGGGCGGGCAGAAAATCAACAAGACGTCGTCGACGGTGTGGCTGCGGCATGGGCCGACAGGGGTGGAGGCGCGGTGCCAGGACGAACGATCGCAGGTGTGGAACCGCGTGCAGGCATGGAGCGATTTGTGCGCAAAGCTGTGGAATCGCAAAAACGCAGCGGCGGCGGCGGTTAAGCACGAAAAGCAACTAAACCGGCGGCGCACGCGGCAAAAGTCTTACGGGCAGAAGGTGAAGATGATTGAGAGCAAAAAGCACCGGGCGAAGATTAAGAGCACGCGGCAGCGACCCAACGACTGGTAAAAAGTTTCGGGTTTGTGGTTTCGAGTTAAGAGCAGCGGGTCGAGGACGCCCTCCTTCGCCAAGGCTTCGGAGGGCACGGCCCTAGCATCCTGCGGCTTGCGGAGGGGCGAAAGGGGTTCCATACTGGCGACACACTCATGTACGAACATCGCACGGACCCGTTGATTTCGCGCCAGGCGTTCTACCGGCGCATGGCCCGTCAGGCGTCGATATTTGTGAGCATTCTGCTGGCGTGCCTCTGTCTAGGCATGCTCGGCTATCATCATTTTGAAGCGATGGGGTGGACGGATGCCTTCGTCAATGCGTCGATGATTCTTTCCGGCATGGGCCCGGTGGGTGAATTGAAAACCGAGGGCGGAAAAATTTTTGCCGGGTGTTATGCGCTGTTCAGCGGCGTGGTGTTCCTGACCTCGATGGGCATTTTGCTCGCGCCAGCGTTCCACCGCGGGCTGCACAAGTTCCACCTGGCGGAGGCGGAAGCCAGGAAAAACGCCAAAGACAAATAAAGCCTGCGGCGTAGAGACCTTATTTCCTCTATTAGGGCGCGGCATTCGCGCTTCCGAGGCTTGACCTAGGGGCGGGGTTTGGCGATGATTTGCTTTTTAACAACGCCATGGCTGACATCAAGGACAAGTGGGCCGACAACATTGCCGGCAAATTCTACGTAGACCAGCAGTGCATTGACTGCGATCTGTGCCGCGAGACTGCGCCCGATTTCTTCAAGCGCAGCGATGACGGCGGGTACTCCTACGTCTACAAGCAGCCCACGGAGCAGGCGGACATCGACAAGTGCATGGAAGCCCTCGAGGGCTGCCCGGTCGAGGCCATTGGCCACGACGGCGACGAGGCGAAGTAGGCAGGGCCAGCAACGCCTGCTGGCGTCGCCACCCGAGGCCGTTGTGCGCCCGCAGGTGATAGCAGCCCTTCGTTAGTCGCTGAACATCATGCAGCTGTAATCTTCGAGCCATAAAATATTTTGCTGCTGTAACATTGCTGTAACCTGATTGTTGCTAAAGTTGCTCGTAACGAATCGAGCAATGGCAATCACACCTAATTTCAAGAACGACCCTTACGCTGCGCTGCGCGTGGCCGGCTTTCGGTCCTATCTCTGCGGCAATCTCCTGGCGACAGTCGGCATGCAGATGCTGGGTCTCGCCGTGGGCTGGGAGCTTTATCTGGCGACGCATTCCGCGATGGTGCTGGGGCTGGCTGGGCTTTGCCAGACGCTGCCGATCCTGCTGCTGGCGATTCCTTCCGGACGGCTAGTGGACCATTTTGATCGCAAAAAACTTCTCTTGCTTGATCAGTTGCTGTTAGGCCTGTCGGCGGCGGGGCTGGGCTGCGTGACCGTGTTTCAAGACCGCATACCGGACCTGTTCATTTTGCGCGCCGCCAACAGGGTCCTGGCCTCGTTGGATGGATTTTTCCAAAATATTTTTCCGAGCCTTTCCCATCAGTTTATTCCCGGGCAGACCGCCCGCTTCGACTCGCCTTACGTGCCCATCATGCTGGCCCTGCTGTTCTTCAATGGTATTGTCCGCTCAATCAACCAACCGGTCAAACAGGCGCTGGTGCCGCAACTGGTGCCGGCCAAAACCTTTTTCAATGCGGTGGGCTGGAACACGACCGTGGTGGAGAGTTCGAACATCGCCGGTCGGGCGCTGGCTGGAATATTGATTGCCGCCGTCCAACTCCGATTTCCGGATTCTCCGGCACCCTGCGCCTTGGTTTATTTTCTGGCGGCATTTGGGCAACTGGGCCAGTGGCTCTTTTTGCTCCCGGTCTCGCAATTTTTCGATAAAATGATCAAGGCGGGCCGCCGTCGCTTCGTGCTCGATTTCTCCCGTTGCACCGGCATGGATTCGACCTTCCTTGGCCTCATCGCCGGCGCCGGGATGGAAGCCAGCAAGGCCACGCCACCCGGCGTGCTGAGTCTCATCGGCCTGAGCCCGCGCAATTTGGAACTCGTGCGCAACCTCGGCCTCCACCGCCTCCTCTGTGTGGACTGCGGCGACTTCCAGATGAACTTTTCGCCTGACCAGGCCCGCGCCCTCATTACCCCCGACGAGCAGGAGTTGGCCAACGCCCGCCTCATCCTGAAAGCCCACGAAAACCTGGTCGCCGCGGATTCCACTAATTTAAGCAAGTTCGAAGACGTGCTGGCCTTTCTCAAGACCCAGACGGAAAAAGAAGTGACGACGGGGAAGTAACTGTAAACCAGCAAGTTGTCATAGTAATTGAAAGATTACTTTTTGAATAGTAAAAAATAGTAAATTTATGAAAATAATAAGATATTGATTGATAAAACGACAATACACAACTATCTTGGCTTCATGTCTCACGACTTCCTGACCTCGCTTCATTCATCGGTCATTTCGGTGTCGGATGGTCCAACTAAAGCCGAGCCAAAGGCAGCCAAGTTGGAGACAGGTGAACAAGGTGTAGAAACATTGTCAGCCAAGGATAACCGTCACCGCACTGTGGGGGTGTCCATGTCGCCGCAGTTGCGTGAACGTGCCGCCCAGCGGGCTCGGGCGCTCGGACTGCCCTTCAGTCGCTACGTACAGTGGTGTGTGGAAGCCGAGCTGGATGGCTCGAGTCTGGGCGATCGTTTTAAAACCTAAGGCAGGGCCAGGTCGACGGAGCGTTTCTTTGCGCACGATGTTCCATTTTGGAACGTCGCTTTTTGCAGTTTTTTTCAAAAACCGAAGCCTTACAGCGTTAGTATGAGGATTTAACCCCAATAAAAATATTTAAAGACTCTGTTTCATCTCATAATACACCCCAATTTATTTATCACATTTCACCCTAGAAATTTATTGCAAAAAGTATCCATGATTTATTTAAACAGTGGCTGGGCAAAGCCTTAGCGCCCGATCTTAAAATTTTATCATTTGATACCCTCCCTGCGATGAATATTGCGGCCCAGCTACGACTGCTCGAAAAAACCAGCACCCGAATTGCCAAATTGAAAAAACGGCTGTTGGATGAAGCCCGTGCACGCAAGACCCTGGAGTCACGGCTCGAATGCCTGGTTCGCGCCAGTGGCCTGCCTCCGCGTGATTTGGTCTTTGCGCTGGTCGATCATTACAAAATCCGTTTGGCCGGCCGGCGTAAAAACCGGGGCCGTCGCCGTCGCACCACCATCACGGCAGAATTGCGCGATGCCGTAAAGAACAAGGTCAATGGCGGAGTGTCCATGAACCGCACGGCCAAGGAATTTGCCATCAGCTACGCGGTCGTCATCAAAATGATGCGCGGCCATTATGATAAATTGAAATGGACGGGCGCTTTAACCCCGGCCGAATTCACCACCCGCCCGCCGACGCCCTTTATAAAATCGGCTCGGGGGTAAGGCTGGCTGCCGCCGGAAAGCGTTCCCGCCACGACAAGGCCGCCCGCACCAAGCGGTCCACCTGCGTGCCCGCCGCGCCACTGTGGTCGCGGGCTTCGCGACCAATGTGTTCCAATTTGGCCGCGTCGAGCCCCAGTCGGGCATCCGCCGCCAGCCGCTGGAAGAGGTCATTCTCACGAATTTTTCCGGTCCGCAAGTCGCGCGACGTTGCTACCGCATGTTCCTTGATGATCTCATGCGCAGTTTCGCGACCGACGCCGGATTTCACCGCCTCCATTAAAATGGTCGTCGTCGAAAGGAAAGGCAGGTACTGGCGCAGCTCGCGCTCGACCACCGCCGAGTTCACTTCCATTTGCGTGAGAATGGTGAGGAAGGTTTCCAGTAAACCATCAAACGCAAAAAAACCGTCCGGTAGCATAATCCGTCGAACGACCGAACACGACACGTCGCCTTCATTCCACTGGTCTCCGGCGAGGCCCTCCGCCATGGCCAGGTAGCCGCGCAACACCACATGCAGGCCGTTAAGCCGCTCGCAACTGCGTGAATTCATTTTGTGCGGCATGGCGGACGAGCCGACCTGCCCAGGCGCGAAACCTTCGCTGGCGAGTTCGTAGCCCGCCATCAAGCGCAGGGTCTTCGCAAAACTGGCTGGTCCGCTGCCGAGTTGGTAGAGCGCGCTCAGCACGGAAAAATCCAGACTCCGTGGGTAGACCTGACCCGGAGCAATGAGGGTGCGGGCGATGCCCAAGTGCGATAACAGACGCACTTCCAGCTCCACCACCTTGACGGCGTCCCCACGAAAAAGCGTGAGTTGGTCCAACTGCGTGCCCACGGCGCCTTTCAGCCCGCGGACGGGATAGCGTTCGATCAATTGGTCGACGCCTTCGAGGGCTAGCAGCATGTCTTCGCCAAACATCGCCAGGCGTTTGCCTACGGTGGTGAGTTGGGCGGGCGCATTGTGGGTGCGGGCCGTGAGTTGGAGATTTTTATACTCGCCGGCGCGGCGGCTGAGCGCGACCAGCGCCGCCACCGCTTTGAGGCGGGCCAGTTCCAGCCCGCGGTAAATTTGCAGTTGCTCGACGCTCTCGGTGAGGTCGCGTGAAGTCAGGCCCTTGTGGATATGCTCGTGGCCGGCCAGCGCACAAAATTCGTCAATGCGCGCCTTCACATCGTGGCGCACCACTTTTTCGCGCTCACGGATGGATTCGAGATCGATTTGGTCTTTGACGCGTTCGTAGGCGGCGATGGCTTCCACCGGCACCGGCAGGCCGAGGTCGTGCTGGGCCTTGAGTACCGCGATCCAAAATTCGCGTTCCAACAGGATGCGGCCCCGGGGCGACCAGATATCCCGCATGGCTTTCGAGGCATAACGCGAGGCGAGTACGTTGGCGATGGATTCCATGAACGGCCTCGAAGCTAGCAGAGTCCGCCTGGGAGAGCAAAGCGCGGAGTTAAAGTTTTTTTGCGCCATTTAACCGCAAAAATGCCGTATGCTCTGGCACAAAATTGGCTTTCCAACGGTTGGATTAAAATTAGTCTACGGCAGCCGTCCACTTTCAATCTTCTTGCCCATGAAATTCGCCTCCGCCCTCTCTTCGCTTTGTTTTCGACTGGTCCGTTTGCCCTTAAGCGTGGGCACCCTGGCCCTCTGCGCTTGCGCCACCCAATCCAGTGTGAGTACCAGTTCTCCGGCGCCCACCCCTATGGCGGCGGACCCCGTTCCAGCGCCTGCCCCCATGGCGACACCTGCTCCAGCTCCCGCTCCCGCGGTGGCTCCTGTGCCCGATGCCACATCAACGCCGGTCGTGGCCGCAATTGATTTCGACCAAAAAGTTCAACCATTTTTCGCCACTTATTGCCTGAATTGCCACGGTTCCACCCGGCAAAGGGGCAAAACGCGTTTCGATACGAAAGCCGGCATCCTCGCGCGGGTAACCCCTGGCGATGCGGACAAAAGCACGCTTCTCGCGAGGCTTAATGCCAGTGGTGACGACCACATGCCGCCGGAAAATGTCCCCGATCAGCCCACAGCGGACGAGATTGCCATGATTAAGCAGTGGATTGCCCAAGGCGCAAAAATTTCCGACGGTTATCCCTCCGGCACTTAGTCCGGAGTAGACGTTCGTTGCTTTCAGCGAAATTCGTCGAGTACTTGCCTTGCGCGGGTGCGGTCAAAGGATTTTTCCCACGTCGCCACCGCAATGGTCGCCACACTATTGCCAATCAGGTTGGTAACCGCGCGGGCCTCGTTGAGGAATCGGTCCACGCCCAGCAGGAGCACCATTCCCCCCACCGGAATTTTTCCCAAGGACGACAAGGTAGCCGTTAGCGCGATAAATCCCGCTCCGGCTACGCCAGCCGAACCCTTCGAGGTCAGCATCAGCACCCCCAGCACAAACAGTTGGTCGCCAAGGGAGAGCGGCGTGTTGGTCGCTTGCGCGATGAATAGAGTCGCCATTGTCAGGTAAATTGCGGTGCCGTCAGGATTAAAGGTATAGCCGGCGGGCAACACCAGGCCCGCCACCGGCTTGGCGCAACCCAACTCTTCCAGCTTTTCCATTGTGCGCGGCAACACAGCCTCAGTACTCACTGTCGCAAACGTGATAAAAATTTCCTCCTTCAAATAGCGCAGTAGCGGCCAAAGTCTAATTCCACACTGCCGCACAACCAGACCCAATCCCCCGAAGACAAAGAGCGCGCTGGTTATATATAAGGCGATCAGTAAACGTCCGAGCGCCGCCAGGCTGCCTAAACCAAAATGGCCAACGGTGAAGGCTACGCCGCCCAGTGCGGCCAGCGGCGCCGCTTTCATAATAAGTCCCACGGCAAAGAACAAAGCTTTGGCCGCCGCATCCAAAAAGTTTAAACAGGGCCGCGCCCGGTTGCGAAAAAAGGACAGCGCAGCGCCCGCCACCACGGCGCAAAAAATAATCTGCAGCATCGGATTGTGCGCCAGCGTTTGCGCCAATCCTGCCATCGTGGCCGGGTGCGCGGCTGCGACATAAGTGGTCAGCGACGAAACGTTGAGGGTGCGGGGGTCGATATTCATCCCTGCGCCGGGCTTCACCACATTGGCCACGACCAACCCAATCCCCAAGGCCAGCGTCGAAAACACTTCAAAATAAATCAACGCCTTCAGGCCAATGCGCCCGGCCTCCCGCAAATTTCCCGCGCGGGCCAAGCCGGAGGCCACGGTCACAAAAATTACCGGAGCCAGCAACGCGCGAATCAGCTGAATAAATCCATCGGCCAGCGGTTGCAGCGCGATGCCGTAATTGGGCCATTCATGTCCGACCACTGCGCCGACGATGACCGCCGCGATGACCTGAGCGTACAGCGTTTTGCCGTGACCACCGCGATTTAAGGAATTTGCGGCAGGCATGGCAGCATTCACTCATTCAGCGTTTTCAATTCACGATATAGCGCGGTACGGCCTTCAAATCCAATGCCGGGCAATTCGGGCATGGTCACATAACCGTTCACGACGTTTACCCCATCGGGGAAGCCGCCATACGGTTGAAAAAGATCGGGATAAGACTCGTTGCCACCTAGGCCCAGCCCCGCCGCAATGTTGAGCGACAATTGGTGTCCGCCGTGCGGGATGCACCGCGTGGGCGACCAACCATGTTCGCGCAACATATCCAGCGTCCGCAAATATTCCACCAACCCATAGCTGAGCGCGCAGTCGAACTGCAGCCAGTCGCGGTCCTTGCGCAGGCCGCCATGGCGGATGAGGTTGCGCGCATCGGCCATCGAAAAAAGATTTTCCCCGGTCGCCATCGGCAGGTCGTAGTGCTTCCCCAATTTCGCCTGTAATTCATAGTCCAGCGGGTCGCCGGCTTCTTCGTACCAAAACAATTTATACGGCGCGAGCATCTCGCCATAACGAATTGCAGTGGGCAAATCAAAGCGCCCATTCGCATCCACCGCGAGCCGCTGGCCCGGTGCCAGTTCCGCGAGCACCGCTTCGATGCGCTGGCGGTCTTCGTCAATCGGTGCACCGCCGATTTTCATTTTTACGACTGTGTAACCGCGGTCCAGATAGCCGCGCATTTCCCGGCGCAGGGCATCGAGGTCTTTGCCGGGATAATAATAACCGCCGGCGGCGTAAACGAATACCCGCGGATCCGCCTTACCGTTGCCATAACGTTTCGCCAGCAACTTGAACAGCGGTTCGCCGGCGATTTTCGCCACGGCATCCCACACTGCCATATCGACCGCGCCCACCGCGACGGAACGCTCGCCATGGCCGCCGGGCTTTTCATTGGTCATCATTCGGGCCCAGATTTTGTGCGGGTCGAGGTTGTCGTGCTTTGCATCCACCAGCGTCGTCGGCTCTGCCGACAGGATGCGCGGGATGAATCTTTCGCGCAGCAACGCGCCCTGTCCGTAGCGGCCATTCGAGGTAAAGCCGTAGCCGATGACGGGCTGGCCGTCGCGCACCACGTCGGTGTGGACGGCGACCACCGAACACGTCATTTGGGAAAAGTCGATGTAGGCGTTTGCAATCGGCGACGCAATGCGGGCCGTTTTTTCGCAGATGGCGGTGATGCGCATGGCTCGTTTAGAACGTCGGCGGAGCGTCGAGCTTGACTGCCCAAGGCTCGGCGGGATCTTCGATGATTTTCAGCCCGCCGGAAATTTTTGCGGCTTTGGGCGCTTCGTGCAGTTCGAGCGCCACGATTTCATTCTCGCCCTCCTTCAGCCATTGCTGCGGCACAAACAGCGAGCGCAAACCGCCCCGGTCCCAGAAGCGGCCGAGATTGTGGCCGTTCACCCACACGACGCCAAAACTCCAGTTGGTCATGTCGAGAAAAGTACCGCCAAGTTTGCTGATCATAAACGTGCCGCGATAAAACGTCGGGCCGGTCGGCGCGTGATTCAAGGCCTCAAAATTGGCCGGGCCCTCGGGGTAGGGCAGTGAATACATATCCCAACCAGTTAATTCTTTGCCATCCAGTGTCGCGCCGCCGAGCAGTCCCTTGCGCGCAAGATGCTGCGTGCGGTCGTTGACAACGACACTGATGCGACCCAGATTATAAACCAAAATATCAAGTGTGCACGGCCCCGCCTGGTTGACGGCGATTTTATTGCTGTCCTGTCCCAGCCCGCGGAAAGATTCGCCGACCGTGATGCCATTTACCATGACGATGCTGTAGTCCTGCGCATCTTTCAGTTCCAAGGTGCCCTTGATCCCATTCGGGAACTGCTTGTGATAATTCACAAAGCCATAGTCCTGATCCAGCGACTCCATCGACGCCGGTTTGTCCGCCACCAGCGTGGGCCTGGCTGGCAATGTGGCCAGCAGCGGCTCCGATTCTTTCAAATCAAATTGGGGCAGCACGATGACGGGCGGTTCCGCCGGTGGGTCGGGCAGTTTGAGGTTCAGGCGCTTGCTGAGCAAATCGCGCAAGGCATAATACTTGGGCGTCGTGCGGCCGGCTTCATCCACCGGCGCCAGATAATCATAACTCGTTTGCACCGGCTCGAAGAAATTGCAGCCGTTGTCGAAACCGTAGTTGGTGCCGCCAAAAAAGAGGTAGAGATTGAACGAATATTGGTGATCGAGCAGATAATTCACCCACTTGGTGATTTCTGGAATCGCGCCGTTGCGCGTAGCGATCGGTTCGCCCCAGCCGCTAAACCACGCCGTATAAACTTCCGGCACGAATACCGGGTAATTGCCGATGGCGTCCTTGCTGACATTGTACATCGTGTCGTTGCCCAATCCATTGCGGCAAATCATCACGCCGGGAATGCGGTAGTTCGGGTCGGTCCATTCGGGCGCATGGGTCGGATTGCAGACAAAGAGCTGGCAGTCAAAGCCCGCGCCTTTGAAAATTTTATTCAACTCCACCATGTAGTTGTTGTTGCCGGGGCCGTCCGGGGCCTGCGGATCGGTGATGCCGTATTCGTTGTCAATCTGCACCATCAGCAGCGGGCCGCCCTTGCTCACCTGCATGTCCGCCACTTGCTTATAGACTTCGTTGATGTAATCTTTGCACCAACCGAGAAACTTCGGATCCGCCGTGCGGATTTTTACGTCGGGATATTTTAGCGTCCAGTAGGGAATGCCGCCGTATTCAATTTCTGCACAGCAATAGGGTCCCGGCCGCAGCACCGCCCACATGCCGTTGTCCTTACAGAGCTGCAGCACGTGTTTAACATCCGTCATGCCGGTGAAGTCGAACTTGCCCTCCTCGGGCTCGACCTGGTTCCAGAATAAATAAAAGCTAATTGTATTTAACCCCATCGCCTTCGCCTGCTTGATGCGAGTGTCCCAATCCTCCGGCTGCACACGGCCAAAATGCATTTCGCCGGAGATGAGCATCGTCGGTTGGCCATCAATGAAAAATTGGTGGTCGCGCGCCTCGAACTTGTGCGGTTTGCCATCGGGCGCGATGTCGGCCACGAGCGGGGCGGTTGGGGTTGTCGCCACCGTTTGCGCGCTTGCTGAATTGCTCGCAAGGCTGCCGAGCAGGCCGCTCAGCAAGATGAATTTAAGGAAACGAACACAATAAGGGTGGTTCATTGGGGAGGAGGGGTCGTTATGGTTGCGCTTCCAGTCGGTGCTGCTGGAGCGGCATTTCCAGTCGTTGCGGGACCGCCGGGGCCCGCTCCGCGGCTGGGTCCGAATCCGCCAAATCCACCCGGGCCGCCCCGCCCGCCGCGGAAGCCTCCGATCGGAGCGCCAACATTCAGGCGCACGGGAAAGACGACTGGGTTAACCATAATGTTGCCGTTCACGCAGGTGATTTCCGGTGTCTGTGGAGCATTATGCAATTCGAGCACCGTAATATCGTTCTCGCCTTGCTTGAGCCATTCTCCGGGCAAAAAGAGCGAGCGCACCGGCCCGCGATCCCAAAACCGTCCGAGGTTGTGGCCGTTGACCCACACCACGCCGAAGCTCCAGTTGCGCATGTCCAGGAAAGTGCCACCGACTTGGTTGACCGTGAATTTGGCATGATAGAACGCCGGGCCGTTTGCAGGGGAAGTCGAAGCCTTAAATTTGTCCGGCCCCGATTCATAGGGCAGCGAATACATTTCCCAACCGGTGAGGTCCTGGCCATCGAGCGTGGCGCCGCCGAGCAGCCCCTTGCGCGCACGGTCCTGGCTCGCCGCGTTGGTGATGACGCTCACGCGCCCTAAATTATAAACCAAAATGTCGAGCGTGGCCGGGCCGTCCTGATTAACCGTAATCTTGCTGGTGTCCGGACCCAAACCGCGATATGCCTCGCCGACTGTTTTTCCATTTACCATCACAATCGTATAGTCCGACGCATTCTTGAGTTCGAGCGCGCCCTTGAGGCCGTTGTCAAATTTCTTGCGGTAATCAATAAAGCCGAATGCCTGGTCCAAATCTTCCATCGAAACTGTTTTGTCTGCTACTTTGGTGGGTTGCGCGGGCAATGTACTGAGCAGCGGTTCTTGTTCAGTGAATTTAAGGGTGGGTAAATTTATCAGCACCGGGTCGGCCGGCGGCTCGGGCAGTTTGCGGTTGGTGCGGGTACTGAGCAAATCACGGATGGCGCGGAATTTTTCCGTCGTGCGTCCGGCTTCGTCAATCGGCGCGTCATACTGATAACTCGTCACCAGCGGCTGGTATTCGACGGCGCCATCGTTGTAGCCATAATTCGTGCCGCCAAAAAACATATAGAGGCAGAACGAATAGTCATTATCGAGCAGGGTGTTGAGCCGGGACACAATTGAGTTCACTGGACTGCGGCTGACGTATTCGCCTACGGGAGCTTGGCCCCAACCGAGGAACCACGCCGTGTAAACTTCGGGCACATAGACTGGGAAATCGCCGAGGTCGTTGAGCAACTGCGCACCCGCCCGGCCCGAAAGACCGTTTTGCTGCGCCATCACCCCTGGCATCAGGCGCGACTGTGGCTCGGCTCCCGGGTCGCAGGTGAACATCGGCACGTCGAACCCCACATCCTGGAAAATTTTCTGCAGCGAAACCATGTAGTCGTTATTGGCCGGCCGGCCGTTGCCGTATTCGTTTTCAATCGCCACCATGATGAGAGGCCCGCCCTTGGTGACCTGCAGATCGCCGACCTGTTTATAGACTTGCTCGATATATTTCCGGCTCCATTCGACGTACTTCGGGTCGTTGGTGCGGATTTTCACGTCCGGGTATTTCACCGTCCACCAGGGGATGCCGCCGTAATCCACCTCTGCGCAACAATACGGGCCGGGGCGTAATATCGCCCACATGCCATTGTCCTGGCAAAGTTTCAAAACGCGCCGCACGTCGTTCATGCCGCTGAAGTCAAAGGTCCCTTCCTTGCTTTCAACGAGATTCCAAAACAAATAAAAACTGAGCGTGTTTAAGCCCATCGCCTTCGCTTGCTTGATGCGGGTTTCCCAATCTTCCGGCTGCACGCGGCCAAAGTGCATTTCCCCGGCCAGTAAAAGCGTGGGTTGTCCATCCATCCAGAATTGGTGGTCGCGCGCCTCAAACTTATGCACCTTGCCATCCGGCACCACGGTGGTCAGTGGAACAATGGCTGGCGCCGCGACTTCGGCAGTTTGCGCTGCGCCGGTGTCGGCGGCTTGCGGTGCCGTCGTTTGAGCCAGAGCCCAAGGGGCGGTCATGCAACTCAGCAGCAGGCCAAGCGAGAGATTTTTGGGAAAACACCAACGCAAGGGGCAGTTCATAGGGGTGGGGGAGGTTCTTAAAACTACCCAAACCCGCCTCCGGCGCAAGCCCGCAAGCGCCGGGGCTTATCGACTCACTTTTTTTGTAGTCGTCCTCGTGCGGATTCCCCTTCTTGCCGCCTCCAACTGAGCTTGGTCCGGCTTCAGTTCCAAATAATCAATGATGCGCGCAATGTTCACTTTCGGCACAGCTACCATCTCCTCAAAATTCACCTGCAGATGTTCATGTTCCGCAAAAAACTCCATTGCCGAATGCCAGAGAAACTTTTGCAAGGGTTCCGGATGGGAGAACCAGCGGCGTTTTTCCAATCCGCGAATCGAGTCCGGTAAACTCCGATGCGCCCAAATATATTTCACATGCTTTCCCCACGCGGCCTCGAGGTCGCCTGCGCTCAGGCATAACAGCGGATGCTTTACTCCCACCTTGGTGTTGCCCGCGGCTTCCTGCCGTTTTATCCACTCCCGCAAATAGGCCACACGTAGTTTTTTAGGCGTAAATTTCTGCAACCGTGGCTCATCCCACCACTCGCACAATTTTTGTTTTATTTCGAGCGATTCATAAAAGCGGC
>Ga0206926_1087_pt2 | contig 17916 bp, 18 predicted proteins | sample Alteio_BWOrgHeat_59_FD_152955 | JGI IMG/M metagenome (GOLD analysis project Ga0206926, IMG submission 152955) | Enriched cells from forest soil in Barre Woods Harvard Forest LTER site, Petersham, Massachusetts, United States -... | ecosystem: Environmental > Terrestrial > Soil > Temperate forest >... | reverse complement strand
CGGCCTGCTGATCGCCGAGGATCCCCGCCACCGGAACTCCGCGAATAGCATCGAGCGTTGCCGTTCCATAGACTTCAGAACTGGAATGAATCTGAGGCAGAATCCCGCGCGGAATTCCGAATGCGCTCAGTAGCTCGTCGTCCCAGTCGAGCGTCTTCAGATCCATCAACTGCGTGCGGCTGGCATTCGTGCAATCCGTGATGTGAAGACCGGTCAGATGCCAGAGCAGGAAAGTGTCGATAGTGCCGAAAAGAATCTCGCCAGCTTCCGCCCGCTGGCGAGCGCCGGGAACGTTCTCCAGCACCCAGCGGATTTTCAAAGCGCTGAAATAAGTCGCAAGCGGCAGGCCGGTCTTCGCGCGAAACCTGTCGGCGCCTCCTTCACGCGAGTATTCCGGAATATATTCCGCGACGCGCGTGTCCTGCCAGACCAGTGCGTTTGCTACGGGCTTGCCAGTCGCCCGATCCCACAGAACGGTCGTCTCGCGCTGGTTGGTGATGCCAATAGCCGCGAGATCTCCCGGTTGAAGGCCGCGCTGAGTCATCGCCTCGGCGATCACTTCCTGGGTGCGCCGCCAGATCTCTTCCGGATCGTGCTCCACCCATCCAGCCTGCGGAAAGATTTGCTCGTGCTCTTTTTGTGCGCTCGCGACGATTTGACCAGCCCGGTTGAAAACCAAAAACCGGGTACTGGTTGTGCCTTGGTCTATAGCTCCGATGAAGTCAGCCATTGGGCCCGTTTTTGCGGATTCTCCAGTCTATACCGATTCCACCCGTAGTATCATGACCATGGTTTTCTGAGGGGCATCTATGAAATCTTTCCGTTCCGCAGTCGCTCTCATAACAATTGCACTGGCCGTCTCCATGGCTCAACCGCGCCCGGCTGCGACCGGCGAGCAACACTACCTCTACGTCGCCAGCCCCGGAACCCGGAACTACGTGGAATACGGCGGCGTGGGCATTCTGGTTTTCGATATCGATCACGGCTATAAGTTCGTCAAGAGAATTCCGACTTGGAAGACAGCCGAGGGCAAGGAGCCGGAAAACGTCAAGGGCATCGCGGCAAGCGCTCAAACGGGCCGAGTTTACGTCACATCGCTCAACCGCATGATCGCGATCGACGCAGTGACCGGCAAAGCAATCTGGGATAAGACGTACGAGGGCGGCTGCGATCGCATGGCCATTTCACCGGATGGCAAACTCCTGTACGTACCCCAACTGGAAGGCCCGCAATGGCACGTCGTCGATGCTATGACCGGCGCCGTGATCGCAACAATCGAAACCAAATCCGGCTCGCACAATACGATCTATTCCTCCGACGGGCAACACGTCTATCTCGGCGGGCTGAAGTCCAACATGCTCTCCATCGCCGACACAAAAACCAACACCGTTACCGCAACAGTCGGACCCTTTGCCGATTTCATTCGTCCGTTCACTATTAACGGTGCGAGCACCCGCGTCTACGTGAATACCAACAATCTGCTGGGATTCGAAATCGGCGACCTCACAACCGGCAAAATGCTGTCTCACGTCGAAGTACAGGGCTTCGAAAAGGGCGACGTCAAACGCCACGGCTGCCCGGCCCACGGGATCGCGCTCACCCACGATGAAAAGGAACTCTGGCTGGCCGATTGCCATAACAGCGCGATCCACATCTTCGACAACACCGTGATGCCGCCAAAGCAAACCACCGATCTGAAGATGCGCGATTGCGTCGGCTGGTTGAGCACGAGCCTCGACGGCCGCTTCATCTACTCCTCAACCGGCGAAGTAATCGACATCGCTACAAAGAAAATCGTCGCCACCCTCACGGACGAAACCGGCCGTCAGGTACAAAGCGAAAAACTTCTGGATGTTGTGATCTCGAACGGCAAAGTCGTCCGCGTCGGCAATCAGTTTGGCGTCGGCATGAAACCGTAGTGAAACTTGCCATCCTCCTGGCCTGCACCGCGCTCCCGGCATTCAGTGGGCAGGCTGACGACGTTCGTTTCTTCGACAGCCGAGTCGCTCCTCTTATCGAAAAGCGCTGCCTTGGTTGCCACAACGAGCAACTGAAGAACGGCAACATTTCATTTCTGGATCGCGACAGTCTGCTCCGCGGAGGCACTCATGGACCAGCGATAGTACCCGGCAAACCCGCCAGCAGCCTGTTAATAATCGCGCTCGGTCACGAAGGGGAATTGCAGATGCCGCCCGGTCCGAAACTGTCTTCGAAGGAAATCGGGGTATTCTCCAGCTGGATCAAACGCGGCGCCGTCTGGGGCACTCGGCTGCACAAATAAATCAAGCCTCAGCAGGCAGTGCCGCTTCAGTCCCGCGATTGTGCCAGTGATGCCCTGCGTAGATCGCCACCAGCAACAGAACGACGGCAAAACCACCGTTCGCGATCGCATCGGTCCCCATCAGTCCGCGCGTGCCCCAATGCTTGTAGCCAACTCCATCCAGCCACGTCATATAAGAGATCGAAGCATTCCCGGATGCATTCAGCACGGAGTATGCGAAGGCAGCCGCGTGTTGCCGCTTCCCCACTACGTCGAGCAGAAGCGCAGTGTAAACCGCGTATGCGAATCCCGCAGCCAGCGAGTAGCCCGCGTAGCCTGCGCCATACGTAAAAGGAGTCGCGGGGCCGATCGCGAGCCATACGCCAAACACTGCAGCAAGACCGCCGGCCAGAGCGTATGCCATCATGCGGCTCATCCGGTCCGCCACTATGCCGCCGATGAAACAACCGGCCGCCGACAGCAAGCCGCCTGCCACGCCCGTGACCCACGCAACTTCGCCTCCGGACGCATGATAATCCTGTCCCACGCTGGAAATCAGATTGTTGACGGCGGCAGTTCCTACCGGTGACAGAAAAAACACCAGCCCGAGCCAGGTCCGCGGGGAGCGCAGCAGATCCCTCAGATCGTGGAACATGCCTGCGATCTGAGGTCCAATCGCCCGTCGAAGTGGTTTGGCTTCCTCGATCAGGAACGCCGCGAACGAAGGCAGCACCATTGCGGCAATGACCGAGAAGGCCACCATGGGTAGTGAAGCGTGATCGGCGAGCCAGATAACCATGCCGCCCGCGAGCGCGCCGCCGCTGACATTGCCTGCCTGGTACCAACCGGAAGCACGACCCCGCAGCGTTTCCGGCATAGCGGTCAACAGAGCCCCGCAAGCCGAACTCAGCAAACCGGAAAATGCATTTGAAAGGAAAAGTAGTGCCGTCAGCACCGGCACTGACCCGCGAACGCCCAGAATCGCCGCCGCTGCCGTTACACCTGCCGTCACAGCCGAAACTACGATCCAGGACCGTCGGCGCAATCCGGTATCGGCAAGAGGAGACCACAGGAATGCCCAGATCGCCGGCAGAATGGCAATCGCGCTGATCTGCGCAATTTGATCCACCGGCATGCCGTACTTCCGAAGAAGATAGGGCATCAGAAGTACCGTTACGGAAGTCGTGAAACCGTACGGCAGCACGAGAATACAAAACACCCAGGGTGCGTTGTGTTTCGACGCTGGTTCAGACGTTTCCGTTTGTGAAGTCAGAATAGCCGAGTGTACAACGGCGCTTGTGCTCGGTCGGCGGGAACTCTATTGGAACGAAATGTTCGAAGATGCCTCGAATTTATCGTAGTTGCGGTATACGGTATCGTTCTTCACGCACGTGCCGCCCCCTCGTACGCAGCTCACGACGACGGCGTGGATAGGCAGTACATATTCTTTGCCGGCGATCTGAACGAAACGTATTCGACGCTGGATTCGATCACGTCCAGGGATACTTTGTCGGGCAGATCGCGAGCCGACATGTCGATCCTCAGCGTCTTTCCGGTCTCCCTGTCGATCCAGACATCGCCCCCGTAAGCCGTCGTCCAGGAGCTGTTTTTCCCATCGATCATCCACTGGGAATGATCGTGATCGATGGCAAACTTATACCGAAGAACGGCTCGCCGGCCAATAGTTTCGCGGCGCTGATTGGAAAACACCGCTGCGCTGTGACTGTCGAAAAGCCCGTTGAGGATTCCTGAAAATTCACCCGACGACCAGGCGCCGGTTACGGCCGGATTTCCGGCAGGCTCGTCGTCGACCTTGACATTGGAATAAACCTCTTTGCCCCCAACCGCAACAAGGTCCGCGGTCACGACGTCCAGCTTTTTCCAGCCAATCTCGGGCAACTCCAGATTCGGCGTCACTCGGGTACCATCAATGAATCGGAGCCTGGAGCCGGTAAATCTGGTTGTGATTCGATGGGCCACATAGTCAGGCAGCGACTTTGAGAATGCCGCCGCCTCTGCCCGGGCGGTACCAATCGCCGGGTCCGCGCCCGTCTGGCTCTGCATCCGCCCAACTGTCCCGCTAGCGAGAAGCAGCCAAAGTATTATCGTGGGCCGTGGAAAAGCCTTCATAGTCTTTCCAGCGCTATCTCTTCGCGGGCGGTTCGCTCGAGAGCAATTCCAGTACCGAAAGAATCTCCGCGCGCCGGGCAGGATCCAGCTTCAAATACTGTCGATCCCCTTTGCCCGCCATGAAAGTTGTCACGCCCTTCGCATCCACAGTCACTGTCCCACTTTCGGAATGCCCAAAGTAGCCGGGCCGAACCGCTTCAAGCACGGCAGTCAAATCCCAGGTCGGCCGGTCGTAAGGCATCTTCTTATATGCGCGATACGATTCAGCAATCGGATGCGGCGTTGTATACCCGAAATCGTGTTCGATGTTCGCCGCTGGAAAAAGGAGATCGCGCCCAATTTCGAAACCGCTAAACACAATCGGGGTTGGCCATCGCTCGAAAACCGCCTTAGCTGAAGCCGCGTCGATCCTGACGTTGTACTCCGCCGCTCCATCTGCGAAGTTACCGGCCATCGCAACCACCAGCGCCACTTTCTCCCGCACCAGCGCGACATCCTCCGGAGCATCCAGCAGAGCTGCCAGATTCGTGCTGAAACCGGTCTGCACGATCACTACTTTCTCCGTAGCGTTCTGCAGCAAATGGCGCAAAACCCCGGGCGCGGATTCAAACGCACCTCCACCGGCATAATGCATTGTCTGCAACACGGAGGCCATGTAGCCGTCACCATCGCCACCTTTGAGAGCCTTGATCGCGGTTCCCACCGGCAAATCTTCGCGTCCGTAGAAACGATCGATCATGCCGATGTAGTGGAACGCTGAGGGATTCGCGTTCGTCAGCGTGACGCCAATCAATTCACATTCACCACGATCCGTCAACGTATGAAGCATCGCGAGTGCCAGCGCGTCATCGACATCGTTGCCCATGTCGGTATCGAAGATTACCGGTTGCGCCCCGGAACATACGCTTCCGATCAGGCAAAACAGTACGAGTATTCGCCGCATTTCACGCTCCCACCTGAACTGACAACATCGAGATCGACCCGCCATCCACGCCTTCTACCGGAAACGTCACCGGATCGCCCTGTTGCTTTGCGCCCATCACATAAAGCAGAGGCAGATAGTGATCCGGAGTCGGTATGGAGAGTAACGCATCCGGCCCCAGGCGCTCATAATCCACCAGGTGCTTGTTGTCGCCCGCGAGCAAAAACGCCCGGGCCTCACTTTCAAAGCGCACCGCCCAGTCGTAGGGATCGGGTTTGTGGAGGCCCCACGCATACGCGTGCAGATTGTGCACGAGATTTCCGCTGCCGACGATCAGCACTCCTTCGCTGCGCAGCGGCGCGAGTCTCTGCCCGATTTCGAAATGAAACGACGCCGGCTTCCCCTCATCGATACTCAGTTGCACCACGGGAACATCGGCATCCGGATAAACGTGGCATAAAACCGACCAGGTCCCGTGGTCGAGCCCCCATGTCTCGTCAAGTGTCACGGGAGTAGGCGCCAGAAGCGCCTGAACGCGGCGGGCCAGATCCGGATCGCCCGGAGCCGGATATCGCACCTGATACAACTCACGCGGAAACCCGCCGAAATCGTGAATGGTGCGCGGCGAAGTGCTGACCGTGACTCCGCTCCCCGGGACATACCAGTGCGCCGAGATAGCCAGTATCGCTTTCGGTTTCCGGACCCGCTCACCGATGCTCCGCCACGCCGACGTGTACAGGTTAGTGAGTAGCGCGTTCAGCGGATTGCCGTGGCCAAAGAAAATCGCAGGCAGTGTTTCGCTCATGACCACTCCTGCTGCCGATCATAGCGCGAGTTAGGATTGGCCTCCGCCAGACGTTTATAAAACAGGAAAACACTATGGCTTGTTTGAACGAATCTGCAATGCAGGGGTATCTGGAAGAGTTGGCTCCGGCGCCATTGAGTCAAAGGGTGGAGAGCCATTTGAGTTCGTGCGCCCGCTGTCGAACCACGTTCGACCGGGTAGTGACCACGAACCGACGAGTGAATGGCTGGCTGTCGAAGCTGACACCGCCCCCGAATACCGCTATCGACGCGGGACGTGCGGCGCGCCGGATCGCCGAAGCGACTCAGCCAATCATTGGTAAACAGCTGTTCGCCCAGCACACAGATCCGCGAGCGTTGGCGTCCTCATTCATCCTGCAAGGCGCGATTGTTGCCTGCCTCCTGTTTTTGGGCACAAGCCAGTTCACTCGCAAAGCGGAAACTCAACTAACACTGATTGCGCCGCCACCCGCGCCCCAACCGGCCCACCACACCGCAAGCCACCAGGGCGGAGGTGGACAACATTCTCCGTTACTGCCGCTGAAAGGCCAACTTCCCAAACCCGAGTCAAGAGTCTTTATAACACCGCTGCCGACCAACCAGCATCCCGCACTCGTAATGGACGCATCTCTTATCGCTCCGCCGGACGCATGGACCGCACCCACAGGCCAGATCGGAAATCCGCTCGGCGTGTTTGATGGCGCGGGAGGACCAGGGACAAAGGGCGGCCTGGGCGACAGTGACGGCACCGGCATCGGCGGCAAACGCGGCGATGGAACTGGCGGCGACTCGAGTATTTTCGCCGTCGGCAACGGCATCTCGCGCCCGGAAGTCATCACAAGAGCCGACCCTGAGTATTCCGAAGAGGCACGTAAGGCAAAGTACAGCGGCTCAGTCATCCTCTCCATAGTCGTGAACACAGACGGTCGCGCCGCTGACATCAAAGTTGTCAAGAGCCTTGGCATGGGGCTGGACGAGAAGGCCATCGAAGCTGTTCGAAAATGGCTCTTCAGGCCGGGCATGAACAAGGGTGTACCTGTCCGCGTCAAGGCGCAGGTGGAAGTCAATTTCCGACTCCTGTAAGGTAGGCCTTTGGCCCACTTTCACTGAGTTTTATGTTCGGCTCGGCGTGAACGCAGTAAAAATATGCGAAACGTTCACCTTTGGTCAGGAACTTCCGGCATTGAGCGTCGACCAAACTAAGCGGCATTCGCCTTTCTTCTTGGCCGAACTGTTAGGTTTTTCCGCTCCGTAACGTTTAATGGATGTGTGGCAAGATCACGAGGTGGTGCTGATGAGCGCAGGACACCCAATAACGTCGGGAACGGATGCCCGCTTGACCTCTGACGCGACCTCCGGACTAACTCAGGACCGCGAATTCGAAGAGCTCTTTCTCGAACACTATCCGCGGCTCGTGAAAACCCTGCTACGGCTGGTGGGCAGTTCGGGACAGGCGGAAGAACTTGCCTCCGACGCCTTTTGCAGACTTCACCAGCACCGCAGCCAGCACCGTTCCGAAGAGAATCTGGCGGGGTGGCTCTACAGAACTGCGGTGAATCTGGGTCTCGATGCTCTGCGAGCGAATTCGCGCCGCTCACGCCGCGAACAACAGGCGCAGCGTGAGGACATGACGAACGCCATACCGGGCAATCCTCTGTTTGAACTTCTTGCTGAGGAGCAGCGCGAAAGGGTCCGCAACGTCATCGCGCGGCTGAAACCGGTACAGGGGCAAGTCCTGCTCATGGGAAGCAGTGGCTTCACCTGCAAAGAAATCGCGGCCGTTCTGGATGTGAAGCCAGATTCGCTGTATGTGCTGATTTCGCGGGCCAAGGCTCAGTTTGAAAAAGAATACGTGAGCCTCTACGGGAGGGCAGAATAATGGCATGTTTGAATGAGTCCGACCTGCAGGGATACCTGGAAGAATCCGGGCCGACTCCGTTGCGCCAGATGGTAGAGAGCCACATGGTTTCCTGCCCGCAGTGCCGCGCCAACTTCGATCGCCTGGTTGCAACGCACCAGCGAGTCAACGTCTGGCTTTCCGAACTGTCTTCACCGGCCGACGAGGCCCCCGTCGATGTTCATCGTGCGCTCGCGTTGGTAATGAACCGCGTAGCCAGCGCCCCGGCAGTTCCTGCAACAGTGACCGCCGAGGATCATCTGGCACGGTTACTCGCCCCGGATACCGAAATCCCCTGGTACAAGTCCATAGTCGACAACATCCGGGAATTTGTTCGACCGGAGAAACTTCCGCCGCTGGAACTCACCTCGAAACCAGTCGCCGTAAAAAGCATCTGGGGCGACGGGACGAATCCGCGCAGAGTAGCCGCGTCGGTTCTGGTCCACGGAGCAATCTTTGCCAGTCTGATCCTCGTCGGCACAAACGACAAAGTACAAAAGGCGATCAAGAACGTAGTTTTAGTCGCGCCGCCTCCACCACCGAAAACCGTAAAGACGGAAGTCCGCAATGCCGGCGGTGGCCAGAGGTCTCCGCTCCCTGCCTTGAAGGCTGCTTTGCCGCGCCCTGCACCGAAAGTCTTCACTCCGCCCCTCGTCACAATTGAGCATCCCGCACTAACGATGGACGCGTCGCTCATCGCGCCCCCCGATGCCTGGGCCGCGCCGACAGGAGCCATCGGAAATCCGCTCGGCTCTATTGGCGGAGGCGGTGGATTCGGCAGTGGCGGCGGCATCGGCAATGGCCGCGGCACCGGCATTGGCAACGGATCCGGCAACGGCGTTGGAGGAAATGGCAACGGCGTCTACTCAGTCGGAAATGGCACAACGCCGCCCACTGTTCTCATCAAAGTTGATCCGGAGTATTCAGAGGAAGCGCGCAAAGCCAAGTACAGCGGCTCCGTGATGCTTTCGATTGTCGTTAATACCGACGGCAGGGCCGAGCAGATTACGGTCATCAAGAGTCTCGGCATGGGGCTCGACGAAAAAGCCATCGAGGCCGTTCAGAAGTGGCGCTTCACGCCAGGCAAGAACAAAGGTGTTCCAGTCAAAGTGCGCGCTCAGATCGAAGTGAACTTCCGGCTCTTATAGCCGCGCAACCGCAACCTACAAGTTGCCCGCGCGCATCTGCTCGGCCATATAATCCGAAGCTCGCATCGCCAGCGCCAAAATCGTCAACGTCGGGTTCTGCGATCCGCCCACAACAAAACTGCTCCCATCCACCACGAAAAGATTCTTCACATCGTGGCTCTGGTTCCACCTATTCAATACACTGGACTTCGGATTATCACCCATCCGGCAAGTCCCCAGCTCATGAATACTCTCGCCGGGAGGCACCATCTGATCGTGCTTTTCAAGAACTTCAAAACCGGCTGCATGGCACAACTCATCCAGCGTATTCATCGCATCGCGAGCCATATTGAATTCGTTATCGGTATACCGGGCCTGAATGTGCAGCGCCGGAATTCCCCACGCATCCTTAACAACCGGATCGATACTGACATGATTCTCAATACGCGGCAACACGGATCCCATCGTTGTCGCATCAAACCCGGTCCCGCCATGTGAAGCAATCGCCTTCTGCAACGCCTCGCCATAAAGCGGAAAGTATTTCGCGCCAGGGGTTCCCCCGCTCCCGAAATCCACCGAATACCCACGAATGAAATCCTTCGCCTTCGAATCGATATTGCGGAAGCGCGGAATATATCCCGAACCGCCCATCAACCCCGGCGCGCCTTTACCATCACGGGCTTCCGGCACAATCGCCTGCACCGTGCTCTTCACATAGAACTGGTCGAACAGATAGTGACCAAGCACCCCACTCGAATTGGCAATCCCGGAATTCAGCAGCAGCCGCGTGCTTTCCAGACAAGACGCCCCTACTACAACAATCCGCGCGCCGGCATGCCGTTCTTCCCGCGAATGCCGATCGACGAAATCGGCGCCGTCCACCAAACCAGTCTTCTTATCTACAGTCAACCGCCGCACCACGGCGTTCGGCACAACAGTCAGATTGCCTGTCGCCACCGCATCCGGTAACAGCAAATTCAGAGAACTTGCCAGCGCCCCGGTAGCACGCCGCGGTTTAGTCGTTGGAATTTCCCGCTGCTTCGCGGCCTTGATGAATCGCGTCAGGCTCAGACTGTCAGTCGAAGTGTCTTCGATAAAAACACCATCGGGCAATTGCGGCAAGCCTTCTTTCCGCCCGGAAACGTGAAAGATCGGCTCGCACTTGTCGTAATAAGGAGCCAGCTCACTGTACGAAATAGGCCAGTTATCGCCGAAGCCGTCATGATCTTTAGCTTTGAACTCGTAGTCGCTCATCCGCCAGGAAGCACGCCCCCACACCAGCGTCTTGCCGCCGATCCGACGCACTCGCACCCAGTAATAAGGATCCGCCGGATCGTACGTATACGGATTCTGCTTCTCGTCGGCCCATACATTGGCGTTGAATTCATCGGCCTGTGTCACATGAGGAAAACGGCCAGGCTGTCCGAAGCCCCGATACGGCAATTCATACACCCGTCGCGACACGCGATCATGATCGTAATCGATCGTCGGACCGGCATCGAGCATCAAACACTTGATGCCTTTTGCCGTCAGCGTGCGCGCAGTCATGCCGCCGGAAGCGCCAGACCCAATGATGAGAACGTCATATGTCGGCACAGGCATCGCGTTCTATTCCGGAGGTAGCCAGTAAGTTCCGTTGCCGCCGCGCTGAGAAGCCGTGATCCACTCCCGCGAATTCATCGTTGCGGTCAGAATGTCGGCCTTTGCATGACGGAGAAAAACTGCGAACGAGTCAGTCGGCTCCTTCCATGTCCATGCCTGTCGCAAAGGACTTAAAATCGCATCAGCCTGTGCGGCATCCAACGCCGAAAAGGCTTTGCCGTGTTTCGCCGTTGCGCGGGCGTTCAGGGAGTCGAGACCGCCACGATACAGCGTCTGCACCGGCCCCGTCGACTGACCCACAAGAAAATCGAGAAACTCGGGCGCACCGGCATCAATCGCACCAGGTGAACCGCCGATCGCCGGCAGCATCAGTTCGCTCAGCTTACGCAAAGCTGCCAATTGCGTCGGCGAAAAGAACCCCGGTAAAGGCTTCCCTGCGACGTCGGTCGCCGACACGTCGATCCTGGCTACACTCTGCGCAAACAACGCCGGAGAAGCGTAGAGCAACGGGATCGACTGCAGCAATTGTCGACGTTTCATCAGGTGCCGCTATTTTATACCGTCCCGCACCCAATGCACGATCGACAAAATACTCCCGATGATGCAAAGCGCGATGAAGCCAGCCATGACCCATAGAAACTCCGGGGAATTCGCGATTCGCAGTATATGCCGCCCAAAATACATAGCCGACCACCCAATCAAACCAAATCTCGCGGCGCGGGCGACAAAGATCACTGTCAACAATCGCGGCCTCGGATATTGCAGCGCGCTAGCCACCGCAATCGCGGCTCCAAAAGGAAACGGAGGCGGAGCCAGGCACGAAACGATCAGTGCCAGCGCTGCACGCTTTTCTATCTGCCGTTTCAGATACTCATGCAGTTTCGGTTTAACAAACCGTTTAAGCCCGGCCTCACCGCCCTTGCGGCAAACCAGATCGAGAAGGAAGACTCCGATCGTCGACCCCAAAGCTCCAACAAAAATGCACGGTATGAACAGATCGTGGTTCCGCGCAATCAACAAAACCGCGAGCAAGTCTCCACCGATGGGCAGGAACAGAAAAGAATCGTCGGCAATCGTGACCAGCAGGAGTCCGAAGACTCCAAACTGGAGGAAGAATTGCAATATCTGGCGGAACGACGAAGAGTGCACGCCTCCTCATAATTGCACCCGAATGCCCAAAAATAAAAATCGGCCAGGCCCTGAGCAGCCCAACCGGGTCCCAAGCCGCCGTCCACGTAGACCCTCCGCAACGAACGCCAACAGTCAAATGGGTCGGTTTTTTCGTTTCTACTCGTCGTCGAACTCAACAACAGGCACCGCGTCGAGCTCCCGGCGCTTCTGGTCCAGAAGTTCCAGCCAGTCTTTGATGAGGGAACCAGGATCTTTGTCTAGGTCAATCAACATCCGCCGCTCGCCTGACACAGCCTCGACGCCGCGCGCTGTCGGAACCAGTTCCAGCCGCTCACCCATCGCCTCCAGCCGCAGTACCCTGCCGATCCAGATGAAATTCACCTTCATTCGCCGCGAGAAACCTTCGCGCGTCATCTCCCGCATCAGTTTCCCCACGTAGGGCGAATTCTTGAGGCGTTCTGCCCAAGGTGCCGCCGCGATAGCCTGCTCTCGCTCTAATTCGCGGCGCTTGCGGTCATCGATGCCACCAGCCTCCAGCGACTCCAGCGCCTTGAGATTGTTTTCGAGGTTGTCGAGGAAACTCATTCTCCTAGTTTCGCCTGCGCCTGCCTCTGACGGCCAAACCGGCACCCGGATCTGATAGCATTTCTTCCATGCCGACATACAGCATGACCCGCCGCGCGATGTTGGGCACCTTAGCGGCAACCCTCGCGAGAGCGGCCGCGCGCCTTCCGGCCAACAAGAATGTGAAGTGGGGGCTTGGCTCGAATCTTTGGAATTACTTCCCCCACGTGCCGTTCACGGACATTCTGGATGTCATGAAGGACACCGGCTTCCTCGGTCTCCGCGTTACTCAGTTTCCTCAGATTCTCCAGACGTACAACATCACGACCGCCCAGATGGCGCAAGAAGCCTCGAAACGCGGTTGCCACATCGTAACGATTTCATTCAGTCCGCCATCCCATGATCCCGCGCGCCGCGCCGAAATCATAACCAACGCGAAAACCGCCATGACCTTCCTGAAGGAATTTGGCGCGAAGCATCTAGTGGTCTTTTCGCCGAACCGAACCAACGCAGCGGCACCGGACGCTTTCAAAACCATGTGCGACTGCTTCAACGAGATCGGCACAGCAGCAGGAGAAATGGGATTTCGTGCCGGCCTGCACAACCACATGGGACAAATCGTGCAGACGCCGGAAGAGGTGGATCGCTGCATGGCAATGACGGATCCGAAGCTGTTCGCCTTTTCACCCGACACTGCACATCTGCACCTTGCCGGTTGCGACACCGTCAAAACCCTGGAAAAGCACAAAGCCCGCCTGATGCTGGCCGACTATAAAGATGCGAAGCGCCTTCCCGATGCCAAACCTGACACCTTCAATCGCGAAAGCATCTTCGACCTCGGCGACGGCGAAATCGATTTCCCCGGTTGCCATCGCGTGCTGAAGTCGATCAACTACGATAGCTGGCTCATCGTCGATCTGGATATCGCCCGCAACGGACCCCGCGCCAGCTACGAGCGCTGCGCCGATTACGTGGTCAACAAGCTCGATCCGATTTATGTATAAGATTTCGCGGCGCACTCTCCTGGGAGCAGCCGCTTTTGGAAACCTGATGGCCGACACCGACTACCGCATCCTCGATCCGCACGTCCACGTGTGGAAACACGACCCGCAATTCCCCTTCGCGCAGGGCGCCAATGTGCCGGCCCGCGACGCCGCTCCGGAAACCCTGCTCGACCTGATGAAGGCCAATGGCGTCTCGAAAACCGTCATCATCCAGGTCATACATTACAAGTACGACAATAGTTTTCTGTCGTCGGTGTTGAAGCGATATCTCGGAACGTTTCAGGGCGTTTGCCGGGTGGATCCGCTGGATCCCGCGGCGCCCGATCATCTCTCGAAACACACAGCCGACGGTTTTCGCGGCGTCCGCATCAGTCCGGCGGCGAATGCCTCAGGCGACTGGTTCAACGGTCCGCTCATGCCGCCACTTTGGAAACGTTGCGCCGATCTCAAAGTGCCCATGACGGTGCTCGCGCCCATCGGCCGGATGCCGCAAGTGGCCGCGCAGTTGGAAAAGCTCCCGGACCTGACCGTAGTCATCGACCACATGGCGGATTGCCCTGTCGATCAACCGGCCGAATTGGAAAAATTGATCGCGCTGCAACGCTACCCCAACGTCTTCGTCAAGATCTCGCATACCTGGTCGCTCTCGAAACAGCCTTACCCCTGGCTCGATGCGCAGGAGCACGTGAAACGTCTGCATCACGCATTTGGACCGCAGCGCCTCATGTGGGCAACAGACTGGCCGATCATCGAAGGCAATTCGACCTACGACAAGGCCCTAACCGTTGTCCGTGACGAAATGAAATTTCTGAACGATGACGACAAGCGCTGGATGCTCAGCAAGACAATCGAACGCGTCTGGCCGTTCGGATAACTAGATCGCACGAGCCGACAGACCGACATACCCGTGCAGGTTCTGGATCTGGCGGCCACCGTAGATGGGTGTCTCGACGACATCAAACCGAACCGGCTGCCCCGCTGGCTCATATTCGAATTCCGCAACATCGCACACCTGAATGTCCAAATGCCAGGTCCCCGGAAGAAACGGAAACCGGTCGATGTGAAACCCCATGATTGAACGCTCGCCGGGGCGAAGCGCGGCGTAAGTCTTGAAGTCTTTCGAATCCATTCCCGCCACGCGATGATGATCCGCGGCAAGAATTCCAGCGCGAAGGCCAGGATCCTGGACATCGGTTTTCGCCGTCACATCCACGAGTATCTCCACCGGATCGAAAGTCTTGATCACAGGCCCATCGAGTGAACGGATGGAAATGTTATTCACGATGAAGTTCTCCGTCTCAATCGCCTGATCAAGGTTGTCTGTCCCCAGCGCTCCCGCAAGATACTGGTCTGCCACGGTATGGACTTTACCTTCGGCAACAATCCGGCCGTGGTCCAGCACAATGCCGCGCTGGCAGATCGCACGAATCGCCGCCATATTGTGGCTCACAAGTAAAATAGTTCGCCCGTGCCCGCCGATCTCCTGCAGCTTGTTGAGGCACTTGCGCTGAAATTCCGCGTCTCCCACGGCAAGTACTTCATCTACAACCAAAATCTCAGGCTCCAGATGAACTGCCACGGCAAACGCGAGCCGCATGAACATCCCGCTGGAGTAACGTTTGACCGGCGTATCCAGAAACTGGCCGATCTCGGCGAACGCCACGATCTCATCGAACTTCCGCATGATCTCGGCACGCTTCATCCCGAGAATCGTGCCATTGAGCAGGATGTTCTCGCGCCCGGTCAGTTCCGGATGAAAGCCGGTTCCAACCTCCAGCAGAGATCCGATGCGGCCATGCACTTCTCCCCGGCCCTCAGTTGGTTCAGTGATACGCGAAACCACCTTGAGTAGCGTGCTCTTGCCAGCGCCGTTGCGGCCGATAATGCCGATAATCTCGCCGTGCTTCACTTCACAGGAAATATCCCGGAGCGCCCAGAAAAGTTCGTCGCTTGGTTTCGGCCCTCTAGCGAATAGTCCACGAAAAGCGCCTGCCAGCGAATCTCTCAGGCTCCCGTAGCGAATTCGCGGATCCGCGTTGTTCCGGTCGGCAATCCGGTACGCCTTGCCCAAACCGTCGAGGCGAATCGCAACGTCGCTCATATTCGATCCGCGAACGTTGCTTCCAGACGCCGGAAGTAGTAGACTCCACCAATCAACAGCACGATCACGATGAGAACCGAAACGGCCAGCATGGGGCCGGGCGCTTCCTTCTTGCCAAGCAGCGCCCAGCGAAAGCCTTCGACAACGCCGGCCATCGGATTCAGTCCGTACACCACCCGCCATTTCGGAGAGATCAGACTGCTCGAGTACGCAACCGGAGTGAGAAACAACCAGAACTGCGTGAGAAACGGAATCGTATAGCGAACGTCCCGGTACTTCACGTTCAGCGCTGAAAGCCACAGACCAACGGCGAGAGCTGTAGCAACAACCAGCACGATGAACAGCGGGATCGTGACCACCGCGATCGTCGGAGTAATCCCGTAAGCCACCATCAACACCAGTAGAACCGCGAACGAAATACCGAAATCGACCAGCCCCCCGAGTACCGCTGCGATCGGAATAATCAGCCGCGGAAAGTACACCTTAGAGATCAGGTTTTGGCTCCCGATCAGGCTGTTGCTCGCCTCCGTCATAGCGTACGCGAACAGTTGCCACGGCAGCAGCGCGGCGAATGAAAAAACCGGATAAGGAATGCCGTCCGACGGAACTTTAGCCAGGCGTCCAAAAAAAATACTGAACGCCACCATCGTGAGCAGCGGCTGCAGAATCGCCCAAGCGGCTCCGAGCGCGGTCTGTTTATATCGGACTTTGATGTCGCGCCAGACCAGGAAATACAGCAAATCGCGGTATTCCCAAAGGTCGCCCAGGTTCAGCCGGGTCCAGCGCCCCGAAGGCTGCAGATAGACAACCGGATGTTCATGAGTAGCCAATGCCGCTTATTGAGGATACACCGGGCTACAATGGTGTTTTGCCTAAAGTCACCTTTTTACCCGCCAACGAAACTTTTGAGTTTGAATCCGGCAAGTTGCCCTACAAGGGCCACGGCAAGCCCGAGTCGCTGCTGGACGTCGCCATGAATAACGGCTTCCACCTGGAGCATGCGTGCGGGGGGAGTTGCGCCTGCACCACCTGCCACGTCGTCGTCAAGCAGGGAGTCGACAATCTCTCACCCATGGAAGACGACGAATTCGACCGCGTCGAGCAGGCCTCCGACTTCCAGCTGAATTCGCGCCTGGGCTGCCAGGCGGTCGTCAAAGGCGATGTCACGGTCCACATTCCCGCGTGGAACCGTAACTACGTCAGCGAAGGCCACTAAACCGCCTCACGGCAGCGCAAACGCAACATAGATTCCGCCCGAAGGCGCGCCTCTGCCGCCTTTGCCGCCGGTCGCATAAATCACCACATACTGTTTTCCGCCGACCTCATACGTAATCGGCGTAGCGTTCCCGCCCATCGGCAAAGTCGTTTCCCAAAGCAGCTTTCCAGTGCGCTTGTCGAACGCGCGAAACTTCCTGTCGAAATTCGTCGCTGCGATAAACACCAGCCCGCCCGCGGTCACGATCGGCCCGCCATAATTCTCCGACCCAGTGTCCTTCAAACCCTTCGCTGCGAGTTCAGGATACTCACCCAGAGGAATCTTCCACGCATACTCTCCGGTATTCAGGTTGATCGCATTGAGCGTTCCCCACGGCGGCGCGGTAGCCGGATAGCCATCCGGATCCAGCCACTTGTGATATCCGGTGAACCGGTATGTCTGATTGATCCGCGGATCCGTCGCCGGCCCGGAACTCGCCAGTTCTTTGTTATCGCCGGTCATAACGTATTGCGCGAGCGCCGTTGCGGCGGTAGCGCTCAAGCCGGGGAAAGACGGCATACGTCCCCCGCCCTGCCGGATCGACGCCACCACCTGTTCCTCCGTACGCTTGCCGCGAACATCGAGTAGTGAAGGGAACTGCGGCGGCTGTCCCGCCAAATCGTCCCGATGACATGCAGCGCAGTTCGTTGCGTAAAGCTGTTGGGCCGAGATTGTCGATGCCGTGCCGCGCCCGCTGGTGCCGGATGCTCCGCGTCCGGGAACAACGGCACTCAAACTCGATGTCCAGGCCAGATCGTTCGCGTTGACGTAGTAAATGCCGGTCTCGGGATCGAACGCGGAACCACCCCACTCCGCGCCTCCGTCGAAACCAGGAAACACAACCGTCTCTTGTCCGATCTTGAGCGGCACAAACTGCCCCGCACTCTGCAGCTTTGCAAACTCGGCGACCGCCCACTGATGTGCCGCAGGCGTTCGATTCGTCAGCATATCCGCAGTCAGCATCTGCCTGGCAAACGGTGCTGGCTTTGTTGGCAGAGGTTGCGTGTCCGCCGTGACTTCACCAGGCACATCGCTTGCCGGATACTTCCTGTACTCAATTGGAAACAGCGGTGCACCGCTGGTCCGGTCGAACAAATATAGCCAGCCCTGCTTGGTCGC
>Ga0206926_1099_pt1 | contig 18044 bp, 14 predicted proteins | sample Alteio_BWOrgHeat_59_FD_152955 | JGI IMG/M metagenome (GOLD analysis project Ga0206926, IMG submission 152955) | Enriched cells from forest soil in Barre Woods Harvard Forest LTER site, Petersham, Massachusetts, United States -... | ecosystem: Environmental > Terrestrial > Soil > Temperate forest >... | reverse complement strand
CTCGGTGGCCTGCGTTTTTTGGCGGCGCTCGGCATGGGCGGTGAATGGTCGCTGTGTGTCGCGCTGGTGATGGAAACGTGGACCGACACGGGCCGGCCTTGGCTGGCGGCGTGGATAGGCGCGGTCGGGAATATGGGGTTTTTGCTGAGCGCCATAGTCGGCTTGTCGTTTTCCGTGACGCGGGAATCATGGCGCTGGGTGGCGCTCGTGGGTGGCGCACCGGCGCTGCTGACGTTTTTCATTCGTTTGTATGTGCCGGAATCGCCGCGTTGGGTGGAGGCCACGCAAAAAGCACCGACTCAACCGTTGCGGGAAATTTGTCAGCCGGGTTTGCGCCGGACGACGATTATTGCGACGCTGCTGTGCGGCGTGACCTTGATTGGCACGTGGGCACTCGTGCAATGGCTGCCGTTGTGGGCCGACCAGCTTACGCATGGGGCAGATCCGTCGGCGAAGGCTTGGACGCAGGCGTGGTCGGCGCTCGGCGCGATTTCCGGCTGCTTTCTCGGTGCGTGGCTGGCGAACGGGTATGGACGGCGAATGGGTTATTTTATTTTGTGCGCGGCCTCGCTCGGCGTATGTCTGGCTTTTTTTGCGGAAGAAACCAATTATGGGACCGGATTTCTGACGTTCACCTATTTGACCGGAGTGGTGACGGCTTCGTTTTACGGGCTGCTGCCGTTGTATTTACCCGAGCTTTTCCCGACACGCGTGAGAGCAACCGGCCAGGGGATTGCTTATAATGCGGGGCGGGTGCTGGCCGCGGTCGGCGCACTGCAGATGGGTGCGCTCATGGCCTACTTCGGCAATAGCTATTCGCGCGCGGGGGAAGTCCTTTCGCTGATTTATGCAGTCGGGTTGGTGGTCGTTTGGCTCGCGCCGGAAACAAAGGGTCAACCATTACCGGATTGACCGGGTCGCGTTTAACCTGTGTTCTCCCAGTTCCTCTGCCTTCATGAGTACCAACCCGAATGCGCCCGCCGTCGAAGTCACCAATCTGGTGAAAAACTACGGCAAGGTCGAAGCCCTGCGCGGCATCGACCTATCCATTGGCGCGGGGGAAATGTTTGCGCTGCTGGGGCCCAATGGAGCGGGCAAGACCACGCTTTTTTCGATTTTATCCACGCTTCGTACGCCGACGTCGGGTACGGCGCGCGTGTTGGGACGCGATGTGGTCGTTGAGCGCGATGCGACCCGACGCGACATCGGCATTGTGTTTCAAGAGCCGGCCATCGAACGCACGCTAACCGTGCGGGATAACTTGAGTCTGATGGGACGACTTTACGGCTTGGACGCCAAAGCCGTTCGCCGCCGCACGGATGAATTATTGACTCAGTTGCAATTGACCGAAGCCGCCGACCGTCCCGCGCAAAATCTTTCCGGCGGCCAGCGTCGGCGCGTCGAACTGGCTCGAGCGTTGGTGACGGACCCGCGAGTGTTGTTTCTCGATGAAGCGACGTTGGGTCTCGATGTCGAGGCGCGGCGGGGTTTTTGGAAACAAGTGCGCGGGTTGACGGACAGCGGGCGCTCCATTGTGTTTGCCACGCATTACATGGAGGAGGCGGAAGTGGCCGACCGCATTGCGCTCATTGCCGAGGGCAAAATTGTGGCGCTCGACACCCCGCGCAATTTGAAGTCGCGCCTCGGCGGCGGGGTCATCCGCTTGCACACGGAAAACGACGCGCAGGCGCGGGAATGGCTCGTCCAGCGTGGCTACCAGCCGGCGCCGGGCGTGGAACCGCTGATGCTCGAACACAAAGACCCGGCGTCCATCGTGCCGATTTTACTGAGAGAGTTGCCGCTGAAGGTTGAACGTGTCGAGGTGAATGCGCCAAGTCTGGAAGATGTATTTCTCAAGCTCACGGGCAAGGCGCTGATTGAAGCGGATGCGCCAGCGCCGACCAATGGCAAGAAGGGAGGCTGGTCATGAGTGGTATCTGGGCGATTATCGTGCTGGATATGCAGCGGTTCTTCAAGGAACGGGTGCGGCTCATTGCAGGCCTCATCCAGCCGTTGCTGTATTTATTTGTGCTCGGTTCGGGACTCGGTGCAAGTATGCGCATGGGGCCGCCCGGGGGAGTTCCCGGAGGTGCGCCCGCGTTTGACTATCGGGCCTTTATTTTTCCTGGCGTAATGTCGCTGGCGTTGCTGTTTTCGGCGACGTTTGCCGGCATCACGATTGTGTTCGACCGGCAGATTGGTTTTTTCAAGGCAGTGTTAGTCGCACCAGTGCCGCGGGCGGCGATTGGAATTGGCAAAGTGGTATCTGGCGCGCTGCAGGCGCTCATCCAGGGCACCATCTTGCTGATTTTTTTGCCGTTCATGAAAATCGACCTCAGCGTGATGAGCATCGTGTGGGTCATCCCGGCGATGGTGCTCGCGGCGCTGACGTTTTCCTCGATCGGCGTGGCGATGGCGGCGCGGTTCACGTCGACGAATGTTTTCCCGATTCTCACCAATGCAATCATGCTGCCGATGTTTTTTCTATCCGGGGCGATGTATCCCTTGCAACCCGCGCCGGTCTGGATGCAGCGGCTGGCACACCTCGATCCGGTGGCCTATGCGGTCGATTTGATCCGCGGCGCTTTGCTGGGCCGCGAGCACATGTTTTTTGAGAGTCCCATGCTGAGCATAGCAGTGCTGTGCGTATGTGTGGTTGTCCTGACGTGGTCAGCAGTGAATGTGTTTCGCCGGGGCGAGGAACTCGATCTCACCGGTCCGACCAAGTTTACTTGGCGGAAGTAGTCCATCCGGCGGTCAAATCGAGAGCCATTTTCTGGCGGGCGAATTCGAGCAGATCTGACGGCAGCGGCGCGGTGAAATCACCCAGGCCATCATCAAGAAAATGCAACCGGGCGGCGTGGAGAGCCTGGCGGTTAATGGGCAATAATTCCGCATGGCGGGCGGTCCAACCCTGCTTGGCGAATTCGAGATAGAGCGAAGGATCGGGTCCGTAAAGTTTGTCGCCGACAATGGCATGACCCAAATGGGCAGCGTGAACCCGGATTTGATGCGTGCGGCCAGTAAAGGGAATGACGCGGGCCAGGGTGTAACCGTTTTGGCAAACGAGGGGAATAAAATGGGTTTGCGCGGTTTCCGCGCCTGTTTCGTCGGCTGTGGCAATGCGACGTTTGACGGCGACCTCGCTTTTACTGTCGCGGGTGAGCGGAACATCCACGGTTGCTTCTTTCGCCAGTTCGCCGACGAGCAAGGCCAGATAGGTTTTTTCGACACGGCGGTTTTGCATGGCCATTTGGTAGCGCCGCGCGGCCATCGCATGCAGGGCCACGACGACCACGCCGCTGGTTTCGCGGTCGAGCCGCGTCACCAAATGCAAAGTCGGTTCTTTCAAATGTTCACGCAAAGCACTGACGAGGGACGACCACGGCCCGCGTTTGGAGGGATGGCAGACCACCCAGCCGGGTTTGTTGACGACGACGACGTCCTGGTCTTGATAAAATATCCAGCTAGGCAATTCCGCCGGATCAATCAGTGGCGGCGCAGAACTTTCCAATTCCGGTTCCACGATTCAAGCCTGGCCCGGCGTGCCAGCGAACGAAGCAGCGCCAAGGTTGCGATAGCCTTGCGGTTTTTCCGGGCGGAAGATGACCCACGCAAGGAGGCCAAATGGCCAGTAGGCAAAAGCCACGAGAAGGGCAACAGCCCAGCCCGGTTTGCCGCGCGAGTTGGCATCCCGGTAGACCCAGATAATGGAGATGGGATAAAGCGAGAGCACCCCAAGCATTATGGGGACAGCAAACACCAAACCCATCCACATGGGCAACGCACCCGACAGCACCAGCAGCGCCAAGAAGGCGGCGGAGAGGAGAAAGAAACCTGCCAAAACAGCCAGCGAGGCCCGGAAACTCATTGGGTTAACTTACGCCGATATACCAATTTGTCAAAAACTATTACCCGTGTGTTTATAATCACTTAGACCGGCTTTTTGACTGCTTGCGCAATTCCTCCAAGACATTGAAAAAGTGGGGAATTAAGCATGGCCAGCGGTGCCGGCCAGCGAGCCTGGACCGATATTTTTATAGTCCGACTTCTTTTCCGGGCGAAGTATGACCCAAGCAAGAAGGGTAAGTGGCCAGCCAATGAAAACGAGGAAGGGCGAGATGGCCACAAGCAGAGCGAGTGCCCAAGCTGGTTTGCCGCGCGCTTTGGCGTCCAGATAAGCCCAGATAATGGAACCGGGATACAAGGCGACCATGGAGAGTCCGATGACGAAGAGGCCGAGCAACAAGATGAGCGGCAAGACAATGCGAAGAAGGACCGCAAGCAGAATCAGCGTCAGCGCAACGAGGGTCGCGAATAATATCGCAAATAATGCGAGAAATTCCATGGAGTAAGCGTACGCCGATATTCCAATTTGTCAAAAACTATTGGCCGCTTGTTTATAATCACTTAGTCCGGCTTTTTGACTGCTTGCGCAAATCTTCCAGCACCTCGAAAAAGTTGGGAAAAGTTTTGCCGCAGCAGGCGGGGTTTTGGATTTGCAGCCAAGGCTTACCCGTGCCGAGCAAGTCGTGGCAGCCGAGAATGCCAAAGCTCATCGCCACGCGGTGGTCCTCGTAGGTTTCGATGCTCAGCAGTTTTTTCGCTTTGACGCCTTTGGCCGCGAGGGTGCGGAGTTTTTTCAAATTCGGGATGATGGTAAGGCCGTCCTCGAATTCCTCGACGCCTTGTCCAAGTTTTTTTAACTCAGTAACCATGGCGTGGATGCGGTCGGTTTCTTGCTTGCGGGTGTGAGCGATGCCGGTGATGTGAGTCGGTCCCTCCAGCAAGGGCGCAATCGCCGCCAAAGTGAGAAAAGTATCCGAGAAGGGATTGAAATTCTGCGTCACGCCGTGGTAAGCCGTGCCGGGAGCGATTTCGGTGTGGTAGGCTTTTTTGGCTACATGCAAGCCGACGGCTTGCGCGACGGTAAGGAAGCCGATGTCACCCTGGAGGTCGGTGTTTTCGCCGAGGCCTTGAATTGCATAGCCCGGGGCGGCACCTTGAGCAGCAATCGGCAACGCCACGAAATAGCTGGCCGCCGTGGCATCGGGCTCCACGTGGAAAAATTGGTCGAAGCCCGGGGCGTCGATATCCGGCACAAAGCCGCGGTTGAAACGCGGAATCAGCTTCGCCGTCATCCGCACAAAGGGTTCAGAGATGACGAGGCCGGTCCGGTGCGTTTCCAAATGCCCTTTGGCCCAGGCGGCGGCCATCATCATGGCGGAGAGAATTTGCGAAGAGGCGGAGGCGTCCACTTCAACGGTACCGCCGGGCAGGCCATGGGTATGCAGGACAAAGGGAAAATGGTCGGGTCTGCCCTTAAATTCGATTTCCGCGCCGAGACGTCGCAGGGCGTCGAGCAAGCCCTTCATGGGGCGGTGGCGCATGGCTTCGTCGCCGTCGAGCGTGTAGTGGCCGCGTTTCTTCAGACATAAAGCCGCCGGCAAAAACCGCGCGGCGGTGCCAGCGTTGCCCACGTTAATTTCTGCGGTTGCTTCAGGAATCATCCCACCGCGACCTTCGACGCGAATGGTTTTGGCCTTTTCGCTGGTGTTGACTTTAAAGCCCAGCGAACGCAGTGCCTTGACCATGATTTCCGTGTCGCGGCTGAAGAGCGCCCCACGCAGAGTTACCGGATCACGGCAAAGTGCGGCCAAAATTAACGCGCGGTTGGTGATGCTCTTCGAGCCGGGGAGTTCCACCGAACCTTTGACCGGGGCACTGAAGGGCGTGATGGGGAGCGGATCTTTCATCACTTATCCCCCAAGGGCTGCAGGCGTATGCGAACGTCGCGGCCGCGTTCCAGAATGTGCTGAATCGCGATAGGCTGCTGGTTGTGCAGCGCAGCGCGGAGGTCGTCGAGTTCCTTTTGGAATCCGTCGATGGCGCGCAAAATCTCCTCACGATTTTCCAGTGCAATGGCTTTCCATAAACCGGGGTCGCCGGCGGCGACGCGGGTGGTGTCGCGCAAGCCGGGTCCGGCCAGCGGCAACCATTGGGGGTTGCGGGTGCCGAGGTAGGCGCAAAAGGCGGAAGCCAGCAGATGAGGCAAGTGGCTCAAGTGCGCCACAATTTCGTCATGGGCTTCGGGCGTGGTAGTAGTCACTTCACTGCCCAGGGCCTTCCAAAAACGGGTGAGTCGGTCCACGTCTTTCGATTTGGTGTCCACCAACGGCGTGACGAAACATGCCCTGTTTTGGAACAACTCGGCATCAGCGTATTCAAGACCGGTTTTTTCCGAGCCGGCCATCGGATGAGAACCGACAAAGGCGATTTTCTTGGGCAGGGCGGCGCGGCCATGCCGGCAAATCAGACTTTTGGTGGAACCGACATCAGTAACCAAGGTGCCAGGCCGCAATTTCGGACCGATTTTTTCCAGCAAAGGCACAATGGTGTCGACGGGAGTACAGACGACGACCAAATCGGCCTTGGCCACGGCTTTGCCGACGTCGGCAAACACGGCGTCGCACCAGGGCTGGCCCGCGCACTTGGCGCGCGTTTCAGCCCGGCGCGACCAAGCGGCCGTACGTTTGCACAAGCCGCGGGCCTTCGCCGCCTTGAGCAGTGATGCGCCGAGCAGCCCGGGGCCGAGAATGGTGATTTGGTCAAACATGGGTTAACTGCCTGGCTTGAGGACCGGCAGGGCGGCGAGCGCCGGAGGGAGGTTCGCCACGTCATAGGTCGGGAAACTCATTTCCAGCAATGAGACATGCGGCACATTAAAACGAATTTTGCCTTCACTGCGGTCGACCAGCACCAGCACGGCGACGGTGACGGCTTTTTGCGCGGCGATGAGGTCGAGACACTCCTGCACGCGGCCACCGCGGGTGATGACATCCTCGACGACCAGCACGCGTTCACCGGGGGCAAACTTGAAATTGCGACGGAGGGCCAGCTTGTCGTCCACCTTTTCGGCAAAGAGGTAACGCTTGTTGGTCTGCCGGGCGATTTCCTGGCCGAGGACGAGGCCACCCATCGCCGGGGCGAGGACGGTGGTGAAATCGCGCGCGGGGTATTTCGCCAGGAGCAACTGGCAGAGACGGGTGACGGCCTCCATGTTCTGGCACACTTGGGCGCACTGGAAGTAGTGCGCGCTATGCAGGCCGGAGCGGAGGACAAAATGCCCTTCAAGCAAGGCGCCCGTTTTTTTGAAAATGGTCAGTACTTCGCTGGCGGTTGGGTCCATCCCGTTTAAGCTGAAGAAGAAGCCGTCCAGCGGCAATCTTTTCATCAGCGGACTTTTCCTTGACCCCCGGCGGGGATTTGGGCAATTTCGTCCTTTGCACATATCGGCGAATTAGCTCAGTTGGTAGAGCAGAGGACTGAAAATCCTTGTGTCCCCGGTTCAAATCCGGGATTCGCCACCATTTTTGCTGCCATTAGTGGGCAGGATGGTGTTAAATACCAGCCACCCCATGATTAGGCTTCGCAAGTTCATCGTTGTCGGGCTGGTATTGCTGGCCAATACGGTGTTCGGTGTGGATGCGCAGCCGCTGGATCACGTCACGCTCCAGCTCAAGTGGAAGCACCAGTTTCAGTTCGCGGGGTATTATGCAGCCGTCGCCCAAGGGTATTACAAGCAGGCGGGGTTGGACGTGAAGCTGGTCGAGGGCAGCCCCGACCATGATCCTACCGAGGAAGTGCTGGCCGGTCACGCCGATTTTGGGGTGGGCAATTCTGACCTGCTGCTTTTTCGCTATAAAGGGAAGCCCGTGGTCGTGCTGGCGTCAATTTTTCAGCATTCACCGCTCATTTTGGTGGCGCGCGCGGCCAGTGGAGCAAAGGATTTGCAGGCTCTGCATGATAAAAAGTTGATGATGATTCCGTCTGAATCCGCCGAAATTTTTGCTTATTTCAAGCACGAAGGCATCGACCCATCCAAGCTGGATGTGCGCCCACACACTTTCAATATCGAGGACTTCATCACGGGCAAGGTCGATGCCATGTCGGCGTACAGTACGGATGAGCCGTTTAAACTCAAAGAGCGTGGTTTTGATTTTTACACCTTTGTGCCCCGGGCGGGCGGCATAGATTTTTATGGCGACTGCTTGTTCACCACCGAGCAGGAGATCCGCGACCACCCCGACCGGGTAAGGGCGTTTCGAGAAGCCAGCTTGAAAGGCTGGCAATATGCGATGGACCACCAGGCGGAGGTGGTCGACCTTATTCTCGCGAAATACAACACGCAGAATAACACCCGGGAGCAGTATCTTTTTGAGGCGCAACAGACGGCAGAGTTGATGCATCCGGATTTGATAGAGGTGGGTTATACCAACCCCGGTCGCTGGCGGCACATGGCCGATACTTATGCCGAGTTCGGCATGTTGCCCCAGGAATTTGATCTGGCGGGTTTGCTCTACGACCCCTACCCGAAGCCGAACTACGCCCGTTTTTACTGGCCTCTGGTCATCGTGTCGCTCATCGCGGTGGCGGCGCTGGTGTGGTTGTTGCCACTCTATCGTTTAAATGTCCAACTGCGGCGGGCCAAGGAATCTGCCGAGGCGGCCAATGCCGCGAAGTCCCGCTATCTGGCGGTTATTACCCACGAGGTGCGCACGCCGCTAAGCGGCATCATCAGTCTGATGGGTTTGTTAAAAGAAGAACCGTTGGCGGCGGACCAGCAGGAAATGCTGAACCTGGTGCAAACCACCGGGGAGGAAATGCTCCGGTTGGTCAATGACGTGCTCGAATTTTCCAAAATTGAAGAAGGGCGGCTACAGTTGGAATTAACGACGGTGGATGTCGCGCCGTTTTTAGACGGTTTACGCCAGCTCTTTGAGTCGTTGGCCCGGGAAAAATCGCTCGACTTCCAAGTGAGCCTTTCACCGGAAGCTCCGCGAGTCATCCTCACTGATGTGCTCCGATTGAAAGGGATTTTGCGCAACCTGCTGTCGAATGCCATCAAGTTTACCGAGAAAGGAACAGTGACGCTGGAAGTGACGGCGCGGCCGGAGCCGGTAACGTCGGCCAGTTCCGGCCCGCGCTGGCGGTGGAGTTTTATTGTGCGGGATACCGGGATGGGCATCGCGCCGGAACAATACGCCGGGCTTTTTCAACCTTACGGCCAAGTCGATGCCGGCATTGCTCGTCGTTTTGGCGGCACCGGGTTGGGCCTCGCCATCTCGCATCAACTGGCCAAGCTATTGGATGGCGAATTGAAATTGAAAGAAAGCACAGCGGGGAAGGGTTCGACCTTTGTTTTAGAGATTGTAACCGGAGAAACACTACCGCCGGAAAAAGCTACGAAGCGCTAGTTTTGTAGCCACCGTAGTAAAATAGGTGATTTTTTTGGCTGTGGAACGCGAATGGTTGAATCAATTTAACAAAAATTTAGCAGAATCTGGATTTTTCACCCTTGGCTTGCCTATTTTTTGCGCCAAGCATAAATAGGGAGAAGGCCTTATGGCTGGAACACAATTTATGCGAATGTACTCCAGCATGACTGAATGGTTTACCCGGTTGGCAAGCGATCAGCCCGATGAATAGATTTTTGCAAAGGTTCGTTGTTATCGCGTTGACGCTATTGGCCCTCCCAATGCTCGGGGCCGAATCGCCGCCGCTGGACCAGGTTGCTTTGCAATTGAAGTGGAAGCACCAATTTCAGTTCGCGGGTTATTATGCGGCCATCGCCAAGGGCTATTATAAAGACGCCGGACTGGCGGTCTCTTTGCGCGAAGCGGAGCCGGGCCAGGATGCAGTGCAGGCCGTGTTGAAGGGCCAGGCGGAGTTTGGCGTGGGCACGTCGGATTTGTTGTTGTTGCGTCAGCGCGGTGCCGCAGTCGTGGTCCTGGCGACGATTTTCCAGCACTCGCCACTTGTCTTGCTGACGCGGGAAGGGGCGGGGGTGAAGGACATACAAGATTTGCAGGGCAAACCCATCATGATTGAGCCGGACTCGGCGGAATTGTCGGCCTATTTCAAGTATGAAGGGGTGGATTTAACCAAACTGAAAATCGTGCCGCATACTTACGATATTGCCGACTTGCTTACGGGCAAAGTCGCCGCCATGTCGGCCTATTCGACGGACGAACCTTATCGATTGAGCCTGGCTGGGGAGAAGCCGGTAATTTTTACGCCTCGGGCCGGCGGCATCGATTTTTACGGGGACAATCTCTTTACCACTGAAGCGGAGTTGCGCGATCACCCGGACCGCGTGCGGGCTTTCCGCGAGGCGAGCCTCAAGGGCTGGCAGTATGCAATGGATCACCCGGAGGAAATCGTCGACTTGATTTTGCGCGATTACAACACGCAGAACAAAACGCGGGACCAGTTGCTGTTTGAAGCGCGGCAGACCGCCGATTTGATGCACCCGGAACTCATCGAGGTGGGGCACACGAATCCGGGCCGCTGGCGCCATATGGCTGATACTTACGCGGAATTTGGCATGTTGCCCGCAGACTATAGTCTGACGGGTTTTTTATATGACCCCAATCCCAAGCCGAACTACGACCACTTATACTGGACTCTGGCCATTGTCTCGCTAATTGCAGCGGCGGCGCTGGTGTGGATTATGCCGCTTTATCGCCTGAATATGCGGCTGCGGGAGATCAATGTCCGGGAGCGCGCTTTGATTGGAGATTTGCGCGTGGCCAAGGAAACCGCCGAAGCCGCCAATTCCGCCAAGAGCCGCTACCTGGCGGTGATCACGCATGAAGTACGCACACCCCTCAGTGGCATCATCGGGCTGGCGGGATTGCTGCGCGATGAATCATTAAGTGCTGAGCAACTCAAAATGCTGGAAGTTATGCAAACGACGGGAGAGGAAATGCTGCGGCTGATCAACGACGTGCTGGAATTTTCCAAAATTGAGGAAGGTCGCCTGGCGCTCGAATTGACTTCGGTCGATATCGCACCGTTTTTGGAAGGTTTGCGTCGGTTGTTCCATGCCGCCGCGAGGGAAAAGTCGCTTGATTTTCAAATCCACCTGGCGCCAGAGACCCCGCGTGTCATTCTTACGGATGTGCTGCGCCTAAAAGGAATTTTGCGCAATCTGCTGTCGAACGCCATCAAGTTTACCGATAGTGGCTCGGTGAGATTGGACGTGTCGGCCCAGCTGGAGCCAAAGGTGGATCTGGCGGGCGGACCGAGTTGGCGGTGGTGTTTTGCGCTGCGCGATACGGGGCTGGGCATTGCCCCGGAACATGCGGAGGCGCTCTTTCAGCCCTACGCGCAGGCCCATTCAGGCATTGCTCGCTGTTATGGCGGCACCGGCCTGGGTCTGGCCATCGCTCGCCAATTGGCGCGTTTGCTCGGAGGTGATTTGAAATTGGCGGAAAGCACTCCCGGCCAAGGTTCTACTTTTATCCTGGAGATCGTCACGAGCGAATCCATCCCGGCGGATGTTTCGACCATGCTGCAAGGCGTTTAGGTAAGTTAAACTGTCAACCCAGTGCCACTAATTTTGAAGCCATAGACGTGGTCGCCGATTTTTTCGGCTGGCAACGTGATGTTCAGGCCATTCGCATCACGGGTGAATTTGAGCGGCTCGTTGACGCCGATAATTTCCACGCGTTCGACATTACCCGCTCCGGAGGCCACGCCTTCGGCGAGGGACTTGATGACGAGGTTGCCGTCGGCCGGCCAGTCCATGGCAAAGGCAAACACGCTGCCGTCTTTTTGCATGAACCGGAAATCATGGGCCGTAAAAGTAGCCGGGGTTCCACGACCGCGTCGTGCTCCGCCGAAGCTGGTGCCCGCCGCGGCACCCACGGAACCTTCGCCGATAGTCCGCCATGGCCGGGTGGCATAAATGCCGGCGCCATTGCGGTCCATCCAGAGGGTGAAGTCGGCGATGATGGCCAGCTCGTCAGTATCAGGCAGACCATGGCCGGGGAGGGGGATGTTGAGCATCAGGTTGCCATTCTTGCTCGCGTTGTCGACGAGGATACGGGCGATGTCGCGCGCGTTTTTGTAGTCATGCTTGTTGAGGTGCTTGATGTCGTAATGCCAGGAACCAATGCAGGTGTCCGTCTGCCAGGGTTCGACGCGGCTGGTGGGCGAACCGTTGCGTTCGATGTCCATGACGATGGCCTGGCTCTGCTCGGCGTTGAGTCCTTTGCCGGTCAGCACGCAATCGAGTTTGCCGTTACGCTTGAGGGTATGGTTGTAATAATAAGCGGCGATGCGCAGGCCGATATCGGTAGAAGGATAGATGGGCAATACGGTGTCGTCGAAATAAAGCAGGTCGGGGTTGTGTTTGTTAATGAGGTCAATCGTGCGGTTAAAATATTTTTCGCTGAATTCCCTCGCCAAGGGCGGCGCGCCGTTGCGGACATTCTGGGGCCAGTCGTAGTCGCCGGTCGGATGGTATTGCGCATAATAATCCTGCGGGTCGAGGCCTTCCCACCACCGGCCCTTGCCATCGGCTTTGCTCATAATGCCATCGTAGGGCACCCTGGCCAACGGGCCCTCTTTGTCGGAGCCTTGAGCGGCTTGATACCAACTCCAGGCGCGGTCGCCGTGGCTGGAAATGGCGAATTTCAACCCGGCCTCGCGTGCTGCTTTCTCCCAACCACCAACGAGACTTTTCTTTGGCCCGATGGCGACGGAGTTCCACGGCTGATACGTAGAGTCAAACATATCGAAGTTGTCATGGTGGTTGGCCATGCACATGAAGTATTTCGCGCCAGCGCGTTTGTAGAGACTGATGAGGTGCTCAGGGTCCCATTTTTCAGCTTTGAACAGGGGGAGGATATCCTTGAAGCCGAATTTGGATGGGTGGCCATAGTGTTCAACGTGGAATTTATAGACCGAATCGTTCGGCATATACATTTTCTGCGCATACCAATCGCCCTGTTCTGGCACACATTGGGGGCCCCAGTGCGCCCACATGCCGAATTTCGCATCGCGAAACCAGTCGGGCGCGGATTTGTAGGTGGCGAGGGATTCCCACGTCGGCTGGAATGGACCTGCCATGACGCCAAAATCGGCGGGCGCAACAATCGGCGTCGGGGCGGGCGGCAGTGGACGGGCAACCACTGTGGTGGCCTCGGCCTCCGTAGTTTCAGTAGCAGGATCGACCAGGGAGTCTGCAGCGGAAAGTTTGGTGAATAGACGAGGAGTGGCCAACGCACCGGCCGCGGCCAAGGTGGATTGCTGGAGGAATTTGCGGCGGGGGAGGGGCATGAGATTTGGGGATAAGGTTTACTGCACATTTTGCCCGCGTTGCGGTCCCAGGGCCGGGCCGCTGAGGTCGTCGCGAAATTTGGTGATGTTCAGGTGGTCGCCATCATCCTCGACTTCGTATACTTTGGCGCGGGCACCTTGAAATGGCTGCTGAATGAAGAGCATTAACTGGTCCTCGAATGATTTAAATAACATGCCGTGGCCGCTGTCGTTGTCCACCAGGATGGGCAATTGCTCCCACGGGCCCTGGAGGGTGCCGGTTTTGGAGCGGGCCACAGTCTCAACGTAGATGTCGGTATTTTCCGGGCTGCGCTTGTAACTCGACCAGAGCATGAGCAGGTGCCCGTCCTTGGTGCGCCACAGTTCGGGGCCGTCGGTGACGTAATGGTTCTCCTGCGTGCTGGGCGGGCGGGTCGAGTTAATCCACGGAGCGTCGGAGCCCTTGAATAAATAAATCGGGTCGCCGGCCGCGTCGGTGAGGTCGTCCTTGAGTGGGAGAGCTTCGATGGTGCCGTCAATTTTCTGCACCCACTCGTGCGCATAAACCATCCAAGGTTTGCCAGCGGGATCCACATAGAAGGTGCCGTCGAGCGTCATGAAATCGTGCGGGGGGATGGGGTTGTCCTTTTTCACCATGGTAAACGGCCCTTCGGGACCGTCGCTGACGGCGATGGTTGTGCTGCGCAGATGGCGCGTGTAGCCAGCCATGGTGCCGTCGGGTGGGACGGGGACATTTGAGTTATGCAGCGTGGCAAACATGTAGTATTTGCCCTTCCAGAAATGCACTTCGGGCGCCCACAAGTTTTCGGCGGGATTGGCCCAACTGTCGGCCGGGATGGTAAAGCACGGGTAGGGACCGTCCCAGCTTAGCAAGTCCTTACTCTTGTAATAAGCCATGCCGCCGCGGCCCGGCACGTACATATAGTAAGTCTTGGTGGTGGCCTCGGCGAGAATCCACGGGTCGTGCAAATTTATATCTACCAGATGCAGACCACTGCGGGGACCGCGGGCAGCTCCGCGACCACCAAACCCGCCACGACCACCCCGGCGACCGGGCGGCATGGTGGCGGTGGAATCTGCCGGTGCTGCGCTTGGAGCAGTGCCGGTGGCAGAAGTTGCTGCCGGGGCAAGCGCAGATGCTGAATCGGATGGTGCAGCCGTAATGGCTGACTGGGCAGAGACGAGTTGCGGAAGAATAACGGTGCTGACTCCAATTAGACCAATTTTAAACAACGCGGAAACTCGGTAGAATTGAAGCGGGGTAGGGGCTTTCATCTTTCTGAAAGATAGCCTCGAAACTTAAAACCTCAACGGTGATTTTAGTCTGCACCACTAGCCGGTCAGGCGGAAAACCGTTGTCAGCAGCGGTCTTCGTCTGTTACTTCCCCATCCATGGCAATGCTGCTTGGTCTCGACGTCGGTTCATCTTCGGTTACCGCAGGAATTTTACATGGCACCCAAGTGTTGGCCGAGTCGCCACGGGTTTTTTTCCCCAATCATTGCGATGGACCAAGAGTTGAAGTAGACCCGGACGTGTTATTGGCCGCCATTCGCCAGGCCATTGCCCAGCTGGGCCCGCGAGTTAAACAAGTGGAGGTCATCGCGCTGGCCGGAATGTGCCCGGCTTGGGTGGCCATGGACCGGCGCGGGAAACCCTTGACGCCCATTGTCACTCACCAGGACCGGCGCAGTGTGGCCGAGGCGCAAGCGTTGGAGAAACGCCTCGGTGGAAAACGCCATCTGACACTCTGTGGTTCGCGGCCCTTTCCCGGAGGAATCAGTTCGACCACTTGGGCCTGGTACAAGTGTCACCAACCTGCACGGTTAAAAAAGGCGGACCTCGTTGGACATTTAAACACTTTTCTCCACCGGCAAATGACGGGCGCACGGGTGACCGATCCTTCCCATGCATCATTTACCGGTTTGTACCGAACGCTCAAACTGGATGGCTGGAGCGATGAGCTTTGTGCGAATCTTGGGGTAAACGCATCGTTATTACCGGAAATTTTGGAGAGCGACCGGATTGCGGGTGTAGTCACGGCGGTAGCGGCCAGGCAATTTGGATTACGCCAGGGTACGCCGATGATGACGGGCCTGGTCGACGGCAGCGCAGGCATGTTGCTGGCGGGAGCGAAGGTGGGCCAGCTTTTCAATGTGGTAGGTTCGACCGACGTGCTGGCGCTATGTACGGATAAACCGCGTCCGCATCCGCAATTGCTGACACGGGCGTTGGGTGTGCAGGGGAAATGGGTGCAAGTCAGCACGCTGGCGGCGGTGGCGTCGGCGCTCTATTGGGTACGAGCGCAATTTTTTCCGGAGATTGCAATTAAAGATTTTCCAGCAGAATTGCGTCGGTTGAGCAAACTCGGACCTGCAGCATCCGGCCCAGTACGGTTTGATCCCAGCCTGGCGGGCGACCGCATGAGCATTGAGCAACGGCAAGGTGCTTTTACCGGTCTAACCCTGGCTACTACACGCACGCAAATGTTGTCGGCAGTTATTGAAGCGCTCACGAGCGCCAGCGCGGCGCGGCTGCCCCTGTTGCAGGCGACGGGCACCAGGATTTTACACTCCGTGGCAATTTCTGGCGGCGCGGACCGGCTCGACCAATTACTGCATCGCGACTGGCCAGGCCGCTGGCAGCGGCGAACCGTGACGGAAGCCACGCTGCGTGGACTGGGCACGCTGACTCCACGGTCATAAATTTTACTCCACCCGTTCGACTTTGCCGACGAGGAAGATGTAAGACATCGCTCCGGCGAAGGCGAACAGGCTGACAAAAATCAAGGCTGGGGCAAAATTATCGCCCTGAATAAGATAACCGATGATTAGCGGCACGAGGAGCGAGGAAAGATTGCCAAAAAAATTGAAAACACCGCTCGTAAGGCCCAGCAGACGTTTGGGGGCCAGCGTGGAGACCATGACCCAGGCAATGGAGGAAAGTCCGTTACCAAAAAAAGCAATCGTCATGAAGAGAACGATCAGAGTTGGGCTTTCTACATAGTTGGCTCCGATGATGGTCGTCGAAAGCAGCAGCCCGGCGATGATGGGCAGTTTGCGTGCGGTGGTGGCGGAAACACCGCGCTGAATCATGCGGTCGGAAATAAAGCCTGAGAAATAGATGCCGCCGAACGCGGCAAGCCAGGGCAGCACGCTGAGAAACCCGGCGTTGATGAAATCAAGATGGCGGTATTTGACCAGATAAGTCGGAAACCAGGTAAGGAAAAACCACAGCGTGGAATTAACCGCCATTTGCCCGAAGTAGATGCCCCACAGTTTTTGGCGGCTCAACACGAGGCCCAAGTCGGTCCAAGTGAATTTGGTTGCAGAGACTTTGGCCGTGCCGGAATCGACGAGGGCGCCGCCTGCGCGAATGTAGTTCAGTTCCGCCTCGTTTATTCCTGTGGATTGTGCCGGGTCGCGGTAGAATGCATACCAGCAAGCGGCCCAACTTAGACCCAGGGCGCCAGTTAGAAAGAATACGGCGTGCCAGCCAAATTCATGCTGTGCGATCGCCAGCAACGGCATGAGAAAGCCCGGCCCCACGAATTGGCCCGAAGTATAGGCGGCGATTCCCCGCGCGCGTTCTTGATCAGGAAACCACGTCGTCACCGCGCGATTTAAAATCGGGTAGGTAGGCGCTTCAAACATGCCCAACAGCAGGCGCAGCGAAATTAGCACTAAAAAAGTACCAGCGAAGCCCTGAAGTATCGTCGCGACTGACCACAGGCTGCAAACAAGGGCAAAAAGGAATCGAGGACGGATGCGGTCCACCAGCCAGCCGCCAGGGATTTGCAGGAAGGCATAGGTTAAGCCAAAAGCCGAGAGGGTTTGCCCGAGTTGCTTGGGATCCAAGTGCAAATCGCCAGCCAAATCCGTGGCGGCCAGTGAGAGATTGCTGCGATCAAGATACGTGATGACGACCGAGAAAAACAGCATCACAAGGATGCGGTGGCGCTGGCGCGTGGGCGGCATCGGTTATTCGGCTGCGAGCGGGAATTTGATGGCGCGGTGGTCGCGGGTGGCGCGGTAAATCGCGGTGAATAGCGCCACGACATCGCGGCCGGCCTGACCACTAATGGAGGGTGGGCGGCGTTCGATGACCGACTGGAGAAAATCCTGAATCTGCAAGCGGTGAAAATACTCCATCGGGTTGACGGAGCTGAACAATTTGGCGTCTTCTGCTTTCCAGATAGGCAGATTCGCTTCTTCGCCCGGTACGGTCCAGATATCGTTGTAGGGGGGCTCGATGATACCAGTTTGCCCGGCGACGAACATGGCGCCGCCGTCCGTCTGCACGCCAAGGGAGACGCCGTTGGAACCATGGACGGAAACCCGGCAATTGATGGCAGGGTTTTGGCTGTTGCTCACCACGATGTTGCCCAAGGCGCCGTTTTTAAAGCGCACGACGGCCACGGCGGTGTCCTCGACCTCAATATAAGGATGGTTGAGATTGCCCCAGAAACCAAAAACTTCATCAACTTCGCCGAGGTACCACAGCAGCAAATCGAGCTGGTGGGGCGACTGGTTGACCAGCACGCCGCCGCCTTCGCCTTTCCAACTGCCGCGCCAGGGGTCGCTTTTGTAATAGGCCTCGTCGCGCCAGCCAAACATCACCACGGTTCCCAAAACGGGCGTACCTGCTTTACCGGCGTCGATAGCCTGGCGAATGCGCTGGCAGGGCGGGTAATACCTGCGCTGGCAAACCATGCCCAGCGTTGCGCCACTGGCCTTGGCGGCGGCCAGCATGGCGTCGCAATCAGCCAGCGAGGACGCGAGCGGCTTTTCCACGATAACATGTACCCCGGCGCGAAGCGCGGCAATGGTCGGCGCCGCGTGCTCCGGGTGCGGCGTGCACATGCAGACGACATCGAGCTTTTCCTTGGCCACCATTTCACTCACATCGGTATAGGCCT
>Ga0206926_1098_pt1 | contig 18090 bp, 10 predicted proteins | sample Alteio_BWOrgHeat_59_FD_152955 | JGI IMG/M metagenome (GOLD analysis project Ga0206926, IMG submission 152955) | Enriched cells from forest soil in Barre Woods Harvard Forest LTER site, Petersham, Massachusetts, United States -... | ecosystem: Environmental > Terrestrial > Soil > Temperate forest >... | reverse complement strand
TTCCAGCGATGCCTGGAACAATGTCACTTTTATCGCCGGGGAAATGAAGAATCCCCGTCGTAATATCGGTCTTAGCCTTTTTTTTGGCACCCTGATCATTACCATTATTTATGTATCGGCGAACCTGATGTATCTCTATGTCCTGCCGCTGGACCAGGTGGCAACGGCTCCTTCGGACCGTGTGGCGGTAGCAGCGGCCAGGGAGATCTTTGGGCATATCGGCACATACGTGGTGGCCGCCATGATCATGGTCTCCACATTCGGGTGTAACAATGGGCTGATCCTCGCAGGGGCCCGTGTATATTATACGATGGCGGGTGACGGGCTGTTCTTTAAAAATGCGGGTAAGCTGAATAAGAATGCCGTGCCTGGCTGGGCGCTTTGGGCGCAATGCCTGGTCGCGGCCCTGCTTTGTCTCAGCGGAAAATATGGTGATCTGCTGGATATGATCTCTTTTGTTGCCGTAGCCTTTTATGCATTGACGGTGCTTGGTATCTTTGTGCTGCGGCGGAAGGAGCCTGATATGGAACGTCCTTACAAAGCCTTTGGCTATCCTGTCCTTCCCGTGATCTATATTATACTGGCGACGGTGTTCTGTATCGCGCTGATCATTCAGAAGCCCAGCTATGTATGTTTTGGTCTGGGGATCGTATTGGCAGGGATACCCCTGTATTATATTGCGCTGGCGAACCGGGATAAAAATCTGGGGTGAGAACAGGATAGTGACAGACCGAAAATATAACTATGACTGACTTTAGTAAACTATTTAAAGATTTTTCTAGTATAAAAGCGGGTGTCATCGGTGATGTCATGCTGGATACCTATTGGTGGGGGCATGTCGAGCGTATTTCCCCGGAGGCGCCTGTTCCTGTGGTGACCCTTGACAAGCGGGAATACCGTATCGGGGGCGCCGGTAATGTTGCGCTCAATCTTGCTTCTCTTGGAGCACGGGTAGCTGCTTTTTCCGTCATCGGCACGGATGAAGAAGGAAGAACGCTGGAAAGATTACTGGCCGACAAACATATCGACACGGCTTACCTGTTGAGAAGCGAGACCCGGCCTACTACGAATAAGGCGCGGATCATCGGTCGCAATCAACAGATGTTACGGCTTGACTCGGAGACGACCCGTGATCTTTCGGCTGCGGAGGAAGAGGCGTTATTGGCGCAGGTGGAAAGCTATCTGCAAAAGGAACAGCCGCAGGTGGTGGTTTTTGAAGATTATAACAAAGGGGTATTGACGGAGCGGGTGATAGCCGCGGCGATCGCGATGTGCCGGCAGCGTAATATCGTAACTGCTGTTGATCCGAAGCGGAAGCATTTCTTTTCTTATAAGGGGGTGACTATTTTCAAGCCCAATCTGAAAGAGGTGAAAGAAGGGTTGAACTTGTTGCTGGAAGATCCGAACCTGTCTGCTTTGCAGCAGATACACGGGTTACTGGCTGAGCAATTACAGCACCTGATATCTTTTATCACCCTCTCTGAGAAAGGGGTCTTTTTTCATGATCCGGGTGGGGCGGGCATCATCCCTTCGCATCTTCGTAATATAGCCGATGTCTCCGGCGCGGGGGATACGGTGATAGCTGTCGCCTCGCTGGTATATGCCGTAACAAAGGATGTCCGGCTTATGGCGGAAGTAGCCAATATAGCGGGGGGGCTGGTTTGTGAGGAAGTGGGAACGGTGGCCATCGACAGGGAGAAGCTGTTAAAAGAGTGTGTATTGTTGCTGAGTGAGCGGAGGGTTACTTCATGAAAAAGTATGCTGTCATTGTAGCCGGCGGCGCCGGTCTCCGGATGGGCAGCGTTATTCCCAAGCAATTCCTTTTATTACACGGCAAGCCTGTGCTGTGGTATACGCTGGATGTCTTTTTACGATCGTACGATGATATGGAGATCATACTCGTAGCGCCCCGGGAATATATGGGGACTGCGGGTGAGCTGGTGCGCAATTTCCCCGATGCGGCAGGGCGCATCCAGGTGGTTTGTGGCGGCGCCACGCGATTTCACTCGGTGCAAAATGGGTTGTCCGTGATCAGGGAAGCATCCGTCATATTTGTACATGACGGGGTGAGGTGTCTGTTGTCTGCAGACCTGGTACGTTATTGTTATGCGCAGGCGCTGCAGCATGGATCTGCGATCCCGGTGATTGATTCGCGTGACAGTGTACGGCTGGTCACGGCTGCCGGTAATGAGGCGGTGGACCGGAGCCGGATCAAATTAGTACAAACGCCCCAGACCTTTCTCAGCGATATTCTCCTGCCTGCCTATCAGCTGGAGTACAAGGATCATTTTACCGACGAAGCCACGGTGGTGGAAAGCTTTGGACGCAAAATACACCTGGTAGAAGGGGAGGTGAATAATATCAAGATCACTACCCCTGCCGACCTGGCGGTGGCTGAGAGCCTTATTGTTTAAGCAGTCTTAGCGGCCATGGCAGCCTGTTCTCCTTAAAGAAAAAATAAGGTTGGTCTTCTGTTCCGAAATTACGATAGAAGTGGGCGATGCCCGGGATATCCGATCCTTCAAAGTCGAGGGTCAGCGGTGTGCCGGAGAGTTCACGGATAATAGCGTCCAGCAGGAATGGATTTGCCTCCGTGTGACGGCCTGCCATTGTCGTAGCAGACTGCAAGAGATAGAGTCTTTGTCCATCCTTTAACAACAAAGCTGTTGCCAGTATCTGTCCTCTGCTGTCAGCTACTCCGCGCAGCATGATCTGTCCTTTTTCCCTGAGATGAAAACAGAGTTTTTCAAATCTATTATATGCATCGGCGCGGACATGTGGTGTGCGGTCCTGGTATAGCCGGCGATAAAGATCGAGGGCCATGGAAAGGTCCGGATCTGTGAGATATTGAAAAGAGCAGCGGGCTGCCAGCCGAAGATTTTTTACCAGATCTTTTTTATAACGGGCATATATTTCTTCGTATGGAGGGTGCAGGTGAAGGATGAGGTTAGTGGCCGGTGTAAAAGAAGGGTGGGGGTTTCCGAAGTTCATGAATATTTCAGTAAGGGAGAATGAGGCTGTTGCTGTTTGCAGAAAAGCTTCGATCGTTGCTGCGGTGAGAGGGGAGGGAGAGAAGATGCCGGTCTGCTGGGTGAAAGGTGGCTGGAAGAGATAGCGTATACCCCATTTCTTTTTCCAGGTGAGGGGCATGATCATCTCGTAATCTCCTGTAATCAATGCATCCCAGCCGCCGGCGGTCATATGGTCCAGGTAAAATGATCTGCCATAAATGAGCTGATTCATGGAACGGCTTATACATGCATCCCATTTTACGAGATCGATATCGCGTCGCTGTATATACCTGATATGGTGGGCCTGTGTCATATCAAAGCGGAATATTTCCCACGAATTTCCGAAGATCGAAGTTCTGAATATCGATGCTGAATGACAGTTTTTTCCAGAAAGTATTTTGATCCGGCACGGTTTTCAGTTGGCTGCTGAAGTCGCTGCTATAAAACAAGGGCGCGTAAAAGTTCAGCATATTATGGAACAGGGACAGCTGTAGTCCCCCCACATAAAGGAACCTGCTTGTCAATGCGTTATTCTGCCATCCGCCGGCGTACGTGCCTATGTCCCAGAAGGCTTTCAGGGGAAGCCAGGAGGGTACGATGGAGCTGGGTAAGGTGGTGGTGAGATCAAGGGAGCTTACCCAGTTGTCGGATCTTCCTTCCAGCCATGGAAAGATGGGCACTCTTATTTTCAGTCCTCCGTCGCGGTCCATGATCTGCTGGCTGGCGAAGCCATTAAATTCATTACGTCCGTAGAAGTAGTTGCTGTAAGTATAATCTTCGGAGCCGCTGACCCCTGTCAGCTTTGGTTCATAGGAGGTGAGGTCGAGGCTGTTGCTCCTGCCGCCGAGGTAACCAAATTTTGCAGCGAACAGCCGTACCTCCATGCCTCCGCCTGCGGAATAATTGAAGAAATAATTACCCGTGAAATTAATACGATAGAACCGGTCAGCCTGTTGCAGCTGCAGGGTTGCGCGGTAGGGGTAGAGGATCCTTTTGTCTTCGATATGGTAGCTCAGCTGATTAAGATAGCGGAAAGCATATTTTCCGATGCCGTTGGGATAGTTGAGGGAGTCTGTGCTTTTGATGACATAGCCAGCGGGGCCTCTTTCACCGATGAGGAATGTTTTCCATTCTATCCATTGCTGCAGGGTGCTGCGTGGTGAGGAGGGCAACAGGGTCAGACGGACGGAAGGGGTGATCTTATAAAAGCCACCGAATATATTATTTGCGTTACTATCTGTAGCGGACAGCGAGGAGAATTTTTCACCTGAGAGGGCGATCTCTATCTTCTGAAATTTTTTATCGGGGTACCATCCGTAGCTTACTCGTCCGATGCCATTCCATTGGTGACTGTTGGTGGCATAAAGCGGGGCGGCAAAGAACTGAAAATGGTCCGGTGGCAGATTATAGTTATGGATGAGCAGGCCGATCATGCCGCCGTCGTATTTATTGTTACCGACGGCTGGCGAGAGATTTATATAGTCGTATTTATCCGTCTGGTTTGCTGAAAAAAGAAAGCTGGGCTTTAGGGGACGGTGGACGGCAGGGTAGAGGGAACCTTTTTTATCCAGGAGGTGGAACAGGGTGTCGAGGTCCCGGTGGGCTGATCCTTCCATGATAGCACGGAAGTCCTGCGGGTAGGGATGTTTAAACGACCACTGCTCATAGTAGGACCGCATGGCGGTGTCGAAGGTATTTTTACCCAGGCTGTCCCGGAGCAGCCGCATCCATGCGGCGGCTTTGTCGTAGGGGATCAGGTCATAATTATAGGAGGCGAAATCTTCGGAGGAGGTGGATATGGGCTGGTCCTTTTTTTCTTTGATAAGCGTATTGAGAAAAACGGTGTCAGGGTCCTGCGGGATCTTTTTTTGCAGCCAATCATTATTGGCGTGTAGCTTTTTTGCGCCCGGGGGGTATTTTATAGCCAGATAGCGTTGATCATAGTAAGTGTTCATGCCTTCGTCCATCCATGGATAGCGGCGTTCATTGGTGGCGAGGGCGGCATAGAACCAGTTATGCCCTATTTCGTGCTCAATGGTGTGGTCAAGCTCTCTTCCTGTCAGCTGTGCGCTGACGGCGGCGATACCGGGGTATTCCATTCCTGCGCCGGAACCTATTCTGACGGCGGCTATGCTGACTGCCGGGAAGGGATAATCGCCTATGAGGGCGCTGCGGAAGCGGATGGCGTCCTTTATATAATGGAGGCTATGTTGCCAGTCGGGTTTTGCCTTCGGGGTGTAGTAGGAAAATACATCGATGATCTTCCCGGAGGGCAATTGCAGCGTGTCATAGGCTACATGGAAACGTTTGTCCGCAAACCAGGCGAAGTCATGTACATTCTCTGCGTGATAATCGAGTGTCTTTGTTGTTGCTGTTGCGGAGGGAGCGTGTCCTGTGTGCTTATATGCTTCCAGCTCCGCTGCTGTCTGTAAAACACCCGTGGCGCCGACGACAAAAGTGGCCGGCAGGGTGATGTGTACGTCGTAGTTACCAAATTCACCATAAAACTCTCCCTGATCCAGATAAGGCATTTCATGCCAGCCTTTTTTGTCATAGACGGCTGGTTTTGGATACCATTGTGTCATCTGGTAGGCGCCTGCTGTATAGCCGCCCCTTGAAAAGGGGAAGGGTAATTTCTCATGAAAAGGGGTAGTGATGAGGATGCTGCCGCCCGGCGGTAATGGCGATGGAAGTAATATCTTTTCGATGTCGATATAACGGGGATGATCTTCCACGCGGGCGGCGGTGCCGTCTACGCGAAAGTCCAGCCGGTTTATATAGCCTTTTCTTTCTTTTTCCGAGAAATAGAAGTCCGTTCTGCCATTTTCCAGCAGCTGGTCGCTGAAGGCTGTGCGATCTGTCTTATATGCATTTGGCCAGCAATGGATCCATATAAAAGAAAGTGTGTCCGGGGAATGATTGGTGTATTTCATCCTGACAAAGCCATCCAATGTGTGTTCTATGTCATTTAGGGAAACGTCGATGGTATAATTCACCTCCTGCTGCCAATAGGACTGTGTAAAGCCTTTTGGGCTAAGCGCTGTGATCAGCACGATGCATAATATGAGGGTCCTGAGCATAGACATTTATAAAGGATCGGTGGTGTTCAAAAGAGCGAATAATTTGTCCAGGCTGGTATGTGTGACTTCTTCCAGGCTGGCCTGTAAGTTTTCCGGGTAGGGGTGTTTGAATTTCCATTCGGAGAAATAATTTTTCATCCCTTTTTCCAGGGTCTCCTTTCCCAGGTCTTTTTCCAGCACATGCATCCATAGGGCTGTGCGGGCGTATACTACGAGACCATAGTCGAATTCGGATGTAAAGTCGGGTGCGGGCGTCTCGATGGGTTTTGCGGCTTTTAACTGATCGATCACGTTATAGATGGCGTCGAGGAAGTCTTCTGTTCCCAGCTTCTTTACATTGGAAGGGATCATGGAATTTCCCAGGATGCCATTGCTGCGGTATTTTTCCGCCTCATAGCGAAATTCGTAATAAGTATTGATCCCTTCGTCCATCCACGGATGTTCCCGTTCATTGCTTCCCAGCATGCCATAGAACCAGTTGTGTCCCACTTCATGGGCGATCACGCCGTCCAGCTCCGCCTTATCGGCGTGGGGGCTGGTGATGAGTGTGATCATGGGATATTCCATACCTCCGGAGGAGGTGTTACCGGGGCCTTCTACTGCGCTGACCACCGGATAGGCATATTCTCCTACCCATTTTGAATAATGGAGGACGGCGTCCTTGATATAGGACAGGCTGTTGTTCCATTCCTTGTTGCCATTGGGGCGATAGTAGGAGAAGACGTCGATGATCTTTCCGGATGGCAGCTGGAGCGTATCATGTCTGACGATGAAATTCTGGTCTGCAAACCAGGCGAAGTCATGTACATTGTCTGCATGGTAGTCCAGGGTCTTTGTGGGGCTGGTCTTATGGGGGGGATGACCTGTATTTTTGTATGCTTCTGCTTCGGTTGTGGTCAATAGCTGACCGGTGGCACCGACGACATAGGTTGCCGGAAGGGTAATATGTACGTCATAGCTGCCATATTCGCTATAGAACTCACCCTGGTCCAGGTAAGGCATTTCGTGCCAGCCTTTGCTGTCATAGACGGCGGGTTTGGGATACCATTGTGTGATCATATAACTCTTTCCTTCATGACCCAGCCGGGAGAAGTAAGAGGGTATTTTTACAAAGAATGGAGTGGTGAAAGTGACGGATGCGCCGGGGAGAAGCGCCTGGGGAAGGAGCAGCTTCAGGATATCTGCATATTGGGGATGGGGTTCTGTTGTAATGGGCGCTCCACCCGCTGTAAAAGCCAGCTGATCTATGTACCCGTTCTCTTTTATCCTTTTCAGCTTCTCCTTTCTTTCTTCAATCGTGGACAGCTGGCGGTAAAGGGCCGTGGTATTGTCTTTATAGGCGTTGGGCCAGATGTGCATATAAATGTAATGCAGGGTATCGGGGGAGTGATTGGTATAGACGAGATCTTCGAAACCTTTCAGGGAATGGCCTGTTTCATCCAGCGTCACTTTTATATCATAGCGTACTTCCTGCTGCCAGTAGGCGGGTGCGGGTGATGCGGTGTCGGACCGGAGCGCTGACTGAGCTTGCGCCGGATGGTGACTGACCAATAGAATAAGTATAAAAAAGCCGGAGGTCTGTATGAAGGAAGTAACCATTCTCATTTCCCTTTGCCCTTAAAGATAATACGTAAAGTGTGGAGCATGATCTTGATATCGAGACTTAGCGAAACATTCTCAATGTACATCAGGTCATATTTCATTCTTTCAATCATTTCATCGATGTTCTCTGCGTAGCCGAACTGGACCATGCCCCAGGAAGTTACTCCGGGCTTGACCTTTAGGAGATAACGAAAATAGGGTGTACAATGGTATAATTGATTAATGTAATATTGTCTTTCAGGCCGGGGGCCTACCAGGCTCATTTCACCTTTTAATACGTTCCAGAGCTGTGGCAATTCGTCGATGCGCCATTTGCGCATGGTCTTTCCCCAGGCGGTGACGCGCTGGTCCTGAAGGGAGGAAAGGGCGGGGCCGTTCTTTTCAGCATCTATGACCATCGACCGGAGCTTATAGATCTGAAATTTTTTTCCTTTATAGCCTATGCGTTCCTGTCTGTATATGATGGGGCCTGGTGAGGACAAGCGAACACGGATGGCCGACCACAGCAGGAGCGGGGATAAAAAGATGAGTCCGGTCATGGAAAGCATGACATCGAGCACCCTTTTGATATTTTGTTGCCAGTCGGACATGAGTCCGGTATGGATGTCTGATAAAACGGCGCCCATTACGTTACTGGTCCGGACGGAGCCGGAGAGAATGTCCAGGGTACTGGGGATGACCTTTATTTCCACGTCCTTATTGCTCAGCTTTTCAATGATCTTTTCGACCTCTTCTTTTTCTGATTTTTCGAGCGCCACCACTACCAGCTCAATATTATTCCTGTCGATTGTCTGTTCGATGTCTCCTGTCGGGCCCAGTTGGGGGAGATAACGGGCGATGCCGTTGTTATGCTGGTTAAACGGGGCGACATAACCGGCGTAACGGTAGCCTGAAGAACGGAGGCCTTCCCTGGAATCCTTATAGATCTTTGTTGCTACGGCATTACATCCCACCAGCAGGGCATTGAATATGATCCTGCCATTTGCCACCTGGTTACGGACAATTTTCAGGATGACCATTCGTCCGGTCAGGGTCAGGAAGAAATGGGAGAAAAGGAAGATGAAATAGGTCTCATAAAAATAGTGATAGTCTTTTTCCGGATCATTGATCACGATGGCGAAGAACACGAGGGTGCAGCCGACGATGCTATAGGTGAATGTATTGGTAAGCTCATTGAGCCTGGACTTCTTGTACAGGGAAGTGTAGCTGCCTGCCAGGGCATAGAGGATCAGCCAGCCGATGGGGATGGTGATGCTGCCCAGCCAGAAGCGTTGGGTCAGCAGGAGGCGGCCCTGGACAAAGATGGGTTCGGATAGTAGCAGTCTGCGGCTGAAATGGAAGACGGTAGAGGCCAGCAGAGCGGCAAGGTAATCGCTGAAAATGTAATAGGCAATAGGTATGGTATGTGCTTTTTTATTCGCGTGCATACCGTTTATTATGTGTTTATAGTATTGTGTTTTATTTTTTGAAGGATCTGGTGTGCGATGTCCATTGCCCGGAAGCCGTCTACTTCGGAAACCCTGGTAGGTGTGTTGTTCAAGATGGCCTCACAGAATTTATCCAGCTCCATTTTAATGGCATTTACTTCCGGCACGGAGGGATTAGACATGGCGATGGTCTTTTTTCCTCCCGGGGTTTCGATGTCAAATACAAATACGTCCAGGTCTTCGGTTGTTTTCAGCCTAATGACCTCCGCTTTTTTATTCAGGAAGTCGATGCCGATGTAGGCATCTTTCTGAAAGAGCCGCATTTTACGCATTTTTTTCATGGAAATGCGGCTGGAGGTGAGATTAGCGACACATCCGTTGTTGAATTCTATGCGTACGCTGGCGATATCCGGTGTCTCGGTCATTACGGCGACGCCGCTGGCAGAGATAAATTTTACTTCACTTTTAACGAGGCTGAGGATGATGTCGATGTCATGGATCATGAGGTCAAGTATGACACTGACCTCGGTGCCCCTGGGGTTGAACTGGGCCAGGCGATGCACTTCGATGAACATCGGGTTAAGCTGCAGGGATTGTACGGCCAGGTAGGCGGGATTAAAACGTTCTACGTGGCCTACCTGTAATTTGACGTTGGACTCTTTTACCAGCTTCACCAATTCCCTGGCTTCATGCATGGTATTGGCCAAAGGCTTTTCAACGAATACGTGCTTCCCCTTACGTATCGCCTTTTCGCAGAGGGCAAAATGAAAAGGAGTAGGTGCTACAATATCCACAAGGTCGCAGGCATCCATGAGCTGTTCTGCGTCTGGGAAACGGGGTATTTGGTATTTTTCTGTGACTTCCCGGGCGATGGTGTCGTTGGGATCATAAAATCCAACCAGTTCCGCGGTCTTTATTTCCTTCCAGTTATTCAGGTGAAATTTTCCCAGGTGGCCTACTCCGAAAACACCTACTTTAAGCATTTATTATTTTTTAGGTGCTTCAAACCTACATCAAAATGACCAATGCGCAAAGAATAGCTGACTGATACAAAACAGGTGGGCGGGTGTTTCGGCATCACCGGGTCAGTCCTGTATTCTCTCTGCTCATTTGTGATCTTGCATATTTGATGAAATTACTAAAGGTGAAGGGAATATCGGGACTGGGGAAGACCTTGGTCTGGATCAGTCTCCGGATAGTGAACAGGAAGATCGGGATATAGATGAGCAGTGAAATCCAGATGTAGATGTTAAAGACATGCAGGAAGATGGTGCGCATGGAAATAACGTCTGCGTTGTCTTTGCCTATTGCCAGGTTAAGGATATTCTTGACGGCCGGAAAGATGATGGGAACTTTTGTCCAGTTGGAGTAACGGACATCTTCGAAACGATATTTCATATCATATCCGGGTGGTACCTGTTTTGCATAGTAGGACCAGTTGGCCTTGACATCTGCGAAGCTGGCGAGCTGTCCGTCGGGCTTTACGAAATAAACGTTGAAAGTGGGGTCCAGCACCACCCAGCCGTGAGTGGCGTTTACTTCAACGATATTATGCGCTGCCCATGTGTCGCCTGCTTTCATTTGTGCGATGCGGACAGGATAATGATAGGTGGAAATGATGGTAGCCAGCACTTGTGCATAGCTGCCACAGGCGCCTTTTGTTGTCATGAGGTCTACAGCGGAGGAGTGAAATACCTCATCTCTTACGCCCAGGGTATTATCGGTGTTAAAAACGTTTGCCCGGTTATTCATCAGCTCATGACAAACCCCCATGGCTTTTACAACGATGGAATCCCGTGTATCGTCTTTGTCAACTTTATTATCAATGTTGTATTTTATAGAGGCGAACAGTCCTGCTTCGTAGGAAGACTCCATTTTAAAATAGAACATAGAAGCCAGCAGGAAGCCGTTAAGGAACATCAGAAAGTACAAATTCCTGAATAGCCTTTTGATAAACCTAAATGATGTTTTAAAGGGCATACTTTCTTTTTGTGGTTAAATACATGAATGCAATCACTTAACCTATACGAAAATACTATTATAAAGCAGCGACCAAATCATTGAATAATAGCAAATTGGTCATTATAACGGCCGAGGGGAGGTTGTTATTTCGGTTTGACAAAGTAAGTAAAAAATTTGCCTTGAAGTACGGTTTCCCATCTAATTATTTCACCATATATGTATTTTTTAGAGGACCGACCCCTATTATTTTTAAGTATTTCCACTTATATGGTAAAACAGTTTTTAATTGTGTAATGCCCAAGGAGCTGATTTCCAGCCCTCCGAATCCGTTGAGCATGGCCTGTAAGATGCCGCCTGCGCCTGTTGCGAAATAAGGGTTATTTCCTGTTGCTGTTTCCGCCAGGACGCCGAAGGGAGGGCGTTTATTGGGTATATAACCTTCTTTCAGCGCCTTGTATGCCTGGGCGGGATCGCCCAATCTCTCATATAATATGGAGAAGATGGCGTGTGTCATGGCGGGGCCATCTCCTACCCGTGGTTCATAATAGCTGAGGTCTTTGCGGATGGCTTCGGGCGATGTTATTTCTTTTAGCGGGTAGGCCAGGAGGTTAACATCCGCCTGTTTGATCTGTTCCCCATTATAAGTGGCATATTCTTTTGTCGTGCCGTCCTCAAAGTGCAGGATGGGGATATTGTCATGTACGGTGGTCCAGTCGGGGTCTGGTGTCAGGCCGAGCAGTTTTGCGGCTGCCGTTGCATATTGCAGATTAGCGCGTGCGGCAGCGTTGGTAAAAGCGTTGTTATCTATATTCTCGGCCCATTCGTCGGCTGCGACCACATTTTTTATATCATAATGACCGGGGCCGTTCCGTTGTACTCTGCTGGTCCAGAAATCCGCGGTTTCCTTTAGGATGGGGTAGCCTTTTTCTTTTAGCCAGGTCTTGTCCCGGGTGACGCAGTAGTAGTTCCAGGCGGCGATGGCCACGTCGGCGGTGATATGATGTTCAAAGGGGCCGCTAAGGGCCCAGATGGGTGTTTCTTCATTACCGCTGGCGGCGCTTTCCCAGGGATACATGGCGCCTTTATAACCATGGCTGGCTGCATTCTGTCTGGCCGCATCCAGGCGTTTGTAGCGGTATTCTATAAGCGAAGCTGCCATTTCGGGGTGGAGGAGCAGCAGGGCGGGGTACATCCAGATCTCCGTATCCCAGAAAGTGTGGCCGTTATAGCCCAGTCCGCTGAGTCCCATGGGGGAGAGACTATAGGCGCTGTTCTCCCTAACGAATGAATAAAGGTGATAGAGCATCAGATGGATGTCCTGTTGCGTGCTGTCGTCCCCTTCCAGTATGATATCGCTGGTCCACAATTTTTCCCAGGCTTTTTCATGTGCGTCGATGAGCTGTCTGCTGCCCTGGAGTGCGGCAAAGAGGGTGAGGCGTTCTGCTTCGTTTAGGGGATCTTCATTATGGGCGGAAGTGAGGGCGGAGCCTGCCACGGCGAAATGATAAACGGTTCCGGCCCGCAGCTTCTTTTCGAATTTAAGCAGGTGCATATTATTATCCCACATTTCATGGATGGTGGTGGGTTCCTGTCCGTGTGGTTCGTCAAAGAGGAAGGTGTTGGAGGCGGCCATCAGTAATTTGCCTGTTGGGCTTCTGGCGGTGGAGGTCAGCAGGGCGATGCTGGCGTGGGGCCTGTCTATTTCGTTATGATAATTTTGCACGTCCTTTAGCATATCCGGGGCTTCCATCACTGTTGCGGGCACGATGGTTATATCTTTTTTTGCCGTAATGGTGATGTCTGTCAGCGCGGTATAGGGCAATTGGCGAAGTGCGTACCAGGTGTAGCTGACGGAGGCCTTGTCGTCATAATCGAATGTGGTGGTGAGGCAGGCGTGTTTCATGTCCAGCGTCTGCTTAGGGTGGGATGTCTGGCTGAAATGATCGATCCTTTGTCCGTCGATGTCCAGGTAAAGATTTATGAAATGGAAGGTTTTCAGCATATTGCTGACCCTGCCTCTGCCGTAGAGATCAAATGCTCCGTTCAATACGATGTCTTTTGCCTGGAAGGGTTCGGCGGAGGGAACGAGTCCGATCATGCCATTGGCTACGGTGACGCCGTAGTAATTACCCGGGTCGATGGTATCTGTTTGGATGATCCAGGGATCGATGGTGCTGCCTGAGGTATGGGATTGGGCAATAGTGGGGGAGCTCAGCTGTGTGAAGAGCAAGATGGCAGCGATGATGGCTGGAGCCGGATGGTGGAAACGCATATACGAATGTATTTAAAAAAAACATCGCTTCCGAACGGGGGTCGGAAGCGATGTGATCGATGGTCATAGGGTTAGTTATATCCTGCGTTCTGATGGAGATTGCCATTTGCAATGATCTCCAGCTGTGGGATAGGATAGACCATAAAATGTTTATCGGGGTCTGCGGCTTTATCGGGTGTTCTGGCTGATGTAAAGTAAGGGATATTGTCCAGGATCTCGTACCTGATCAGGTCTTCTCTCCTTACGCCTTCCCATGCCATTTCCCTTGCTCTTTCCGCCAGGATATTGGCCACGGTGAGGTTTGCCGAAAGCCAGTTATGAGCGGCATTGCCATATGCTCTTTCCCTCAGTGCATTTATCAGACTTAATGCGTCGGTGATGGTGCCGGCGCGGATTTCGGCCTCTGCCTTGATGAGGTAGATCTCGCCCAGCCGGAATACTACGCCGTCGTTGCTTTGGTTACCTGCGGTGCCTGCTTCGGGAAAATATTTAATATTCCTTACGCCGACCAGCCGGCCCTGGGGGGTGGAATTGGAAAAGGACGTGAAAACGGGGTTAAAAATAAGATTGAGTCCTGTCTGTGCATCTTTTGCGATGATGGATGGATCCGTGGATGCAACTATTACATTTTGGTAGGGTGGATAATTGAACGTCTTTGTGAATTGCTGGCCGATGAGATATTGTCCTGCCCTTGCGTCGTTGAATGTTCTCAATGTGTAGGCGCCGCTTACGGTGTAAGTTGAGCTGGTATCGAAATTACTATAGAAGCCGGAGGTGCTGCAGAATCCATTATAGGGTGTGCTTGTCAGTCCGAAGGTGGGCTGGCTTTGGTAATGCAGGGTGGTCATTTCCCAGCTGTTGCCGTTGATGTTTGTTTTATCATAGGGGACCACGAAGATGTTTTCTTTGTCGGAGGGCCCGTTGGTGGGGGCGAAATTATCATAATAATCCGGCTGAAGACTATAGGGGCCTGTCATCAGGGAGTCGCAATAAGCGATGCAGTCGGCCCAGCGGGTGGCGCCGGGTGTGACGGTGGCCCCGATGGTGCCGGTATATACCGGGGCATTGAGGTACATCCTTGCCAGCAGACTGAAAGCAAAATATCTGGTAACGTTGCCGTAGGTGGTGCCGTCGACGGTGGTGGAGAGACTGGACAGATTAGATTTCAATTCGGATTCGATGAAATTAAAGATGGTGGCCCTTGGTGTATTGGTTGCGGCGCCGGCGGCGGAGGTGTCCGTGATGAGTGGTACATTGCCGAAAAGGTCCATTGCGTAAAAATAGTAGAGGGCCCTTACTGTTTTCAGCTGAGCGATGATGTTGGCGACGCCGGTGGGTTGTGGGTTTAGTGATTTAACGGTTTGCAGGATAAGATTGCATTTCCCTATACCATTGAAGATGTCCAGCCAGGCGGGGTCCAGGAAGTTCCCGGTTGGCGCCCAGGTGTGTTTCCACAGGGCATCCCAGTGGCCTGCGTCCAGCCAGTCATTACCCCTGGTGGGGACGATGATCTCATCGGAGGATACTTCGAGCATGGGCATCACGTTGTTGAGGATGCCGAACACCTGTGGCAGCTGTTGATAAGCGGGCGCTATCCCTGCCGCGATCTGCGCGGGTGTTTGCCAGAAATCGGTGTTTGGCACTACGCTGTACACTTTCTGGTTCAGCTTGGTACAGGATGTTGTTGCCATGAAGCAGAGCAATAACCCCATCAGCGCTTTATAAAAAATTGATCGTTTCATCGTTCTATAATTTTTTTTCATTTAATAATGTTCACCTGTTGTCTGTCCTATTTGAATGATACGTTGACCCCTACTGTATAGGATCGGGATTTTGGATAAAAACCGTCTCCCTGGTAAGCGTCGTCAATATAGGATTGGGAAGCAGGGGGGAGGGTCGTCCCGACTGTGCCTTTGGGGCCGCCTGTTGCATAAAGGTTTCCATTACCCGTAGCGGTAGCGATATAATTGGCCAGGAATGGTGTGGTGGGGGATGCCGTTCTGACTTCCGGGTCCAGGCCGGTGTATTTTGTAATGACAAACACGTTATTGGCTGCTGCATAGAATTTCAGGGCCTGCAGGACGCCTTTAACCGGGATGGTATAGCCGACCGTTATATTTTCCATACGGAGGAAAGAGGCGCTTTCCAGCCAGTGGTCGGACACCTGGGGAGAGTTGACAATTCCATTGGTCAGGGCTGCCGTCGTACCATTGTTGCCGGTAAACCGATTGATATTATCCAGGATCATCCGTGTATTATCAAAGATCTTCTGACCGGCGACTCCCCGGAGGAAGAAGCTCAGGTCCCATTGTTTGTAGGTGAAGCTGGAAGTAAACCCGTAGTTGAATTTTGGCGAGGGGTTGGTGTAGTGCAGGGTGGCGTTGTTGATATTGGTGGTCTTACCGCCTGCGGAATCATATGTCTCAAGTCCATTGGTCAGCCCGAGATAGTGTGGGATATAAAAAGTGAATGGTGCATATCCGACTTTGAGATAAGTGATGGGGCTGGAGCTGAGGCCGCGGCCCAGGGCTACTCCTCCCGCTACCTGGTCGGTAGATACATTGAATGTCTGTTTGCCGTTGCCATAGGAGCCTGCGAGGCTGGTGACCCTGGTTTTTGCTGAGCTGATCTGGCCGCCGATCGTCCAGGTAAAATCTCCTTCTTTTATGATGTCATAATTCAGACCCAGCTCGACTCCTTTATTGGTCAATGACCCTACATTGGCCAGGATGCTGGGATAAGGGAAAGAAGCGCTGCCCGCAATGCCTGCCGGGAGATTATAAGTATATAAGAGTTTTTCGGTCTTATCATTAAATACGTTAAAGCTACCGGAGAGCCTGCTGTGGAACAGGGAAAATTCAAGACCGATGTTCTCCCCGTGTCTTTCTTCCCACTGCAGGTTAGGATTGGCATTCTGTCCGATGGAGTAGGACTGCTGGTAGCTTCCATTGCTGTAATAGTTGCCCACCGGGCTATAGAGGAGCTGGCTGCTGTAGGGGGTGATCGCATCCTGGTTACCCGTAACGCCAAATCCTGCGTTGAGCTTTAATTCATTGATCCAGGATACATCCTGCATAAAGTTCTCTTTGCTGATGCGCCAGGCCACGGAGGCGGCCGGGAAGAGACCCCATTGGTGGTTAGTCCCGAATTTACTGGAACCATCACGGCGCAGGGATGCGGTGATATAATAGCGGGAATCGTAATTATAAGCGACCCTTCCCAAAAAGGAGATCAGCTCATATTCTTCTTTATAAGAAAATATTTTGTCATAGACCTGCTGGCCGCCCTGCAGATTGTAGGTCTGGTTTTGATCAAGCAGAAAATTCTGTCCTACTGCGGCCTGGTTATTATAGGTGAAATCGTTGTATTCATAGACAGCTGTTGCGCTGAGGTGATGCTTATCCCAATCATGGAGGTAATTGACATGCATATCTCCTTTTTTCGAGTCCCTGTTCTCGGCGCCTGATGCGCCGGTATTCAGGTTATTGACCACGGGGAAGACCGGCTGATAGAAATCCAACTGGTTATTAAAATGAGTGAGTGATCCTGTCACGCCTATTTTTAATCCTTGCAGCAATTCGTAGTCCGCCGTTCCATAATTGACCGTATAATATTCTTTCCCTTTATTTGTTTGTCCCATCTGCTGGGCTACCGGGTTTTGCAGGGCAAAATCGGAGTAAGCAAAATAGCTGCCATCGGAGTTTTTTACGGGATATACTGACGGGGAGCTATAGGCTTCATAGAAAATATTGTAATCGGCATATTTCCGGGTGGTGGTGGTATTGACAATGCCTATTTGTACATCCAGCTTATTGTGCAGGGCTTTTTGCTGGGCGTTAAAGCGGAAGCCTACCAACTCTTTGCCGGTGTTGATCACTATTCCCTGTTGATTGGCATAAGTGAGGGATCCTCTGTAGGAGAAACCGCCTCCGCCGCCGGAGAGGGAGATATTGTGACTATGGGTGACGCCTGTGCGGGTGATGGCGTCCTGCCAGTTGGTGTTACCACCATGGTCGTATGTAGCGATATTGGTGTCGATGGCTCCCTGGCTGGAGCCTGTCAGCTGGCCCAGCTTTGTCACGCCTTCTTTCCATTGGGCGGCGTTGGCCATCGGATATTCTTTGGCAATATGGTCGATGCTGACGAAACCGTTGTAATCAATCTGTGGGGCGCCGGAGCGGCCTTTTTTTGTGTTGATCACGATGACGCCATTGGCGCCGCGTGAACCATAGATGGCGCTGGCGGATGCATCCTTTAATACATCATAGGAGGCGATGTCGCCGGGCGGAATGTTGGCGATCTGGTCCGCATTGTCAAGTGTGACCCCGTCCAATACGATCAGGGGTGTCTGGCCACCTGTTAATGAAGCCTGGCCTCTTACGCGGATGGTAACGCCCTGGTTGGGGTCGCCGCCTGGTACGGTGATGGCGAGGCCCGGCACTTTACCTTGTATTTGCTGGATGGGATTGGCCAGGTTACCGGTAGTGAAACTTTTATTGGAGATGTTACTGACTGCGCCCGTCAGATCTTTTTTACGGGCTGTGCCGTACCCGATGACCACGACCTCATTCATGGAGAGCGAGGAAGACACAAGGGAAACATCGATGGTGGTGCGGTCTCCGATGGGGATTTCCTGTGTAGTATATCCGACGGAGCTGATAATGAGGGTTTGAGCGGTGGCGGGAACGGAAAGCCGATAGGCCCCGTCCGGGCCGGAAGAGGTGCCTTCTTTGGAA
>Ga0206926_1093_pt2 | contig 18112 bp, 11 predicted proteins | sample Alteio_BWOrgHeat_59_FD_152955 | JGI IMG/M metagenome (GOLD analysis project Ga0206926, IMG submission 152955) | Enriched cells from forest soil in Barre Woods Harvard Forest LTER site, Petersham, Massachusetts, United States -... | ecosystem: Environmental > Terrestrial > Soil > Temperate forest >... | reverse complement strand
GGTCGGCGGTCATAGACCGCCGCTACAGACTGCACGCCGCAAGTGGCGGGGAATTACCCCCAAGAGATTCAAGCATTGCGTCGTTGCGCGAAGCTCAATCTCTGTCTCTTTAAGGCACAACATCCACCGGCGTGCCGACGGAGACGTTGGAGAAAAGCAATTCGGCGAAAGCATGCGGGAGACGGATGCACCCGTGCGAGGCCGGATAGCCAGGCAAAAATCCCGCATGAAGTCCCACTCCGTCGTCGCGAATGCGCAGATAATAGGGCATGTCTGCCGCATCGTAAACGGCCCCGGCTGGCGGCTTTTGCCCCGCCTCCGCATTGCCGTCGATGACATAGCCGTGTTCGTCTTCAAAAACTCCGTAAAGGGTCGACTTGTGATCGATGTCCTTGAGCAAAATCGAGTAATGACCGGTCGGCGTCTCATGTCCCGGCTTGCCCGTGGTGGTCGGGCTCACACCTGCGACATCGTCCCCTTGGTAAACAACGACTTTTTGCTCGCCGATACGTACTTCGATCCGGGTGATCGGTTTATCGGGATCAGGCTTCCACGTATAATTCCAGAGTTGATAACGAACGCGGTCCTGCACCGAGTACTGCCGCGAAACCACTCCCTTGGAGGAATAAGCCGCTTTCGGGTGGGAAACCTTGGGTGTCGTGGTCGTATCATCCGCTCGCAGAGCCGGAACCGTGACAAATAAAAGGAGCGCCAAAAGGCTAGCAATGGCAAGACGTTCGGTCAGTTGGATCATTTTACTGGAGACGGGAATGCGATTCATGAGGATAACAGGCTGCTTGAAGAAGATATGATGACAAATAAGTTGAGCACTCTACCAAGTGTTTGGTCAAGAATCCATAAGAAACGAATTTAACCACCTGCGGACGACCTTCAGTGCTCCTTCGGCTTCTAACGAACCTATCAAACAAGAGTGTTTGGTTAGTCCTCTATGGTAAAGGCAGCGTATTTTTGATAAAAGATGCCGTGACTCAACTACCTGGGCTGTTGTTTGTTTTCTTGGCCGTCAGTTCTTTCGAAGCGCAAGCGTTCAACGATATCTTGGAGTCAAGACGGACGATCCACCGAATTCACCACGGATACCCGAAAGCCGCAATTACCTTTTTACCGGCTTACCTTCGGGTGTATTCCAAGGTAAGACCATTAGCCGAATCCCTTGTAAATCCAGACTCCTAATCCTAATTTCGTTTATGGAAAATCGACTTGAGCAATTCCGAAAAGACATCAAAAACAATCAAGCCGTTGTCGTTTGTGTCCAATGTGGTTCAACCTTAGTTGACCAAAACAGCATCCATAATTTGAAATGCTATCAATGTGGCAATACATCCTTTTGGGATGCGAAGCGCTTTAGCATCGTGCGTGAAGCTGCCGAAAGTGAAGCGGTTTCAGCGTTCCGAATTATGGAACGTAATTTCAAAAATGACAGGGGCGATTGGGTACAAGAAACTCTTTCCGCTTTGGAACCGCTGGTACATTTAGTTCCTGAGATGCATCCTCTTTGGACTAGCGGCAAGAGCAAAATTTATCGCAAGGACTTTGACGCACTGGCGAAGCAATGGGCAGAAACCAAGGTGCTTATTGATGCCGTTTTAGAAAATCTTTTGACCAGCGAAGACTCCATAATTGAAGACGGAAAGAAGAAAAAATAACCATGAGCGAACCCAAGCCGATCACCCTTACAAGCATTGTCATAACGAAAAGACCGATGAACGTGAAGTTTTCTTGGAATGACGATAAAGATTATAAAATATTCGGCAATTTGTCGGCTGACATTCTCCAAAATATCGTTGGCGTCGTCGGCAATATTGGACACATAGGCGCAGAGTCGATTCTTTTGGACGGTACAACTTACGTTGCAATTCCATCCACTAAGGGAACTATCCAGTAAGTCCGCTTTTCCTTGCCTCTTGTTACCTCTGGGAAAAAAGGCAAACTAGTCCCAACGGGATTCGAACCCGTGCGACCTCCGTGAGAGGGAGGCGAGCTAACCGCTACTCCATGGGACCATGGCCGACGCGTTTAACGCACGCGCGGGATGATCAGAAAAGCACGATAGACCCTCTTTGTCGAGCCTGCTCCAACGTCTTGTGTTTGACATTGGCTGCTCAAACCGGAAAATAGCCGCCTTCTAATTACCCGATGGTGTAACGGTAACACAGCGCCCTTTGGAGGCGTTATTCATGGTTCGAATCCATGTCGGGTAGCCATCTCTTCTTTTTCCCCGGTGACATCCTGTAAGTGATTAAAAACGGGATTCGTTGCGGTGGTTTCAAACTTTCCATCGGCAAAGGTCATGCCTTCCGGGAAAATTACCTTTTGAAAGCGCTCCTGTTGGTCGGGAGCAAGTGAACGCCAAAGAGAGGCAGCGTTTTCAAGAATGTTGCGAGCAAAGCAAATAGTTTACAACCGGATCAATAAAGAGTGCCTTGGCTTTGGCAGAGGGGGAATCAGTCGTGAGAATCACGGCACTAAGGGTTATCGCATCACGACTTTGACAAGTTGGCACTATGGAACGGCCAGCGTTGGTAGAAGTCCGAGGTAATAAATTTAGTCCAAGCCATATAGCGAAAGATTTCCATCGTCAATTTGAGGGAAGCGGAAGTTTGGGGCCTGGGCTGCCATGAATGTTTTTTTTGATCCCAATATAGGAGAACATCATGCCGCCGATCCTCCGGGCAGAGAAAGTAATCTGTGATAGCCGTATGGAGCGCGACTCGGATACTGGGCCGCCTGGAAATTAGCTGGACCAGATGGGCAAAACATCCCGTATTGCATCGATAGAGTTTTTCCGTTTGAGCCAAAGTGAGTATCTCGGCCAGGGCACTTTTGACGCCTTCCGGACTGTCGCGGTGATATTTTTGTTCGGTTAGCAGGAGACGGGAGCCATAGCGCCTGCGAAAATACGAGCTAACGGTGGTCGAGTCGGTGGAAAGATAAAAAGGGACATTCGGATTTTCCGCGCAGTACCCGTCTATCAACTGCGTGAAGAGGGAAAGCGGAGAGTATCGGGTATTACGCCAATGATCTTGACGGCGAATTTGAAGGCCAATCACACCGGGAGGGAGCTGTCGCACGCCTTGAAGTACTTGGGAGGTAGGTTTTAGGCGGGCCGCTTCCTCATACATTCTCTGCTCGAAGACTTTGTAAGCCATATTGCTTGGCTGCATGATACAATAGTAGGTGGAGAGGTAGACGTCGCGCCCCTCTGCCAATGTTTTTTCGATGAGCTTGATCGACTCACTACGGCTATCCTCCAAATGCAGGCCAGGGGACGCTCGGTCAATGGGAGTCAACCGTGGGGATAGCCCTTCGAAGAGAAGTTCGATGGGTGCGGCGCATTCCTCAAAATTGGGGGGCCAGATAAATTCCAGCTCACATCCGATATGTTGAGTGAAAATCCTGGCATAAATCAGGTTAATAATTCGACTCCCCAATCCTCCGCGCAATGATAAGACGAGCTTGCTCAAGAAGCTAAATCTGAATCAAAAGACTTTTTAGTCACAAGTATTTTATTTAGGCAATTCCTGCACTCGAATAAGAGATCGTCGCCCTGCGTGAGATGGCATGATTTCCGGCCTTGTTTGGGGATAAGCTCAGCGTCATTGTCTACGAAGCTTTATGGCGAAACGATCCAAGAAAAAGAAAGCAAACCTGGATAGAGTCTCGTCGTCAGCGCCCGCGTCAAAAGATTCTCTTCCGAAATCAATTTCCCGCATGCTGACTTCGAGCATCTGGGTGCCGCTCCTGCTGGCGGTGATAACATTGGGGGTCTACTGGCCTTCGCTCAAATCTGATTTCGTTTACGATGCGCACACCGAAATCATCGAGGAAGGATTTATCGTTTCCCTTTCCAATCTGCCTGCCGTTCTTTCGCTAAAAGTATTGGGCATGAACCTCATGCTCGGAGATCGTCCTGGGCAGCTTCTTTATTTGATGCTGATCGCCGCGATCTGCGGCAAGGAACCGTTTGGGTATCACTTATGCAGCAACCTTCTCCATGCGGCGAATGTCGCATTGCTGTTTGTATTCTTGCGCCGTTTGATTGCAACTGAACAAACGGGTTTGACGAGAAACTGCGCATTGAAAGCTCAACTTTCCTGCGTCGTGGCGACTCTGCTTTTCGCTTTGCATCCCATCGCAACCGAACCGGTTGCCGACGTGAGCTATAGTTCCGATCTCTTAGTGACGTTCTTCACTCTATTGGCATTAATTGCGGCAACTAATTTTCGTCCTGAGAACTTTCGATCTGCGATGATAACTGGGGCCATAGGTACACTCTGCGCCTTCGCTGCCGTGACCTGCAAGGAGTCGGGAATTGTTACTGCGCTCCTACTCATAGTTTACTGGTTCTTGTTTCGCCGTGGAGAAGCGAAAGGGCCATGGATTTGTCTTTTGGGTGCAGCAACAGCCGGAACGGCAGCTTTTCTGGCCGCCCGATTTCTTTTCGCTCCGCTCAGTGAGATTCCTCCAACCTATCTCGGCGGGGCCTTGTCCCAGGTCTTTTTGATCCAACCGCGCTTGTGGGTTTTCATGATGGGCAAATTGGTTTGGCCAGCGCAATTCTCCGCCGACTATACACTGGAAAATGTGAGCGGGATATCGACGCCACTCGCGTTGACTATTCTGATCGTCGTGGTTTTATTTCAAGTCTGGCTGGTTTCCCAAAGCCGGATCGGTGCCTTGGGGGTTGCCGTCTATTGGCTGGGTCTTGCGACCGTTTCTAATTTTATTCCCCTCTATCGTATTTTGGCGGACCGCTTTTATTATTTGCCCCTGGCGGGTGTAGCGGCGCAACTGCTGGCCTTGTTTCTCATGACGCTCAAATCGCGCGTGGGATTCTGGGTGGCCATCGCACCTTTTCTGGCAGCCATCTTGCCCCTGACTGCTCTCACCGTTGCCCGGCAAGATGCTTTTGCCAATAACTTTTCTCTTTGGAGTGATACGCTTCAAATCAGCCCTTTCTCGTCCACCGCCCACTACAACTTCGGCAATGCTCTCTCTCTAAAGGGGCAGTCCGACCAGGCGATTGTCCAATATCAAAAGGCCCTGGAAATCGATCCCAACCATATCAATGCCCACGACAACTTCGGCAATGTTCTGTTCCAAGTGGGACGGGTGGATGAGGCGATGGTCCAATACCAAAAGGCCTTGGAAATCAGTCCGAACTATGCCGAAGCCCACACTAATCTCGGCAATGCTCTTTTACAAAAGGGACGGGTGAACGAGGCGATGGTCCAATACCAAAAGGTCTTGGAAATCAGCCCCAATATTGCTGAAGCCCACTACAACCTCGGCAATGCTCTCATTCAAAAGGGGCAGATGGATGAGGCGCTGACCCAATTTCAAAAGGCTGTGGAAATCAATCCCGACTATGCCGATGCTCACAACAACCTCGGCAATGCTCTCATTCAAAAGGGGCAGGCGGACGAGGCGATGGTCCAATTTCAAAAGGCCCTTGAGATCAATCCCAATTATGCCAGTGCCCACTATAACCTTGGCAATGTTCTCTTACAAAAGGGGCAGGTGGATGAGGCTATTGCCCAGTTTGAAGAAGCCATACAACTGAATCCTGACGATCGCAATGCGCAAAATGCCCTGGCTGAAGCAAAGGCCAAAGCGAGGCAAGGAGCATCCTCAAATAAATGATTCTTTAATCAACTCTTTGGGGTTAATTTCCCGTCGCTTGCGGCTACCTTATTTCCGCCTCCGAAAAGAGGGAGTGGGCCCGGCGGGATTTGAACCCAGTTCAAAGTTTGTATCATCCGGCGTTTTCATGCGCAATATCGCATGGCTCAGCGTCTTGCGGCGCAAGTGCATTTTATACGATTTTGCAGATTCACGCAGGGTTACGCAAAAAAGCTGTGTGCAAGCGTGTGCAAAATAATCCCGACAACCGTGGGCGTTTGCCTCAGTAGAGCGTTCTCCGATCAAAGAAGCGTGCTAACAATTTTTAGAAGGACGTGCACGCAGGCGAATGACGAGAAGAGCCAACCCACTGAGCAGAAGAACCCATGTGCCCGGTTCCGGCACGATTTCGACGTCAATATCAAATCCCGCACCACCGCCAAGTTGAACGAGCTTAAGGTAAGAATTGGCGTAGTAGCCGGAAGACGGTGCATTATTGATAGTGAAATCCAAGCCTGCGATCTTGCCGGAGCCATCCACTGAAAAGCCGCTAAAGATCGAGCCGTCGATGCCGCTGCCGGTAACATTGCTGGTCAGAAGCATGTATTCGGTTGTGTCCGGGACAATACTCACACCCACCAGATTTAACGTCAGAGTCGTATTGCTGAAGGCAACACTGGTTGTTGCACCCAAGTCGATGGATGTGCCTTGGCCCAGGCTGGTCGTGCTTAGGTTGAACACGAGGCTGGCGTTGCTGAAGTTGGTCGTGGTGGCGGCGGTCATGGTCAGGATGCTGGAGGTGTCGCTGCCACCGGCTCCGGGCATCACGGTGCCGTTGATCGTGTTGCTCGTGCTGTGGATGATTCCGTTGCCGCTGAGGGTCGCGCCGGTATCGACTTTCAACGCGCCCGTTCCGGTGGCCGAACCGCTGCTGTTACCGACGACCAGGATCGCGCCGGTTCCGACTTCCGTTCCTCCGGTGTAGGTGCTGGCTCCGTTCAAGGCATGCGTGCCTCCGGCGATAAGCACTGCGGTGTGAGCCGTGGCCCCATCCTGGATCAAACCGCCGAAGGTGCTGCTCGCGGGCGTACTGTCGCTGTTGGTGCCTGATAACGTCAGCGTGCTGGTGCCGCTGCCGGACGAGCCATTGGTGATGATGTTGGTGCCCGTGCTGGTGCTGTTGATCGCGGCGACGGTCTGGTTGTTGCCGTTGAGGTTGAAGGTGTTGGTGACTGCGGCGTCACCGCTGTTGCCGAGGTTGAGCACGGTGCCGCCCGGCATCGTTCCGGTTCCGTCGATCAAGGTGCCGCCGCCATAGACACTGGTCGGCCCGGTGTAGTTGTCGTTGCTGTTATCGAGCGTCACCGTCGCGCCCATGTTGACGACGAGGTCGGAATTAAAGTTGGACGTGGTGCCTCCGGTGATTTGACCGGTGACATCGAAGTTGCCGCCGCTGAAGGTCAGGATCGAGTTGGCCTTGGTTAGCGTTCCCGAAAGCGTCAGTAATTGACCACTGGAGTTATCGAGGATGCCGGTGCCGCTGGTGACCGTGAAGTTTTGACTCAGCGTCCCGCTGGTCGCGCTTGTAAAGAGCAACGTACCGCCCGTGGCCAGCGAAACCGGCCCGCTGCCGAGATTGCCGTTAAAGGCCAACGTGCCGTTCGCAACGGTCGTACCGCCGCTGTAGGTATTGGTGCCGGTAAGCGTCAGAAGACCCGCGCCGAGTTGGTTGACGGAACCGAGGCCGCTGATATTGCCGGAAAAATTGATGTTGTCGGAGTGATCGAAGGCCAGCGTGCCATTATCGGTTACGTTGCCGGCCAAGGAACCGCTCGTATTGCCGTTGCCAATTTGCAGGGTTCCCGCGTTAATGTTGGTTCCGCCGGTGTGCGTGCTGTTGCTAGTGAGGACGGTGGTGCCCGCTCCAGATTGAGTGAGGCGACCGACGCCGAGCATGGTGCCTCCGAGAGTGTTGGTGTTCCCGCTGCTCTCATTTCCAATGATCGTGCCGCTGTTCATGAAAAAAGCTGAATAGGTACTTCCGTTGGATTCATCGAAAACGAGTGTTCCGCTTGTTGCCACGGTCATGAAACCGCCGCTGATGCTACCGCTCGTTCCGTTGCCAATCTGGAGAGTGCCTCCGTTGACGCTGGTCTGTCCTGTGTAGGTGTTGGCGCCGGTGAGAACCGTGGTGCCCGTGCCGGACCGGGCGAAGGTGCCGCCGCCGATGATGATACCCCCGTAAGTGGTGGTGTCGGTTCCGCTGATCGTCAGCCCGCCACCGAGGAGGTTGACATTGCCGCCCGTCGTGCCGCCACCGCTCAGGGAACTGATCGTGTTGGTGGTTCGAATCTGGAGAGTGGCCCCCGCCGTGTTCGTCAGCGTCACATCCGACCGACTGCTCAGCGCCCCGTTAGACTGTGTCGACAGGATACCCGCGCTGATCAGGGTCGGGCCCGTGAAGGTGTTGGTGCCGTCAAGAATGGTCACGCCACCCACGCCCGCCTGACTGAACCCACCCGAACCGGTGATGTTGCCACTGATGGTGACTCCTCCAGAATTCCCAATGACAGCGACCGTACCGCTGTCGGCGATAGATTTCGTAAAGTTGACTCCGCCTACACCGAAAGCGAACGTTCCGCTCGTCCCCACGGTCAGGGAGGAGGTGCCGGAGAAGCTGCCATTGAACCCGCTGCCAATTTGGAGAGTGCCGTCGTTCACGATGGTCGCACCGGTGTAGGTGTTGTTGCCGGACAGGACCAGCGTCCCCGTGCCGAGCTTGGTCAGGCCCATTCCAGAATTGGTGATGTCACCCGTATAGGTCAACGTGCCACCGGACGCATTCGTGGTATCGATCCCGAAAGCAGAACCGGAATTGAATGTCACCGTCGAGAGCACCCCGCCGATCGATCCAGCGCCGGAAGGGTCGCCCGTAAATTCTCCCGTGCCCCCGGCATTGACGGCAAGGATCCCACCACTACCCACCGTGATCGTGCTTGAACCCGACAATGCCTGAGTTTGGGCGAATTGGAGAGTGCCGCCGGACACGGTGGTCGCGCCGGAGTAGGTGTTGTTGCCGGCGAGGACCAGCGTTCCCGTGCCGAGCTTGTTCAAGGCCATTCCGGAACTGGAGAAGTTTCCCGCGTAAGTCAGGCTTCCCACGGCATTGGTGGTATCGATGCCGAAGGAAGAACCTGCATTGAAGGTTCCCGTCGAGACGATGGCGCCGATGGATCCCGCGCCGGAAGTGGCGCCCGTGAACTCTCCGGTTCCCCCCGCATTGACCGTGAGGGTCCCGCCACTGCCAACCGTAATCGCGTTTCCGGCCGACAGCGAAGAGCCTTGGGTCAACTTCAGCGTACCCGCCGTGACCGTTGTCGCGCCCGTGTAGCTGTTAGTACCGGAAAGGACCGTGGTGCCCACGCCTGACTGCGTGAAGCCGCCGCTGCCGCTGATCGCACCTCCGTACGTAGCGGTGGTGGTTCCAGTGATCGTCAAAGTAGCTGAACCGAGAATGACATTGCCGCCTGACGTGCCGCCACCCGCCAGAGAGCCAATGGAGTAGCTGAATCCGTTCAAATTCAAGGTGGCTCCCGCCGTGTTCGTCAGCGTCACACCCGAGGTGTTGCCCAGCGCGGTGACCGAACCCGCAGTAACGGTGCCCGCAGTGATGCCCGTCGCACCGGTATAGGTATTGGTACCGGTTAGAATGGTGGTGCCCGCGCCGGACTGGGTGAACCCACCCGTGCCACTGATGCTGCCCGAGAGCGTATTGGTGATGCCGCTGTTTTCCGCGCCAGCGACCGTCCCGCTGTCGGCAATCGCCTTGGCAAAGGTCTTTCCGTTCGCTTCGTTAAAGGCGAGTGTTCCCGCTGGTCCGACCGTGACCGGGCCGGTGCTGTCGATTGTGCCCGTGGAGCCATTGCCCACCTGCAGGGTGCCTGCTGTGACCGTGGTGCCTCCCGTATAAGTATTGGTACCGGTGAGGATGAGTGTTCCCGTGCCGAGCTTATCCAGGGCCATGCCGACATTGGAGATGTTCCCCGTGTAAGTCACACTTCCCGCGGCGTTGGTGGTATCGATACCGAAGGCAGAACCTGCACTGAAGCTCGCCGTTGAGAGGATGCCGCCGATCGATCCGATGCCGGAAGTGGCAGTCGTGAATTCTCCGGATCCCCCGACATTGACCGCGAGGGTGGCGCCGCTGCGAATCGAAACCGGGCCGGTAGCCGGCAGTTCAGAGACTTGGCCGAACTGGATCGTGCCTGCGGTGATCGTCGTGCCCCCGGTGTAGGTATTGGTGCCGGTAAGCAGCACGGTCCCGAGATTGGTCGAGTCTCCGATCGTGAGTGAACCGCTTCCGCTGACCACTCCCGAATAGGAACCGATGGTATTCGTTCCTGCCGCCAGCGTATCGGTATCGTTCACGGTCAGGATGATGTTATGGGTGTTAGTGAACGTGGCGCTGGAGAGTAACTCACCACCAGAGAGAGTCACCGTTCCCGCTCCCAGGCTGGCATCCCCGGAGATGGCCAAGGTCCCGGCGCTGATCGTCCAGGGCGTCGCCGCCGTCGTGGTGCCCGTCAGCGTCCAGGTACTGGAGCCCGATTTCAGGTAGGTCGTGAAGCCTTGGTATTGCCCTCCGATGGAAGAAACGGCGAAGGTGTTGTTGCCGCTCCCTCCTAAGGCCAGCGCGTTGTTCGTGCCTCCACCGGAAACGATGACATTGCCGGTAATGGTTGAGCCGGAATCCAGCTCCAACTTATTGTTATTTCCCGTAAAGTCGATCGCATCGGCGGGACTGTGGCCGGTGCCATCTAAACCGCCGCTGATGGTCCCGTTATTGATGACCGTGGCCGAATCGGCGGAAAAACTGATCGCCATCCCGCCACCACCGCTGGGAGACGGTGGGTCACCGAACGGGCTGGCGCCGGGAGCACTACCGGCACCACCCTGGATGGTCCCACTGTTGGTGACCGTGGCGTTGGTCCCCGAAAGCGTGATGGCCGTGGCGCCGTTGCCGCCACTGCCGCCGAAGGAGCCGGTACCGCCGATGCTGCCATTGCCTCCCTGAATGATTCCTCCGCTGTTGTTGGTGAGGGTAGCGAAGCCTGACGAGACAATGATGGCCGTGCCGCCGCTGCCGCCATTGCCGCCGCTGTACCCACTAAAGCCGCTATTGTGGAGGCCGCCCGCACCGCCCGCGCCGCCTTGGATGGTTCCGTTGTTGCTGAACGTATTGGAGCCTGAAAGGTCAAGGGCCGTGCCACCGTTCCCGCCGTTACCCCCGGTGCTGTTGCTGTTCCCGCCGCTGCCGCCCGTGCCGCCCTGGATGGTTCCTCCGCTGTTGGTGATCGTACCGAAGACCGATAGGTTGATTCCCGTGCCGCCGTTGCCACCGGTACCGCCGGTGATATCGCCGGTGGTGCTTCTGCTGTTGCCGGCGGCGCCGCCCGTACCGCCCCGGACCAAGCCTCCGCTATTGGTGATCGTACCTGAACCCGAAAGGTCAATGCCCGTGCCGCCATTACCACCGGTACCGCCGCTGATGGTGTCGCTGTTGGTGGTGCCACCACTGCCACCGTTGCCGCCCTGGAGGGTTCCTCCACTGTTGGTGGTGACCGCAGCATTGGTTCCCGAAAGCGTGATGGCGTTGCCGCCGTTGCCACCCACGCCGCCGCTGCCGTTGTTGCCGCCCGTGTTGCCGTTGCCGCCGTTGCCGCCCTGAATGGTTCCTCCGCTGTTGGTGGTGATGGTGGCGACGCCCGAGGAAAGCGCTATGGCCGCGCCACCGTTGCCGCCCGCGCCGCCGCCGCCCGCGCCACCGCTGTTGGTGCCGCCGACGCCGCCGCTGCCGCCCTGGATGGTTCCCCCGCTGTTGGTGGTGATGGTAGTGACACCCGAGGAAAGCGCTACAGCCGTGCCGCCGTTACCGGCCGTGCCCCCTGTGAAGCCACTGGAGATCAAGCCTCCGTTGCCGCCCGAACCTCCAGTCCCGCCTTGGATGGTTCCGCTGTTGGTGACCGTGCCGGAGCCTGAAAGGTTAAGGGTCGTGCCACCGTTGCCGCCAGTACCGCCGTTATTGCTGCTGTCACCACCGGCGCCGCCCGTACCGCCCTGGATAAATCCTCCGCTGTTGTTGCTGACCGTAGTGTTGGTTCCTGAAAAGGTTATGGCAACGCTACCCGCGCCGCCGCCGCCACCCGGGGTACTGAAGTTGCCGGTGCTACCGATGACGCCGGTGATGCCTAGGATAGTTCCGTTACTGACGATCGTAGACGAGCCCGAAAGGGTGACGGTCGCCGCATTTGAGAAACCGTTGACCGAGGCGCCCGAGCTGACGGTGAAAGTCCCGCCTGTCACAGAAACGTTGGAGACAATGGATCCGATCGTGCCATTGCCAATTTGGAGAGTGCCTGCGGTGACTATCGTCGCACCCGTGTAGGTGTTGGTGCCTGAAAGCACGGTCGTGCCTGCACCGGACTGGATGAAGCCACCGGTGCCCGTGATATTGCCAGAAAGCGTGTTGGTGATGCCGGTTCCCTCCAATCCGGTAACCGTGCCGCTATCGGTAATGACCGCTGAGACGGACGAGGTGTTCGCTTCGTCAAAGGCGATGGTTGCGCCCGATGAGACGCTGATTTGGCTGGAAAAAGAGATCGAGCCAGTGGAGCCGTTGCCGATTTGAAGTGTGCCCGCCGTGACATTGGTGTTGCCACTGAAAGTATTGGTCCCGGTCAGAGTCAACGTCCCTGCCCCGTTTTTACCCACGGCACCAGATGATCCTGAAATGACGCCGGATTGTGTGGCTGCGCCACTGGTAATGGTCAAGGTCAGTCCACCGGCAGTACTAAGCGAACTCGCATTAGTATTTCCGTTATTGTAATTGACCGTCGTCTGCGCCCTCGAGGGCAAAACGGTCAAGATGACCAGCAGCAGGCATCCAAAAAAAGGCCTCCCGAAGCATGCATGAGATGTCGTCATATTGTCCAAGCGAAGAAAAGTCTGGCGGAGCATGACAAGACGGTAGGGATTTCTGACTTTTTGCACACTCTTCTTATTAAATGAAAGGGCTTAAGAAAACTAACTTAGGACTTCGAGCCCAAGGATGCCATCTCGTCGGACAGACCTCATTTACGTCTGCATCACTCCATTAATCAAGCAGCTTGTCCCTTTCAATGGAGACAAACTAAGCTACCCAACTGTCAGTGAAAGTGTCAGTACCTTGATCGGCTTCGCAAGTGTCTTAAGGTCTCGTGGGCCGCGTTTTTCACGGGACCGAGTAGCCTTGGAGGGCCTTGGCGAGGCCAATCGTCATCCCTAGAATGGCCGGAAGAAACACGAACTGGATGCGTCGTCCTCCCTTTTCCTGGGTCCGGTTGTGCCGCAACCGCTGAATAAGTATGTTTAGAACCGCACGTGATAATGTCGATCCGTCCCAGTGCCCACCAGGATGAAGTTAGTCGTGTATTTGCTCACAATGGCAAGGAAGACGTCCTCAAAATTCATGGTCACTCCGGTAACGGCAGAAATATCAGCACATGTTCCGTTGCGGCGCTCCACGTGAGGCGACGCCCAGTCCGCGTTGACGTCGAAGAGTCCACCCAGAGGAAGACTCATATCGCCAAAATACAATCGCTCTTTGGTTTGCAGACGATATTCCTGGGCGATGGAGCGCAGTGCTATGTTAGTCGCCGACGTTGCAAAATGATTTTGAGGGTGATACCCAGCCTGTCCGATCAGAACATAATCTGGACCGGAGGTAAGCTCTTCAAAGCTTCCTTCGGCGATGGTGCCGGTTCCAGATGCAGAGCCGACCTTACCATCATATGCGTACATTGTCAGAGTTTCCGTGTAGGAGCCGCAACCGGGGCCAAAAACAAGAGCGACCGTTTCTCCATCGTGCACTTGAACTGCTCTAGGCATTCCATTGTTGTTTCCGTCGTGGTCAACATGTCCACCAGGTAATCCATCGAAAGAATACTGGGCAACCATAAGACGATAGCCTTTTTGATGAAGCGGTGCTGAAGAATTAGGAGGATAGGTCTTTCCCTGAAGAATTGCGTAAGCGGGGGAGAATTCAATTTTCTCGCCAATCTCAGGAAGCTTTGAATTGACCTTGAATCCCAGCTTTTCCACCACCGAGTGCGATATGAGCAGATTTTCCATAATATCGCGGCCCACCCAATCCACGGTTAAAGAAGATACGTGCTTAATCTCGCTCTCCTGTTCTCTTTTAGAGGACACCCTCTCTTTATGGCTTTTCTCTTCGCTCATAACCGGTTCCCTTTCCCTGTGCAGATTTTGATGAAATAGTAGCGTTTGGTCGCATTTGCGAAGCCATCTGCTCTCTTTTTAGCGTAATCGTAAACCCCTTCGATTAACAAGCCATCAAGCGATCCGGTAGTGACCTAATTTGAAATTACTCCTTCAATTTCCAAACAGCTGCCTTTGCTACCAGAGGAGCTAAGGCATGTAGCACGCTTCCGCTGATACTCATCCCAATGAAACTACCGAAAAACCAATTCGCTTCCTTGGAGGCCATGACCAAATAGAAAGCAAAAAAACAGGCGTCATAAACCGAGCGCAGAATACATAAAACAGCAACGATTCTAAAAAGGGTAACCGCCAAAGAATAAGGTTTCATATTTTTTATTCCCCCTGCGCGACGATAGCGGCTTGGACTGCGGTCTTTGGAGAGATCACTGGCGGCAATTCCAGCACTGCAACGGTATCGCTCCCCTTTTCTTTGTTACATGCTTCAGGTAATTTTACGAGGTTTCGTCAGTGAGCCGTGCATGTAGCCCTGAAGGCTTTCTTCAATCAAATTCTCGTTATTGTGCTCGTCATCAGGCTCAATCTTGCTGACGCGGTGGTCTGAAGTTGGAACTTCTGCTTCCTCGGCTATCCAAGAGGAGAAAGTTACGGGCAATCAAGGCTTCGTCGTTGGTGAGGAGGGTGCCCGCGCACTCGGCGTGTTGGTGGAAGACGAGGTTTCCGGTTCCCCGTAGGCGGGTGCAGGCAGGGAGTTATTCGGCTTGGCGGGGCCTTTATCCATGGCAATCAACTCTGAGACAGTGACGAACTTATATCCCTTGGCGAGGAGCGCATCAAACACCATCGGCATGGCTTCGATCGTCGGCGCGTGGATGTCGTGCGAGAGAATAATCGAGCCGGGACGGGTGCCCGAGATGATCCGTTGGGCCACGACGTTGACACCCGGTTCCTTCCAGTCGTTTGGATCGACATCCCACAGAATGATATCGTAGCCGAATTCATCGTGCACCCATTGGCGCTGCTTCGGAGTCATGGAGCCGTACGGAGGCCTTAGGAGTGTCGGCTTGATCCCGGTCTCGGCAAGGATGATGTCATTGGTTCGCTGGACTTGAGAACGGATTTTGTCGTCGGAGGACTTTCCAAAATTCGGATGGTCCCAGCTGTGGTTGCCGATTTCATGGCCTTCCGCGACTATCCGCTTCATGATGGCCGGGTAATCCGTAGCGCACTCCCCGACCACAAAGAAAGTGGCCTTGATATGCTTGGCGGCGAGGAGATCCAAAAGTTTTGGGGTGTTCTTCGGGTTCGGACCGTCATCGAAGGTCATGGCGATATAAGGGCCATCGACCTTCACGGAACTCCACGTGAATTTAGGAGTTGTTCCTGCAGCGGAAGCCGTGGCTGACGCCGACGCCGCAGACTTGGCTTGCGGAGTGGAAGTTCCGGAAACCGTGGGAACCGTTTCAAGTACGGCGTTCGTGGCGGGCACCGCGGCACCTGGAGTAGAAGCCCCTGAAATCCGAGGCGATATCTCTGCCGCGGTATTGGTCGTCGGCGCGGAGCCGGCAGTAGCCGAATTGGTCTGCAGTTCAGGGTTCGCCGAACGGGCCGGAAGCAACGCAACCCCCAGAACGCAAAGCGATGCTCCAAAAATACGTAGGTTAAAAACCAAAGAAGCGAGTGACATGTATGGCCGTAAACTAAGCCGTTTTTTATACGAAATGAACCAGAACCTTTTTTCCTGATCAATTGACAGAGGGGATTTGGTTCTAAAGGTCTCAACTCGGAAGGAGATGGCCTTCTTCGACAGCCAGGAGCTTGGAAATTGAATTAACTTGTGACCAGTCGGTATTGCCCATTTCCGAGGCAACAATGTGTTCGTTCTGGATTTGAGCAAAACGGTAAGTGCAGAAGCTGTGACGCAATCCATTCCTCACCCATTTGACTGCAGGTTCTTCTTCGGTTTTGGTGGCCTTGCAGGTGTTGTCGTAAGCTGAACGGTCGGGGTGGGCCAATGGTGTGACTGGACCAGTTTTCTGCCAATCGAGTTTAAGCCACGCAATAAGATTGGGCTGCATTTTGATTAAACGACGTCCTTTTGTTTTGGCCTTGGATTTCTTGATCTCAACGTAGCCGGTAGCAGGGTTGATTTCCTCCCAGTGGAGGCGCTTAATTTCTTCTGTTCTTACCCCGGCGAAGGCTCCCAGAACGAGGTAGGGTCGGACATCACCCTTCGCTACGGCGAGGAGGCGCTGAATTTCTCCTGGCTGAAAAATTCCAATCTCACCTTCGCTGTCAGTACCTCTAGCCTCGGTTTTTTCGGCTTCAGTTCTCCCCTCCGGCAAATATCCCTTCCGTTGAGCGAATCGGAACAAAGTGATGATGGCCCGGCGAAAATTATCGTGGTTCCGGTCACCACCTTTTTGGGTTTTCAGCCAGAGAGAAACGTCGTGTGTGGTCACATTGCCGACAAAACCCGTCAGGTCCTTTGCAAACCTTCCGAGCCGCAACCTCAGGTCTCCACTGTACCGCTCCGATTTATGGGCGCGGGCTGCAAAAAGCTCTTCCACGATCTCGGGGACTCGCCGAGGTTGAAGAGTGCCATGGCGTCGGACGTAGAACCGAGAAGCCTCCAAAAGATTTCCAATTTCGCCGAGCGTGTCGATAGCCTCACGATATTCTCGGGCAGCCTCAGCGATGGTCTTGCCGCTGCCGGCAAGAAATTTTTTAGCCTGCTCATAAGAAGCAGCATCATCGGCTTCCAAAGTAATGGATTTGAACTGGCCCCGATCAATCTCCTTTGCCCGCCTGCTCGCCCAATTTAAGGCAGCCTCGAGGTCAGAAAATTGCTTAAGTTGGCGGCGACCTTCTTCGTTGTGAGAGACCGAGAATACCGTGCGGTTTCCTCGATTCACTTCATAAACCCTGAGCGTCACGGCCCCTTGCGTGACAACTTGGCATGTTGGCGCGACCTTGCGTGTCATTGCCCAATGTTGTGTGCAAAAGTATGTGCAAGCAACAAAATCGAAATCTTCAGAGGTGGGCCCGGCGGGATTTGAACCCGCGACCAAGCGATTATGAGTCGCCTGCTCTAACCGCTGAGCTACAAGCCCGGTCAGGAGGCAAGATAAATGCAGATAGGGCCGTTCGTCGAGGAGTTCCGTGAAACTTCAGAGGTCGCTGCTACTGTCCCTGACGGTGCTGCCTCAAAAATAAAACGGAAAGCCCATCTGCTTGAACGCTTCCTTATCGTCCTTGAGATATTTGTCCCCCAGCGCATCGAAACCTTTCTTCGCCTTGAAATCAGCCAGAAACGCATTCACCTGCTTTTCCAGATCGACATTTCCCTTGCGGATGCCGATGGCCCACGACTCATGCTGGAACGGCTCCAGCAACCCGCGTGTAGTGTCGGGATGCTTCTTGGCAAATTGATAAATCGACATCTGATCGTAGATGAATGCATCGGCCTTGCCCTGCACCACTTCCAGGGCGCAGGCGGTGTCCTGCTCCAATGGCAAAACCGTCGCATTTTTGAAATGGTCCCGCGCATAAATCGCGCTCGTCGTCCCCGTCTTGAGCACCACGATCACGCCCGGCTTATCGATATCGGTGATTCCCTTGATCGGGCTGTCCTTTTTTACCAAAATAGAGAGGCCCGTGCTCAGATAGGGATCGGAAAAGTCGATCGACTTGCGCCGTTCGTCCGTGGCCGTCATCGAGGAAATCACCAGGTCGATCCGGCCCGTCTTCAGCGCAGGGATAAGCCCCTCAAATGGCATGTTCTCGATCTTGATCGGACGATGCAAGTAGTCACTGAGCGCATGGGCCATATCGACGCCAACGCCGGTGGGATTGCCCGCCGCATCCGTCATCTCGAACGGCGGATAGTTCAGTTCCATGCCGATGATGAGGGGCTTGGCGGAATCATCCGCCCGCGCCGCATTCATCCATCCGTAAACCGACAGCACCATGGCCAGCAGCCATCCGATCTTGATCCAATCGCGTTTCATATTTTTTTAAATGTAGCGGTGGTCTACGACTGTCGCACTCCAAATCCTTGGCGACCATCGACCGCCGGATAAGGTGCAGCCTGTAGCGGCGGTCTATGACCGTCGACGATTTGACGAACAATGTGGCAAGAGAACGGCGGTCATAGACCGCCGTTACAGAAGAGACTCGCCCCTGCTTTGAC
>Ga0206926_1066_pt2 | contig 18156 bp, 7 predicted proteins | sample Alteio_BWOrgHeat_59_FD_152955 | JGI IMG/M metagenome (GOLD analysis project Ga0206926, IMG submission 152955) | Enriched cells from forest soil in Barre Woods Harvard Forest LTER site, Petersham, Massachusetts, United States -... | ecosystem: Environmental > Terrestrial > Soil > Temperate forest > O... | reverse complement strand
AGCGTAAAAGCGCACACCATGGCTTGCCGTTGCCGAGCTGCAGACCACGGTCGGGGGCAAAGTTTACAGTAAAGAGAAGGCATTGAGGATTAAAGCGGGTGTAATAACGGAGCGGAAATTTTTACCAAGCAAATGAACCAAGCACCATCGGGTGCACTTTGCGCGTTTTTCAGTATCAGCGAGTTTAAGAAAATCACCCCCTTGTTACAACTGCATTTTCGGGCACCGGTCATTTTACAACTTCTTTTACGGTTATGAGGGAAACCCCCGTCAATCAAGGAATTGTAATGGTAGTCGACGGTTCCGCTCGTCAAAAAAACATTAAATTTAAACCGGGTTATTTTGGTCTATTTTGGTTCTCTATTGGTGGTTTTTGCTGACTCTATTTTCAGGTGGCATGATTGTGGCAATCCGCTAAAACAAACCCGTGCTTTGCTGCCGCAATTTATCCGTTTACCCCGAAGGCAATCCTGCCGCAGCGCCCATTCTCGACCGGGCGACGGCCACCTTTGTCCCCCATGCGATGAATGCCATCATCGGCCCCTCCGGCTGTGGGAAGACCATGCTGGTCAAATCCATGCTCGGGTTGGTCCCGGTGGATGCAGCCGGGGAAGTCTGGCTAAACCAAAAACGCATCACTCAACCGGAAGACTTGCTTGGACACGTGGCCTTTGCCCCCCCAATTCAGCATTGCCCAACCCAAGCTCACGGTTGAAGAAAGTCTGCGCTATGGTCTCGAATTGATTGTGGCAGATGGTTCGATTCAAGCCGAACGCCTTGAGTATGTGCTGAAGGTCATTGGCCTCGCCGACCACCGCCACAAGCGGGTTGAATCTCTCTCCGGGGGTCAGTTGCGCCGCCTCGGCCTCGGTCTTGAACTGTTGGCGGATCCCCCCACCCTTATTTGCGACGAAGTCACCTCTGGCCTCGATCCACGTTCGGAAAATACCATCCTCGAATTGTTGCATGGTTTGGCCCGGGAGCGGGGCAAGACTTTGCTCTGCATCATTCACAACCTGGCGAATTTGAACTATTTTGATTGGATTACTGTCCTTAACGCCGGCGAAGTTGTTTTTCAAGGCACCCTGCCAGAACTCTATGCGCATTTTGCAATTCCCGATGCCTTGGGACTTTACAACGCGCTCGATGCCCACCCCCAATCTTTTTGGCGGGAACGCTGGGCCCAAGCAGCCGCGGCCAAACCGCAACCACAGTTTGCACCGGCTGATGACTCCGGAGCCAACCAAGTCCTAGCTGACCACTCCCGGCCGAACTTAACCAACCAGCTAGCCACCCTCTTGCGCCGTCGCCTGTGTCTGCTGTTCCGCGACTATGGTTACCTGGCAATGGTCATGGCGATTACTTTTGGCTTCCCTGTCATGGTGGTCATCTTTGCGCTGGATGGATTGCCGCAAATTTCTTCCCTAGCCCTGGCCTCGTCCGGCCTCGAATCCTTCCGGGCCACCATCGACTACACCCGTGAAGCGGCGCAAACGGCGTCGCTCGTCACCAGCCTGGTGATGTTTCAAGTCATCCTGCTCACCTTGATGGGCGCGAATAACGGTTCGCGGGAAATCGCCGGTGAACGCTTGCTCTATGAAAAAGAGCGGCTCGCGGGTTTGCGGCCGGGCGCTTATGCCGGCTCGAAATTAATCTTCACCGGCATACTCGCCGCCTTTCAAGGCGCGTGGATGACTGTCTTCGTAAAAATTATCTGTGTTTTTCCCGGCCCATGGGAAACCCAAGTTATTACTCTCGCGCTGACGAGTGTGGCCATGACCTGGGTTTGTCTGGCTTTTTCGGCGTGGATGAATTCCGCTGACAAGGCTTCCACTTTGTCCATTTATCTCGTCGGCTTCCAACTGCCACTCTCGGGCGTCGTCCTCGCCCTGCCGGCGTATTTAGTCTGGGTCTTTCGTCCCTTCATCAATGCCTATTGGGGCTGGGCTGGCTACTTTTCCAGTATGAAAGAAACGCGGCTTTACGATGCCTATACCTACACTTACCCACTTACCTATATCAGTGGCCCCTTGCGTTCATGCTGTGTGCTGTTGATTCATGCTCTCATCGGCTCCGTGCTGGTTTGGTATGGCTGCCGACGCCGCCGTTGGAATGCTTAAAAAATGGTCGGGGCGGCCGGATTCGAACCGGCGACCTCTTGGTCCCAAACCAAGCGCGCTACCAGACTACGCTACGCCCCGTGTTGGATACTCATCCAAGGGTTGATAATCATCCAGCCGGCGACTGTTGTCGAGTCCAGAACCGAACAAACTATTTTGCCATCACTTTACTTCAGGTAGTTGATTAACCACCGGCCGCACCGCCACCGCCTGCACCACCGCCACCACCACCACGACGACCACCGCCACGACGACCACCATTGGTAATCACTGTCGGACCAGCCGGCAATCCGGTGGCCGTATTTGTACCGGCGGCGCCGGCAAATCCACCCCGGCGACCACCGAAGCCGCCGCCAAAGCCACCACCAAATTGGGCCGCTTGTTGAGCCGCTTGAGTCAATTCTTGGGCTTGGGCTTGGGGTAAGGTGGCCAAGTAGGCCTGAAAGCCAGCCGGATCAGATTGGCTCCAAGTCGCTGCCACTTGGTCCTGTGCGCGCTGCTGTAAATTCGGATTAGTGATAGTGCCCGCCCACGCCATGGAGCCCGCCGGATCTTCCGAACTCGAACCATTCACAAAGGCTGCCACTGCCTGGTCTTTGCTCGTCGAGGCCGGCAGTGAGTTCAAATACGAACCAGCGTCATTAATGCCGCCTTCGGCCACCCAGGTACCCACCGCAGTAGCCAGGAGACTATTACCGCGCCCGCCGCGGCCACCACCCGGGCCACTAGTGCCGTTGGCATTGGAAGCCTGCATCGTGGCATCCTGCTGGGCCGCCCATAACGCCGCCGCCGCCGGATCAGATTGCGCCCAATTTGACGCGATCATCGAATCATAATTGCGAACTTGGCCAGCGGTTGAATTGGCGGAATTCGCCGCCACCCACGCGGCCGCATCGGCCGGTGAGGTTTGCGCCCACTGGGCCACCAGACTGCTATACGCCTGCGTCTGCAACTGGGTGCCCGGAGGCAACTGGCTAATCATATCCACCGCGCTGCTAAAATTTCCCGTTGAGCCGACGCCGGATATCAACGCTTGGAAGGCGGCCAGTTTGGCGCGTGAGTCGGCACTGAAAGCCGTGGCCCCGTCTGGCATGGTGCTGACCAAGTTGAAGGCCTCAGCCGGGTTGCTCACCGCGTAACCAGAAATTATGGCATTGTATTCCTGCGTGTTCAGCGCACTCGTGCTGCCCGGATTCTGTTTGAGCCAGTCCAGCGCAGCTTTGGGATCCTGCGTCGCCCAAGTTGTCAAGGCGGTGGATGTGCTGGCTTGTTTGGCCAACGGATTGGTCATCTTGCCGGAAACCGCCAGGAATCCTTTGGGATCCGTTTTAGCCCACTGGTTGGACAGGGCCGCCAACATCGCATCGCGTTTCTGCCCCGCCGGTAATTTCTGCAAATCATCCAGATTTTTGGCGCAATCCGCCGGACTCAGGCTCGCGGCCCAGATGGCTAGATTCGCTGCGTCCAGTTTGCCTTTGCTCCGCAAAAGCTCTTCCGTGCTGGGAACGTTTATCCTCCCGGCCGCCATCTTCACTTGGTCCATTATATGGCCAAAAGCATCCACGGTAGAGCCCTTGCCACCCTTGCTTGGCGCGACGCTCCCATGCAGGCCGTAATTCCGGCCGGCCCAAAAGGCCAGGGCACCCGTGGCGCCCCAGAGACAGACGCTGACAATCATCGCCGATTTAATGGACTGAACTTTCATAGATAATTATGCAATAAAGTGATTAAAGACTGCCGCCGCACCCGCCTAATTCTTTTCATTAGACGGATGCAAGGCACGACAGTGCTAACCTTGAAACCGAGCCAACTTTTACGAGTTGCAAATATCTTTACGATTTTTTAGGGGTAAAGCCTGTCATATAAATTATAAGTATATAGTGGTCAAATACTTATAATAAAGTGGCCTCAACCGAGTCTTTCTTCATCATACTCAATCAAGTCAGCGAAGGACCGCAGGTCATCCCGGTGCTCGATGGCCATTTTCTTTTTGGTCGCTTGGAGCGCTTCCCGGCCCATTTCACTCATTCCCATCTGGACCACCTGCCGGTTCCATTTGGCCGCCTTGACGTCCTTGGGCAGCAAAACCTTTAATTGGGCCACCAACTCCTCCTCCGATTTCGACTCCTTCACCAGGACAATAACCGCCTGCGGGTCGATGCCCAGATGCAGGCACAAAAATCCGTCAAAACCCTTGGTGAAATTGCGCTGGTAGGACGGCGGCAGCGCCCCCGCCAGATGTTTGCGGATTTTGCCGATAAAGCGCGGCAGATGCAGCAACCCAAACACCGGGTGCGGCAAATATGGCGACGGCAGATCGTAGAGAATACCGCCGGTGTCGGGCCGCGGTGCTTTGGGCGTGGAGGGAGCAACGTCAGTCATGAAAAGAGAAGACCGCCAAGCTATGCACTCAGCCACCAAATGAAAACAGAATTTTTTAGCGCTGAGCTTTAGCCACTCTATTCTTGCGCCCCCCACCCCCATGCATTTACCTTCTCCCTTCGGACCCAGGTCGGGTCCCCATCGTCTAACGGTTAGGACGGAAGATTCTCATTCTTCAAATCCGGGTTCGATTCCCGGTGGGGGCACCATTTTGAAAACATAGAGTAAGAATAGCGAAAATCGGAGCCCAAGCTCCGCAAATACGGTAGCAAAAAGATACAAGCGGTAAGGATGTACAAGGGTATCTACGCCTACCCCACCCGATGTTAGGTTCTTCCACGGCTGGGCGTATTTTGCAGGTGATTTAAACTGTGCTGAGTCTTTTCACGCATAGAATTCTCCCGAACAGGTTGACAATCTTCAAATACTGTATCGCGGGATTGCGCACCCCAACCATCGACCTCTACGCGCACCGCAGTGAGTGTACCCGCCCCTTACTCAACGACTGCACGATCAAGTTAGGAGACTCCTAAAATATCTTGCTGGGTTAGTGGGTGGACGGAGTTGCAGAGATCGCTCTGATGAGTTCCAAATAAGTCTGGGTTAGTAATGGGCAGTTATGAGCGTTGACGCCAAACTATGGCCGACCAGTTCACTGTCATATAAGGAATCTTTTATTAGCCTTGCGGATGGTGCGGGTGGACCGAGGTGCGACGTTCCCACGGATAAAAACTTTTTGATATTCGGTGACCACCTTGCACCAAAATAGCCCATGCATTTGGACTTCGAGTGGGAATATAGTATAGCGATTAACTATTTGTGACAATTGCCTAACGGTCGTCACCAAACCGAGACACGGATAGGTAATAAACCCTATTCAATTGTCCTTGCGCCTAAAAGGCTAAACGTTCACTTGTGTCAGTTAATAGGGTTTTAACCTAATTTTCATTCAGTATAACAACCTAATTTAATGCCCGTAATACGTTTAGGCTTTGTTCTCGTGATTTTCGGCATGACGGCTGTTTTTTCGAATTATGCGTTTGCGCAGGACTCGACGACCAGCGACTCAGATCAGTCAAGTGCAACAGGTTCTGCTCCCAGTAGCGGCAACTCAACGTCCACCGGCAACACGACGATTAGCAGTAATTCAACAACTTCTACTCCCAGCCAGACAACCCAGGCCTCTGTAGGCTTGGCCAATGTTACTGTCGTTTCCCCAGATCAATTTACTGCCGACCAACAGCAGTGGCAGCAATTAACTCAGCAATTAGCCCAGCAAATGGCGACCGCGACACCGGATGAAAGGGCGGCGGTGGCGAATAGCTATCGACAGCAAACATCAACATTGGCTGCCAGCACCGAGCCGCCACCGTTCACATCAGAGCAAGCTGCTCAACTAGCTGCTAGGCAGGCGGCATTTATGCAAAAGCTGCCGGTCGAAGACCAGCCAGCGTATGGATTGATGCTCCAGATTCAGCAGATTGGACAACAAATGACCGGGGCTACACCGGAGCAGCGGCTGGTACTCGTTGGTCAGATACACGATTTAACTGCCCAACAAGACGCGCTCAAAGCCCAGCAGTCTGGTCCACCACCGAGTCCAGCCAAAATTGTCCAGGAACAGATCGCTTGGATTGCGACCCTCCCGCCCGAAGACCAAACAGTTATGGCGGGGTTGATTCAGCGCGGTCGGGCGATTCAAGCGACAACGCAATTGCCAGCCGAACAACGTGCCGCCGCCATACAAAATATCCTGGCTCAGCCACTACCAACCACGAGCGGCAACCTGACCTCCAATGCTGACCCGATTTCGGGAAATGTAACCACGAATGTCCTCCCTTCGGCACCAGTTTCTTCGCCTCCCTCCGGCCAATAATTTTTCAACTGAAACCTTCCATAATACCAAGCCGCCATGAAAACATACTACATCCGCAAATTTCTCCATTCGGCCTATGCCCTGCTGTTGATCGCTGTAACGATAACACAATTGAAAGCGACAGACACCAATGTTACCGGCAACCTGACAGTCAGCGCCAACACAACCTTGTCGGGTGATTTAGAGGTATGGTCTAACACTACGTTGGGCACCAAGACCAAACTTTCAGGTGCCAGCGGGGAATGGCACCATTTCAACATTGATCTTGGCGATATAATTTTCACCAACATTACGGCAACCTACCTCTACCCCGGTTTTAACATCAGCGTTTCCAATAATTCCACTACCGGGGCCGCCAATGTTACCCTCACTGGTTATAGCCAGAATACAACCTGGTACTGGCAGGAAAATTTGATTAACAACTATCCCTATTACAATGGCACCCCATCCTTGCCGCCCACGCAAATGTCGCTCGCGGATACAGGTGTTTTAACTGTGTTTAGCTCCTCGAATTCTAGCCTCAGTATCGCCCTCGACCCCGGCAATCAGACTATCAGTTTGGGCAATTCCTCAGTCAATATCACCCATTCTGGCTCCACTTTAGTTTTCAATAGTACAGGTATTGCCTTTGGCGGCGGCGCTTCGGCAGGCACTAGCGCCATTGCACTGGGGAACAATAGCGTGGCATCCGCCTCGGGTTCACTTGCCTTGCTGGGAGGTAATGTCACTTCTTCGGCAACTGGCGCACTTGCAATCGGGGCCAACTCCATCGCTTCCGGCGGAAACGGGTTAGCATTGGGCGGCGGCAATGTTGGCTCAGCGGGAACCGGAGCCTTGGCTTTTGGCAATAGCTCCTTCGCCAACGCGACCGGAGCGATGGCTTTTGGCAATGGAACAACCGCGCTCGCTTGGAGTACGATGACGGTCGGTCACTACAATGCTAATCTCACCGGCAATACATCAGCCTGGTCCTCGACCGATCCGGCCTTCCTTGTTGGCAATGGCAAATCTGGCAATCTTAGCAATGGCTTTACTGTACTCAATAATGGGGTAGTCTATTCAGCGAATACCACCAGTGTAGACACAACTTACGGTCTCCCGCAGAATACCACGGTTGCCCGGCTCGCATGGTTTCCTCAAAAGTATTCTTTTTTGGCCGGAACGCCCAGTGCGAGCACAACTTGGAATTACGGCAATCTTGGCAACGGTACCGCCGCCATTGGCTATAACCTTTATTCCGATGGCAGCGATGGCACTGTAGTTATTGGAAATAGTAATGCGGCGTCTTACGGAGGCGTGGCATTGGGTATCGGTGCCAATGCTAGCAGTAGCTATGTCGGATCTGGGATGGTTGCCATCGGGAACGGTGTAACGGCCACTGGCATAAGTAGTGGCCACAGCCAAGATGGTGTTGTGGCCATCGGTTCTGGCGCGACTGCCAAAGGCTTTGGTGTCGTATCGATTGGGGCTGGAACTGACGCCGAACCAGCAATCAATGACTCCTCTGGCAAGGGAGCGGTTGCCATTGGTATAAGTGCGAGTGCATGGGCAGGTGGAGCTGTGGCCATAGGCTCTTCAGTCTCAGCACCCCTATATGCTTCTATTTCCATGGGTTACTCTTCGAGCACAACATATCAGACTGAAGTGGCCTTGGGGGGCTGGGTTAGTGTCTTAAATGGCTATGGGGCATCAGCTATCGGTTCACATAACATTGCCGACGGCAGCGGAGCCACTGCCTTAGGGTACAATGATAGTGCTGTTAATGATAATACCGTCGCAATTGGAACTAACAATACGGCAGCAGGCACAACTTCTCTAGCTCTAGGTGGCTGGAATACTGCTTCGGGTTTTGCTGCGGTGAGTCTTGGAGCCAGCAACAACGTTACGGGCAATGGTCCATCGGCGATTGGCTTTAACAATTACGTGAACGGTGACGCTTCGAGCGGCATCGGGATGAACAACTATGCCAATGTTTCTTCTTCGGGCTACAGTGGCATCGCCATTGGTATGAATAATACTGTCACAACCTCCGGTGTTTTGCTGACTGGGGTAGTGATCGGGAGCAACAATACGGTGAGCGGCAGTGGCACCGTCGTGTTAGGTAGTAACCTGACTGTTTCCACTGACCACGCCCTCGTTGCCGGTCAATGGGCGGGCAGTGGCAATAGCACCAGCAACCTGTCCGGCTCCGGCCCCACTTCGGCTTTGTTCATATTGGGCAATGGCGGCAATTCAACTACCCGCAACAATGCTTTCACCATTCTTAAAAGTGGCGACGTGATTATGACTGGCAATACAACGTATACCAAGCGGCAAGGCGACATCATCATGGGTAGTTTTGGCAATGGCGGCGGGGATTGATGTTTATTGCATCAATATTAATCACTCCACCCATTAATAAAACGACGCCATGAAAAAAATTCTTCTGCCAGGAATCGCCGTAACTTTTATTTTAACGGTGGTTGCATTTGGTGCCAACCCCGGCTGGTGGTCGGACAGCACCAATGGCACGCTTTTCATCGATAGCAATTCCACCATTAATAACTACGCGCCGCTTAACATTGGTCAGCTCAAAAACATGGCCAGCAAGGCATCGACCTATCTCAACAATCAATTGAGCTTGGTGGGAGGTGCGGGGGCAAATGTGACTACGATGGTTGGTAATTTTACCACAAACGGCACGCTTAATTATCAAGCGGCTAACCTCGGACAGCTCAAGGCGGTAGCCAAGCCAATTTATGACCGACTGATTGCCGTGGGGTATAACACAACCCTGAATTTGCAAAACCAAGGCTACGCCAACACCTGGACAGGTGTCTATCCCTGGGACCCGAGCACCCCCACTTCCCAAAATTATGTTCAGGCTAATTTAGGCCAGGCAAAAATGGTGTTTAGCTTCGATCTGACGAATTTTACGGTTTCAGCCAATCTCGACGCCAATAGTGACAGTTACCGCGACGCCTGGGAAATTCATTATTTTAGCACCCCACTGGTAACCCTTACTTCTACTTCTGGAAACACCACTGGTGACGACGTGCCTTATTACGAAGACGCCAACCCGGCAACACACACAGCAGGAAACCTAACGGTTACCATTAGTTACCCGGCGAGCAATTCGACGCTTTGAGCCGCAAAGCATTGTCTTTTTTATAATTCTCAATATGCGGCACATTATTTTTTATGTTTTGGCAATTGCAGCCTGGGTGCTTCAGGCCAATTCGGCTTGGGGAGATAATTATTTTGATTTCAGTGCCATACCAAACAATGGCTATTTTGCTGATTCAGCCAACTTGGCTCTGACGACTATTTCTTCAGATTCAAGTTTTACCCGCTCAAGTACCTGGCTCAGCAATATGCCAACGGCTATAATTAGCACATCGGCGGCAAACTTGAGTGTGAATACTACGGATAACACAGATACGTCCGATACATCAGGGACCGCCGCCCTGCATTATGGATGGAACCGTTTACAGGCTGTTTCTAATAACACATCGGTGGTTTCTCCAGCACACTATTTATATGTTGGAAATCTTACGTATAAAGTGAATTTTCAGTCCAGCGGCACTGCACCAACTGGCTATGTTGCGGATAACGGCACTGCATATCCAGCATCAGGCAACACGTCAGCCCCATACACCAATCCGGGTTATGGATGGTTGACCTCAAATATTACAACAAGCGGAAATGCAACAACGGGGTATGCAAACATGACGGCTAATGCCATTTGGCAGCTTCAATTGCCAACTGACCCAGCGCGCTATTGGGTGACGGCAACGACTGGTAATTCAAGTACAACGGGGAATTACACACTGATGGTGGAGGGCCGCACACTATCTCTTTCCGCCAACGGCACGAATAGCGGAGGAGTAGAGGTTGAGGTTTTAGACGGCAATTTAATGGTGCAGAATAAATCGAGTATTACAGTTCCTCTTTGCCATATCGAGGTGACTAATTTGGGCAACGCAAATGGCAACGGTCGTTATTACCATGGCACTGGTTACCATGCTGCTTTCGAGTCGATGATCGTACCTATGGACGATGAGGTAGGCAGCGAAACAGTGGCGGTCGCCAATGCGTATCCTGCTCCAAGCTCGCTACCATGGTTCACCACAGTAGCGTATGTTGATCCATTGACCTTCAATTCAACTACCTATAACCCCAGTTCACCACCAGCCGCGCCATACCATCTCACGATCTCCAACGGAATCATCAGCAGCAGCGGTACCGTCACCAATGGCAGTCAGGGTTACGGAGTAAGCATCAACTCTACCTTGCAAACAGGTTTGCTGGAGTGCAATCGCCCATTTGTTTCCTTTGGCAATGTCACTTGGGGCGGCACCCAACTTTACAGTAACCGCACTTATAGCTTTGGGGTTTTTTCCGGGTGGTTGCTGGACTCTGATAGTTCCACCGCAAATGTATCTGCCATAGTAATCGCTGCCTACAACAAGGCCGACTACATTGCTAATAATGGGAACGTTACCCCTCAATTAACCTACATTAGCATCCCGGCCACCGATCATACCGCCAATGACACCGCGTGGAAGAGCTTCGTTGCTGAAGGCTACTCCAATACTACGAGTGCGAATGGGTTGGATACAACCATTCGCTATTTGCCTTCCGAAAGTGACTCCGTACTAACCGATAGTTGGGATGTGGACACCCAATACTCATCCCTGTGGCTGGCCGGTGGTGGCAATTCAACAACGGCACCCAGTGCACCGGGTCAGACCAAGGCGCATTTTCCATTTTTGATTACCCATATGGCGCATTCCAGTGATTATTATTACGTCGTTTATGGCATTGGTCGAACCGGCATCAGGGATTCAAGCGGAAACTATACCAGTTATCCCATGGCAGGTTCAGCCGGAAATAGCACACTGCGATACGAACCTCTCTATGGCCTTGAGTTTGCGCAAGCGCCATCCTGGAACGTCAACGTTCTTACTTTGCCCAGCTTCTATGGCCAGGCAGGACCAGCAAATTATGATGGCCAAAGTTTGAGCGCCATCGCAGCAGCCAATCTTACACCAGGTGCTAATTTTACATATAGCGGCAATACCTACCGCAGTCCGCCAATACCCTATACTTCTGGAAATGGAAACTCAACTTGGGATACAAGCGGAGAGCCTTTTAGCAGTTACGGCAATCAAACTTGGACTTCATTGATGGGGAGCAACACCACACGCCCTCCGGAATTTGATGATAGCTCCATTCTAGACGGTTTTGTAGCCCAGATGGGCAATGACCCTATAGCATTAGCGGCCTATGTTCAGAATAAAATTGCGATAACCAATCCGATTGGAAATGGCGACGGAACATTACGTCCAAATGTTCCACTGACATGGACTGGCATGGATCGTGGAGCGTTGGGAGTGTTTCTCGAAGGCCGTGGTTCACCTTTGGAACAATGTGCTTTATTGATCTATCTTCTCCGCCAAGCAGGTTATCCAGCTGTCTATGTTTTTCCAACTTCAGGTAACGAAACTTTGCTTTCGATGCAGCAGACGGAAGGGTTGTTGGGATTAACCCTGGGAAATGTGACTAACGCTTTTGGCCAGCAATATATGCCAGTAGCAACAGGCGATACTAATCCAAAATACCAAGTTTATTACCCCTGGGTTGCGGTAGAAATAAGCAATTTTGAAAACACAGGGCAAACCAAGTGGGTACACCTTTTTCCGTGGCTTAAGGACATCCAAATTAACCAAGGACCTGAACTCTGGGGTTCGCTGCCATTGTACTATCAAAGCCCTTTGGTTTGGATGGATCAATATTTGAGGCATGACAACTTAAGCTACACCTCTTACGCCAGTGAATCCAACCTCACCGTTAATCCTGATTTCCAGACTATTTTTCCAACCAGTGGAAACTTAGCCACCGAATTGCCATCTGTATTATTCCCACAATGGGTCAATACCGTTCTCAATGCGCACCAAACCGGATTTGACATCAGTCAAGTTGGAATTCAAAGCCAACAGAGGACCCGAACCTTCAGCCGATGGGAAGATTTTCCAACACCTGTTGGTGTGCCTACCTCGGATAGCGGTCTTCAAATTTTCCAGGACATGTCGGATTTGGGAACCCACGATATAAACAACGAAACGACTTCAATGTATAATTATGTGACCATTGAGGCAGGCACCCAGGCCACCAATGGAACGTTCACGCAGACCGGAAATCTGGCTTTAAATATCGAGGCACCGCGGGCTGACAACGCTCGAATCTATTTGTCATGGAATTCTACATTAACCAATACGCAACTGGTCGTAGCTCCTTACGGCAACTATTCGCAATTTACGTCAGGCAATTATGTGGCTCTTAGCGGAAATAATCTGGCCTTGAATTTGACCTACACAGCCAGCCAGCGACTACACTCCAATTTAAATTTCGACCTCCCGCTTTTAACGGTGCCAGTATTTCAAGTGACACAGTATGCAATAAATAATGTCCGGCCGATCAAGCAAGGTGATATGGCGGCGCTATGCGTGCAGTATGGCATTGTGACCGATGCGATGTTATCGGTCCACGAGAATGAATTCTGGCAAATGCAGGCAAGTGGCACCGCCACTCCAGATCAGGAGTTGAGTGTCCTTGCGACATTGAATGGATACCAATACTTTCGGAATGTAGGCCAATTTGCACTAAAATTGACCGGCTGGAATGAAATGGCCCCAATTAACCAGTTTGGCATGGGACTTTCAAAGGTTAGCACATTCGGCAATTCCACCAATCGCACAGCGCCAAATGTGGACATGCCATTTGAAGAGTTGACGGTTCTTACTAATGAATCTGCGCATCAAGAAACCGGAGCGGTTGGCGGAGTAGGTTGGGATAATTATTTCGCCTTGTGGTCGCTGGAGACTTCGGCCCAAGAGGCTGCATCTCTCCAGGAATTTTATCCGCAAACAACTGCTTCTTCCACAGTTAGTCTCTTGGAGGGGGCGCAGCTGGCCAGTAATTCGTCTAGTAACATTATTCGCGAGATTAACGCCAACAATTTATCAACCGAGGGAAACACTACTTATACCTACACGACCACAGGAAACGTAAGTGTGAACGGCACTTTGTCCACGCTCTGCTCGGGTAACATCGGGATATGGTCGGCGATTACCAGCAGTCTTGAAGCAGATCCTTATGCTATTGCGTATGTCACTCCAGGGCTGTTTGCCAATGGCAATCGTACTGGCGATCCTGCCAATGTGACATTTGAAGGAATTGGCGCTCTGATTGTAAGTAAAAATGGGTCCGCCGGTTTAGTCCAGAATTTTGACGGCGGAAACAGCACTCCAGTACCAAATAACGGAAATACCAGCACAGCCACGCTAAACGGCGGTACGTCTGACGGTGGCGCTGTTAGCGTTACCATTGGTAATGGCACGACGGGCAACGCAACAGATAGCATTGGCGACAACATCCCAATTCAAAATGCCGCCCAAGATGTAAGCAACTTGAACGGCAATACCGCTTCAAGTGCGCCTTTGACTGCACCTGCCCAAGGAACCGCTAATGGCGTAAATCAAACTTACAATATCACCCCGGGCACTGCGAGCACTGTAACCGTAGCCTCTATAATAACAACATCGACAATCGATCTTGGCCAGTTTGGGCAAACCTCTGTTAAGGATATAATTCAGCAAACACAAGATCCAGTTAACACGGCCACCGGTGAACTTGACGTGGACGAAACGGATATTGTGCTGCCTGGTCCATTGCCACTTGAACTGCGGCGTAATTATAGCAGTTTGGCCGCCGGGGCTTCAGCCAATAATTTATTGGGCTACGGCTGGAAGCTAAGTTTGATGCCTTATTTGCAAACCGTTTCGAGTAATACTTCAGTTTACAAAGATACCACCCTTTACGCAGCTTTGCGGGATGGTTCGGTCATCGGTTTTAGCCAAAACGGCACAACAAATGAATGGGATGTTAATGCGACTATTAATCCCTATTTAAACAATTACAACAGCGGAGCCATCGGCTCGGTCAATAACCTGTTTAACGCAAAGATTATCCGTTCAGGGTCAACTTGGAATGGCACCGCAGGTTACAGTTATGTATTGAATTTTCCTGATGGCGGTTCTGCGACCTATCAGGAAATGCAATTTCCGCTGACTTACGTAGGCGCTACAAATACTACACTTTACCGCGACCGCCCCTATCTGACCCAATGGCAGGATGCCCAGGGCAATTTTTTGCAGTTCTTTTATTACAATACTCAACCAAGTTCGTCTGCTGCTCATCCGGAATACGGTCAGTTGGAAAAAATCCTGAGCAGCAATGGGAATTTTCTTGTTTTCAATTACGATGCCTTTGGGCATGTTACCGATGTCCTCACGCGGGATGGCCGCGACGTTCACTACGATTATGACGAAGCCAACGGCGATTTGGTGGGGGTCACAAGGCCGGACAATAGCCACATAGCTTACAGCTACTACCAGCCCACTAGCGGTAATACGAGCAACGTCTATCATCTACTTTCGGAAATCGACGAGCCGGAAGGACGGCGATTGTTAATCAATTACGACACGAATCCGTCGGATGCGAATTTCCGCCGTGTTACCTCACAATATGCCTTGGCTGGCGCTAATGGCACTTTGGTGCAAACGGCGGCCTTCGCGTACAACCTGACAGGCAACGTTTTCAAAACCACGGTGACTGATGCCCTGGGCAATAACACGGCCTACAATTATTATCAGCCAACGTCCGGCAACGCGGTGACCATGTCATTGCTCGCAAATATAACTGATCCATTATCTCGCACCATTAAGTATACTTGGTTCTTGAGTAATTCGACTATTGTTGATGGCAACACGTCGGATATTGCGACGCTATCCCCGGTCAGTACCGCATGGTACCAAAACAGCGTAATGAAGATGACCGACCAGCGCGGTCTGGCAACGAGCTATACTTATGACAGTCAGGGCAATCCTTTAACCAAGATGATTTCGGGAAATCTGGTTGATAACAGCACCTCCGGAAATGCGACGTGGACTTACACCTACAATGGCACCACCAATCTTGTTACTCAGGTGGTTGGACCTACAATCAATAATTCAACAATCAGCACCTTAACTACCTACGGCAATACCTCCACTTCAGATTATCTGCTCATCCAAATCACCACCAACGTTGCGACCACGATATCCAACACAACGACCAACGCCACGGTTTCCATGCAGAGTTTCACCTATGGCACTGCGGGGAATACCTCGCTCACGGCCAGCGCGGTAGCCGCCGGGGTGGCCAACAACACCATCAATATCAGCTTTAATCCGGATATTGGCAATAATACGCCTGTAGCCTACGGCTTGCTCTGTACTACCTACATGGGCAGCAGTTCGTCTGGCGAGGTGTCGGAGTTTAAGTACGACGGCCATGGCTACCCGATCCAAAAAGCCCGACTTAGTACTGTGCAGTCAGCGCCAGCCGCCAACGTTACAGTTACTGCCGATGCGAATATTTCTTACAACTCCACAGTGGACTACGTTTCCTCCTACGTCAACGACCTGCGCGGATTCGTCACCCAGGAAACTGATCCAGGCAATATAACCAAAAATTTCGACTACGACGCGATGGGGCGTCCCATCGAGGCGCAGGTTTACCAGGGCGCAAATTTATTGAGCGACACGCGCACCTATTACGATGGCAACGGTCTGGTCACTTGGATCGACGGCCCGCGTTTCGGTGCGGCGGAGAGTTTTGTTCGCCGCAGTTACACGCCGCTGGGCCAGCTTTCTGCTGAAATCCATTGGCGCACCCAGGCTAATGCCGACGGCTCCGGTGTCTCGCAAGTGCCCGGCGCGGACCAGTTGCTCAACCAGACGATGACCACGTACGATTACGACGAGGACGGCAACTTGCTTCAAGAAACAGACTCCAATGGCAACTACAAGGTTTACACCTACGATGCCGATTGCGAGCGCCTGACGGCCAAGTCCTACGATGTCGGCAGCACGCTGCTGAGCAATCTCACCTACACCTATGAACCGGGCGGCAAGGTCGCGAGCATCCTTGACCCGTTAGGCGGCAACACGACTTATTTTTATACCTCGACCGGTCAGTTAGCCCAGCAAAACAATCCGGACAGTTCCGTTCAAAAATGGACCTATGATAGCAATGGCGACGGTCGCCTGCATATCGAAACGCTCCCCAATAACCAAACCTGGACAACCACCTACGACGACGGTAACCGCACCAGCACGCGGGCATTCAGCGGCAATGAGACGGGGGCCTATGGTAACGCGACTGAAGTCACCCAACGCGATGAGCGCGGCAACATCATCAGCCGCACCGATGTCGACGGCAGCAACTTCACCACGACTTACGACGGGCTCGACCGACCGCTACTCCAAACCGGCCCCACTGGCGGAAACAGCACCACCCAACAAATCGGCAACTACTCGTACGATCTCGGCAACCTCACGACCAGTGTCCTAAACGCCGCCAACGAGACTGTGACCACCACAGTGGATGGCGTGGGACGGCCAGTGACTGTCCTGTTGAAAACGAACGGCACCCTGGTGCGGAGGACGGACTCGGTGTACGACCCGGGGAATCTGTTTGTCACCGTCACGGAGGGCAACGGCAGCGCCAATCCCCTGGTGCGGCGCGTCTTTACCGACGAGGCCGGGCACAACATCCTCACCCAGTACCTGAGCGGCAACACGGTGGCGGCCTTCACGCTCCAGAACTATGACAGCAACGGCAACCTGCTCCTGTCGCAGGACGAGGCCGGGCGGCAGACGATTTATACTTACGACGGCCTTAACCGCGTTAAGACGACCACCCGCCCCGATGGCGGCGCGGAAACCCTTGGCTACGACGGCCTGGGCCACCTTACCTCCCGGGTCATGCCGGGCAATCTGACGTGGTCGGGCAATTACAATTCCGCGAGCCAGTTGACGACCGAGGGGCTGGCCGGAGGCGGCAACAACACGCGACGGGTCACGTACACTTACAACACCACGGGCAACACCATTGGTCTGCTGGCGTCCGCAAACGAGACCGACCACGGCGTCGTCACAACCTACGGCAACTACAGCGCGTTCAACCGCCCGACTACGATCAGTTTCAACGGCACGGGGAACATTGCGTCGTTCACGCGGAGCCTGACCTACGACAACCGGGGCCATGCGACAGACCTCACCGACACGTACGGCAACAGCACGCTTTACCCCACGACCGAAACCATCCGGGCCTACGACAAGTACGGGCAGCTGCTGGGCGACGAGGTGAAGGTCGGCGGCAACATCGTCAGCAATCTTACCCAGGACTGGAACGGCGCGGGGCGGCGCAGCGAGCTGCTCAACGGCTCGGGCAACGTGTTTGGGTACGCTTACAATGCGGCCGGAGAAGTAACCCAGGTCACCGACCAGGTTTCGACGCTGACGGGCAATGCGGCCGGTTACACTTATGGCTATGCGACGAACGGGGTGCTCACCTCGCGCACCAGCCAGTGGCGGGTGGTGACGCCGGGCGGGTTCGACTACCGGGGGCGGCCGGGCAACATCACCAGCGCGGGAGGCGCGGGGTATGGGGGCACGCCGCCGACTTATTTGACGGAGACCATGACGTGGAACCCGGACGGCAAGCTGGCCGGCTACGGTCTCACGCGGAACCTGACGAGCAACCTGACGGGCAATATCGTGGGCACGGGGACGATTGGCAACGAGACGCGCAGCTACACCTACGACCCGGCGGGCCGGTTGCTCGATGAAACTTTCGGGACCACCTCGGGGAACTCGTCAGGCCAGATCGCCTACGGGTTTGATGCGAACA
>Ga0206926_1097_pt1 | contig 18158 bp, 18 predicted proteins | sample Alteio_BWOrgHeat_59_FD_152955 | JGI IMG/M metagenome (GOLD analysis project Ga0206926, IMG submission 152955) | Enriched cells from forest soil in Barre Woods Harvard Forest LTER site, Petersham, Massachusetts, United States -... | ecosystem: Environmental > Terrestrial > Soil > Temperate forest >... | reverse complement strand
GACAAGGAATTCATCCCAGGATTGGAGCGCCTTCTGCCGGATGATTTTGAGGATCCCTTCGAGAAGCCTCAGAAAGCTTTTGTCGAAGGTGACCCAAAACCGAAGCTGCCGACGGAAAAGTTTAACGGCGTAGTTCGCCAGCCGAAGGACAATGCGAAAAGGACGGAAGTAGAAGCCGCTCAGGATGAGGATCCCGACGAGGAAGGAAATCTCGGTGGAGAAGGTGGCGGAGATCGCAACAATGGAGATGGCAGTAACGGCGGAGGCAGTGGCAGCGGCGTGGGAACTGGTGGAGCGGGTGGCTTAGACGCCGGAAATCAGAACGAAACGCCCTCCAATAAAGAAGTCGAGATCGAATATCGTACGTTTTTTGATATTAAGACGGGTCGCTACCGCATGGTCTCTAAATTCGCGGTGGCGGGAAGCTATGATATGACTGTGTTTGCTATTGGCGATGACGGGAAAGCGGACGCGCTCCGGATTGGGGCGGCCGCAATACTTGTCTCGGGCAAAGAGCGCATATTGACCGTGAACGAAAATAGAATCGTCAAGGTTAAGGTAGACGGCAAATCGACAACCGAGATTTTGTTTGGCAGCGCTTCGCTCGTTCCGAGAACGCTGCGTATAAGGGCTTTCCAAAATGTCTAACAAAAGCTTTCCTCATCCGGTCTTAGACCCAACGTCTTCAGATTATCCGAATTGTGGTATTCAGTTCCGTGCAGGGATGGTTCCTTCACCGATTGCTTACAGATTCGAGTGCCAGTTTGATCTGGGAAGCGAGACACTTCAATCTGCAATTGATAGCGGAAACGCTAGATACGCAGTTCAAGTGGATTGCCGCTGGACATCGTTCAGACGCGTCTACAAATCAGAGAAGGCGGCTTTCGAATTTGAACTCCCCGAGAATGCGCTTAGAGGAAGCGTTTTTTTGTCGCCTTACATCTTGGCGGAACAGAACTTCACGCTTTCATCGGAGGAGTTCAACAGTCTGTTCAAGGAACTATCGTTTCCCCTGCGCAAATCGTATGTACTTGCATGGGACTATCCGCAAGAATTCTATGCGGAAAAGACATTGGACGATCTGAAGAATATAAATGCAATTCTGCAGATCGTCAGAAGCAGCAAAGCCAACGGAGCGGTCGAATACGATCTTACCCAGGATAAAATAGTGATTTGGCTGCCCCAGGATGACTTCGATAGCTATTCGATGCTTAAGAGCAATCCAGGATATCAAACCTCTTTGATGTGCATGTTGGCCCTTCCCGCGTTAGCGTGCGCGCTAGCAGACCACCTACGTCCTGACCGTGAACCCAGTTCGCTCCGATGGGGCCGAGTGCTGGATCGGAGAATTGCAGACCTCAGGCTGCCTATAGATTCAGACAAAGATCCCTGGGATGTTGCGCAGAAAATATTGGATTTCCCTCTTTCCCGAGCGCTGAACAGTATCAAAACATATCTACATGGGTTGGATACATGATGCGAATCAAGTACTTGAAGGAAGCAGTGGTATTAGAGCTGCGAGAAAACGTGAGCAATGCGGTTGCTTTCTACAATTCAGACACTCCGCTTCTCGAAGCATATTTCAAAGATAGAACCGATTGGCTTTGTGATTCGTCTCTGACCGTGGAATCGCTTCCGGAATTGGATCCGGAGGACAACGGAGCCTCAGAGGCAGCCAATGCTGTCGCCTTACATAAAAGCATTGTAGGGCTATCGCCCAGTCAAGCCGCCGACGAGCGATTATGGACTTGGCTTGCACGATTTCCTCTGTTGGGGACCACCCAATTTCCCCGGTTGAAGACCACCTGATTTCCTGAGTTCGGGACCACCCGATTTCCTCAGTTGGGGACCACCTGCGGGGCGCTTTTTGAGGCGCCGGAGAGGCGCGGGAGTGGTCCGCCGATGTACAGATTGCTGCGATTTTGGGAGCAGGGGCGCGTCCGGCTACCTTCGTGGGTCCACACGAAGGAGTTGACGATATGGGGGTACGCAGCATGACGGTGCGGCGGTTCGAGGAGATCCAAAGACGGCTGTCGGAAGGCCGAGGCCTGCGCGAGATCGCCCGGGCGCTTGGCTGCTCACGCGACACCGTGCGCGAGGTGCGTGACGGCCTGCGCAACTCACCCGATGCACCCAAGGCCCTGCCGGATCCGCTGTGGATGCTGCAGGTCGACTGGCCGCCGCTCATCCACGATCTGGGGCTTGGCCACCCCTTGAAGTTCCTGTGGGAGGAGCGGGCCCAGCACCTGACCACGTACTCGAACTTCTGGAAGCAGTTTTATCGCAAGTTCCCGCGGTACCGCCAGGCGAGCGTCACGGCTCGGGAGTTCACCGCCGGCGAACGCGTGGAAGTCGATTACGCCGGCGATCCGATCGAATGGTTTGACCTGAAGACCGGCGAGATCCACCAAGCCTGGGTGTTCGTCGCCGTGCTCGGCTTCAGCCAATTACTTTACGCTCGAGCGGCCGAGGACATGCAGAGCCGCAACTGGCTCGGCTGTCATCGGCGCATGTTCGCCTTTTATGGCGGCGTCACACACGTGCTCGTGCCCGACTGCTTGAAGCAAGGCGTGCTCAAGTGCCACTTGTACGATCCGGATTTAAACCCCGCGTATGCCGCGCTCGGTGTTCACTTATCCACCGCGATCGTCCCGGCGCGGCCCGGGCATCCGAAAGATAAAGCGTTGGTAGAAAATGGGGTGAAACTGCTGATGCGTTATCAACGCTTCCGCTATCGACGGACGCGGCTGACCTCACTCGCGCAAGTCAATCAAGCGCTCGAGGAGTGCGTCAAGCGGATCAATGATCGGCGCCATACCCGCTTTGGCGTCTCGCGCCGCGAACGCTTCGAGGCACTCGAAGGGGCTGCGCTAAAAGCGCTGCCGCAGGCCGAGTTCGACGGCGGTGAATGGAAGGACGCGAAGCTGCACGCCGACTGTTACGTCAGCGTGGAGAGCGACTACTACAGCGCCCCGCATATCCATCGCCACAAGAAGCTGCGGATCAAGATCACCGAGAACCAGGTGGAGATCTTCCTCAATCTTGAGCGCCTGGCCATCCACCCGCGCAGTCGGCACAAGGAAGGCCGGCGCATCAAGATCGACGAGCACTTCCCGCCGAACAGCGTGGCCTACTATGAAACGACCCCGCAAAAGCTGATCTCCCAGTCGCGCTTCATCCATCCGGATCTAAACGCCCTGTTCGTCGAGCTGTTCAACGCGGACGTCTACGGACATCTGCGCCGTGCCCAGGGCTTCGTTCGCACCTGCACGAAGGAGATCAACAGCGCCGGGCACGAGGCCGCCAGCGTCCGCATCGCCGCGGCCATCGCCACCATGCGCCGCTACAACCGCTATCGCGTGTCGTACTTCCACGATCTGCTCGCTCAGGCACGGAAGCTTCCTGTATCCCCCGAGGCAGACCGCGACATCGTGCGCCGGCCCGGTAACCCCATGCTGCGTTACGCCGGCGGCGCCGTGCAGGCCGCCGATGCTGACGTTGCTGTTCCCACCGTCAACCAGGAGAGTTTAGATCCATGAGTACCGCAGTCGCTAAAAACCTGATGGCCGAGATGAAACTGCTCGGCATGTTCGCCGCGTTCGACCAAAGCGTCTCCGACGCGACGCGCGATCAGACCAGCTACACCGAGTTCCTCGATACCCTGTTGCAAGCCGAAGCCGATTATCGACAAGAACGCAAAACCGGCTCTCGCATCAAGGCGGCCAAGTTCACGCTGCGCCCGGCGTTCGAAGACATCGACTTCACCGCCAGCCGTTCGATCAGCAAAGCACAGATCAAGGAGCTCTACGGCATGCAATGGCTCGCTGAGGGCCGCCCGGTGCTACTGATCGGCCAGACCGGTGTCGGCAAGACCTTCATCGCGCAAGCGACTGGCTTACACGCCTGTGCGTGCGGCAAATCCGTCATGTACATGACCGTAACGACGTGGCTCGAGAACGTCGCGCTCGCTCGATCCAGCGGCACGTATCTGCGTTACCGCGATAAACTCGCCAAGCCTGATGTCCTGATCCTCGATGACATGGGAATGCGAAAGATGTCGTCCATCGAGGCACAGGATCTATGCGAAATCCTTGAGGAAAGATCGATCGCCAAATCCACGATCTTCACCACGCAGCTCCCATTGGACCACTGGTCCGAGGTCATTGCCGACCCCGTCATTGCTGACGCGATCCGCGACCGCCTGCAGCACTCCGCTCTGACCATCAACATCACCGGCGAGAGCTATCGCGGTGTCAAAGCACGAAAACTTGCCAGTAAGAAAAAAGACGCGTAAGAATCGTCGCCTTCGGCTCCGCCGGTAACCCCATCAGGGTGGTACCCAACTTAGGAAATCAGCCGGTCCCCAACTGGGAAATCCTGCACTTGGCTGGCGCATGGCCCCTATTGGCACTACATGCAGACCCGATGGCCGATCGGTGGGAAAAAGGATGGAACGCCCACGGATTACATTCAAAATCATTACTTTGTCGGTCGCAATGTGAGAAACCTAGTGAGACATGGAATTTCGCGTCTTTGGTGGTTTGCCCAAACTACCTACGATGAAAAGCGTCCGGACCCATACGAGCTTACAAAAGTAATGCTCGAGTTTTCAGACAATCGACAGTCGGTGATGGAGCGCGCGTTCTCCAGGAATCGCGAATTTGTTCAGGCTTTGCTAGACAGAGCCCTATATTGGAGGGGGCAAGGTAAGGATATTCTGAGCAAACGGGAGCAGTTCCGAAGCTTGTGCAAAGAAATGAATCTCAACGGTGGGACTATGTTGCTGGATTGTCTGGCTCGAGCCGAAGTTCATGAGCTCTTTGACGACTTTATTGCCCGCAATATTCCGGCATAGTCGACACATCAATCCCATAAGTAGCTTTTCGGAGCGCGTGTTAATTCACGTACGGAGAAAGCGATCAAGCTTTTTCTTAATTCGCGAAAGGTCCCCGCAGTCGCATTCCCATATTGTAACGGCCTTCCAGCCCATCTTCGACAGCGCGCGTTTCGTTGCGATATCGCGACTCATATTGCGCCTAAGTTTAGGTATCCAATACTTAGTATTGCTCTTGGGAACGTTTGATCGCTTGCAAGTAGATTTTAAATGTTGATGCCAGAAGCACCCGTGTACAAATACGGCGCGCTTAATTCGAAAAAACGCAAGGTCAGGTACGCCCGGAAGCCGCTTGCTGTTAATCTGAAAGTGCTTTCTGATCAATCGCGCCTGAGCACGCACGATTACTTCGGGCGTCGTATCCGACGAGCGCACTTTTCGCATTAATTCGCTGCGTTTTTCTTTTGTTAGATGATCCAAATGCTGCAAGTATAACTTATGGAGAAGGCATCTTATGGCAAAGAACCAGGCTCGACTTCTCTGACTTTAGTAGCTAGGGATCCCTAAGCTCATGTTGCAATACAGACTAGAGCCCGCAAGGTCCGGAAACAAGCTCCTGGGATTAATATTCATTTTGTTCAATGTTCGCAGACACTCCTCTCGGCCGGTATCGGGAATCGTCAGTTTCAGCAGGATTCCTTGTGATTTATCTCCTGAATAGCTTTGTCGAATCCATCGATCTACAGATACGCCCAACGGCCCTTTTGTAAACAATCCTGATTGCGCAACGAGGCGAGCATTCTCGTCCTGTAGTGGTCGAATAATCTCGAGTCCGGCCGGTGCAGGTTGAGGTGGAGTGGCCTTCGCGGCAGCGTCCATCATCGCGCGGCTCTTATTGACTACGCCGCCACTCATTGCCCATACAGCTCTTGGCCTGCGATGAGCTTCTGGCTTCGCATTCTCAAAGGCAAAGTATAGTGCGACAAACGGTGATTCCGTCCAATCGAGAAGCGGTGTCGCTAAACCGTGATGCTGACCGAGTGCCCACCACTCATTCTCCTGCTCAATTTTGCTTGGATTTGAACCACGCCGTCCTCGGATTGAACGCTTAAATCTCAAGAGGTGATTCGCGGCGGCCTGTGGGGTGACGTGATTTGTTCGACGAAGGACCCGATCCAAGCTCGAATCAAGAACCCAAGTATCGTCGTGCTGGCCTCGCCAAATATAGTGGGAAAAGTCAAGCATCTCTTGAACAACATAGTCGTGAAAATATTTCCACGACGCCAAATTGACCTTGTAAATCCCATCTTCAATGTCTCCTTCTTTCCATCGAGCAGTACGCGCCATTTGATCCTCCATGTAGAGTGGCTAAATCGCCGATGACGTCGGGCGCTCAGATCTTAACAGGGATAGGTCTCTGGACCGGTGCCAGCGCGGACAGACACTCCTAGTCTGTAAAGTGCTTGTTCACTCTTGTCGTGAATGATGGCTCCATACTGTGGGGTCCCTTCGGATTTGCGACGGTGAGTCATATAACGTATTGATCCATCCGGCGATTAATGTTTACAGCTAACCTCGGTACACACGATGCCCGAATTGGATGTGCGAGTCTTTTGAAAACGGCTAGATTTGCGTGGAACTCGTTCTATTCCGCGAGATGCTTTGCACAGATGCCGGATGCCTTCGAGACTTCCGTGGAACGTTCATGGGACTTTTCGTTGCGGTGTAGGCGTTACCGCAGTCCATGTCCGCTGCAGCGGGCATAGCGCGCAGTGCCAAGCTCTTGTGCCAGTTTTCGTACGGTATCGAATCGACCGAATGTCGGGGCATAGATAATGTAACCGGGACAATGTGTATCGCGTTCACCGTTCAGGCGGCTATGGCGTCCAGCCGTCATGGCGAGCCTACGAGGAATTGTCCGTGAGGTACAACAACGTCACTCCACCGCGCGAATTCGCTTGAAATTCGGCTCGCGCTCCATCTGAGCGAGCTGGCGAGGATGAGGAAGAAGAGCCAACACCAATCATTTGGGCCGAATTCGGACGAAGCGCGCGGGCGGGACACTGGAATTGGAGGCCGGGCGGTTCAGATTCCCTACGATGACTAGATGGCGTCAGTCAAAGTCGCGTGGGATATGTGCCGAAATGAGATCGCCACCTTCAATTTGCACAGATTTGCTGTGCGCTCGCGCGAGCTTGGGCCGCCGCGGATTGAAATTGACTGCTGCACGTGCCACATGCACCGCACTGGCTTGCGGCCCGCGAATAGCAACTCGCAGTCGTTCTGAAGTTGGAGCAGGACGAAGCCTGCACCTGCATGCAACTGGAGAGGAACGTGGACACTTGTTGCAATACCGCCTGGCATTGATCGTGGACGGGGCCAACGCCTGGAAAAGGGCTTCCCATCCCGGGCAGGCCAAAGGAGGTAGCGCCGAACGATGCAAGAGCGGCTGCGCGGGCGCTATCGTCAGAGCACTTCTGGGCCGCACTGCTGTAGAAGTGCTCGTGAAACGCCTTCCGCGCCTCCAATATGGCTTCCAGCTTTCGCGCTTTGTCGCCCGCCTGCTTCTCGACGAGGTCCCAATCCGTTCCGGAGTTTGAAATGAGATAGTTTGCATTGGCATCGCCCGCGCTACCCGCACCGGCAGGCGCGGTAAAGAATTCCCATTGCTGAGCCATTGTCCCGTACGTCGTTTCTTCCGTCAGTACGTCAAGACCAACCAGATGCTCAAAAATGCTCCCAAGAACGTCTTTCATCTGACTGAGCGGCACCAGCAACCTTTTGTACGACTGTGCCTGTCCGGTCAACTTCTGAAGATCTTTAACGGTGCTCTCGATCTTTGCAATTTGATCGGTGCTGGCTTGCGCTTGGGCGCAGTATTCAAGATTGCGGAAGTCAGGCGTCTCCGGTAGGTCGGCATTCACGGCATTTACAGCGCTCTTGGCTGATTGCCCGTCCTGACTAATGGCACGTAACTGTCCCGACAGGTTCTTCGCCTGCCCGTCCGAAGCCAACTCGGCTACAAGTTCTTTAACTTTGTCGCCTGCAATGTCCTGGCCGGTGGTGAGTAGGCCGTACTTGGCCAGGAGGTAACCTTGATTGTCACCTTCGCCCGAGTATTCGGCTAACTTGGCGGCGAGCGCCGCAACTTCGGTTGCGAGAGCGGCCACCGATTGCGCGTCCGAGGCAACGCTTGCCAGGAGAAGCGCTGCGATCGCAGCGAGAGATTTTCGATAACCGGCGGACATGGGCATTTACTCGGGCTCCATATTGTTGGCGCGTCGCATCGGTGTGGAACAGCCAACTCGGTTGGAATACTGCGGCAAGCTAATTTCGACTTTCGAGCCTGCCGCAGCTCCATTGCCCTTATTCAAGCTCCTGAAGCAACTTTGCACTGTCGCGCGAAATAGATCTGCATCAACGCGTCGTGGCGTGCCTCAATGTTGGCTCTTAGTTGCTCTTTGGTCATCGCCTGCTGGTCGGACATCGACGCCCCGGCGTTGCCTAGAGTGGCGTTGGCGCTTGCCAACTGCGCGCTCAGGGCGTTATTGGCCATTGCGCCGGAAAAGCCAGAGAAGGCAGCCGCCATTGAGAATATTTGGCTCTGCTCCTTATCGTGCTTGATCTGCTTATCCAGCACCGCAACACCATTCTCCATTTCGCCGATCTGATCTTGGAGATCGGGGCACGTCAAACTGAGGTCCCTCGTCTGATGCGCCTGAACCGGGACAAACGACCTCTGCAGATCCGGATCCGCCGGAACCGACGCGCACCCTGCAAACGATGCGACCAGGCCCAAGCAAACTCCGGCCTTAATCATCCGATTGATGTAGCTCATGTACGTAACTCCTTGATGTAGTGGCTAATTTTTGCACCAACCGGCATTTCATTACCTCCGGTCTTATCTGTTCAACGACATCTTCCATCGGGTTGGTGAAAAATAAATTGGAGTCGCCTCAGCGGTTGGACGGAGGCAGGAGTCATTCGCATCAAGGGAATTGGGGCGAGGCGGCCCGGCAAGAAATTACCCGCACTATTCACCAAATCCCAAATGACTGTCGTTATGGATAGGAGTGGATGGGCCGGTTTTCGCCCACAGAGAGGTGAGCCAATTGTTCAGGACCTCAAACATGTACGGATCAATCAAAGATCGCAATTCGATCGCAGACCTGCGCAGCACGATGAGGGGTTGCCGACTCCATCGGCGCCTGCTTGCGAAGCGTCGGGGTGTTAGTCCAAGATGCAGTCGCGGTCAAATCAGGTCGCAGTATCGCTGTCTATCTGAAGTAAAGAACAATGGGATGACAACGTTAGACCATCGCTTGTATGCGTGGTTGCTCGAGTCCAATGAGCAACGATTTGAGCGCGCCTTCAAAGCCTATTTTGACGTCGCATTTCCCTCCGTGATTCGCTACCTTGCCCGGTTGTCCCATTGGGACCCTGCCTATTTAGAAGAAATGGCCCAGGACGCTTTGCTGCGATTCTTTGACAAAGTCGGTAGAAGCCGACGCGAGGCCTCGGAGGCGGTGAGGGCATCATTGGCGCAGTTGCGACCACTCAATTTGGGCGTGTTTCATGAACGTCAAGCTCTCACTTGGATCAACGAGATCGGAACATTTAGAGATTCTGCCGTGAATTTCCGTTTGCCAGAATCGGACGATTTGCATTGGAAGGCCTCTATTCGAACGCTGGCCGAGCGCATCCCCGTGCTGCAAAGAGCCGGTTGTCACCTGCTGCATTCGGTGCATCTCGAGCTGCGATGGACATTCGATGACGCGAATCTCACCCCTGTGCCGACGACAGATCTTCCCGGCGATACATTAGACCAATTGGCGAGCGGAAGCTGCGAAGAGCGCCTGGTCGAGGAGATGCTCACCGAAACAGCACGCGCAGTGACCGCGGAGCACGATTATCCCGGCGCGATGTTCTTTGTGAAGGGTACTTGGAGCGTCGTTCGCGCACTCCCCCACCTCAGGGTGCCGACGAACGGATATTTGTTCGAGATCGCAAGCACCATCTACCTGGATGAATGTAAGAAGCGCGGCAGGCGCAAGCGCGGCGGCATCGGGGCCGTGGCTATCGACCACCCCGACGCCGTGGATTTAGAGTACAGCGGGTCGAATCATCCCATCGACCGGCTGTCGCTTGAATCCGTCTCGGCGGACGATGATGAGGAGCGATACGAGGGGGTTCCTGCCAAGACGGGCAACAGCTCATTGACCTTCCCGACCATGCCCTCGGTTGACCCAAATGCTCAGTTCGAGAACGAGGACCTTTTTGAGCGATTCTACGAATATCTGCGCAAACCCGTTGAAGAGGCGATGCAGGCTTTTCATCAAGCTCAAAGCGCGGGTCGTGCGTTCGCCGAGCGGCGAAAGCTCGATTCCTTGACGGAAAGATTTTCCAGAACGATGTCCGTGCTCAGCGATTTAGGGGAAGGTTATACGCAGGAACAAACGGCGGAGCGACTGAGTCTTTCCCGAAACCAAGTCAAGTATATCATCGAGCAGGTGCAGGGCGCCTACGCCGGTTTCACGGCGGACACGGCCCGTCTTGCGACGCGGCCGAACGTGTCGGGGGTTCCCCATGTCGTCTAAGTCTCCACCACCCGAATTCAGCGAGTTTACTCGGTGGCTGCGGTACAAGGTCGATGTCGCTCCGTCCGATTTACCAGCCAATCCTAAAATGCTGGACGCGGCCCGATCCGCTCGGGATGAAGCGCTTGGCGCGCGAAAATCTGGTTTCCCTTCATTCTCTGCTGCAGCCCCACATGTGGAGGTGCTTCAACTGCTGGCTGCTGCCTCCACGGGAGAGTCTACGCGACCGCCAGAACTCACGACCGCGAAGGGTTTTCGCGTAACGCTGGCCTACGATGATGGTGGCAGCGCGACGAATGCCTCGATCTGCGTGCTGGTGCAATGCCCACCGGATCAAATAGCGCAGGTGCAGGGACAGACCGCATATATCTGGAACGGCTCACAAAGATTTGAATTAGGTCAATTCGACTCCGACGGCAAAGCCATAGGCACCCTGCCGGCGGGCATCGAAATCACACTCTCTGATTTTGCGACGGGCAATGTGAAACTCGAGGCGCCGGGCTCGTCATCCGAAAGCTGAGCGCCCATGACCAACCTGCTGCTTCTAGTGAATTCGGCCGGCAAGGTGACCACTTCTCCCCTTGTCATTCGGGAGCTGCGGGAGTTTCCCGGCAACGGCGGCCTGTCGGTTCACTTCCGTCCCGTCAGAAATGATCTTCTCTTCGAATCAGCCAAGGTTGCCGGTCACCTCGCCTATCGAATCCTGAGCGGCGAAGGCGTTGTCCGCTCACAGTTGTGGGTGGAATACGAACTGCCCGGCGCTCATGTGAACGTGACCGGCCGCAGCAGCGATTTGCTCTTCGCGCTATGCCTGGTCACGGCCAAGTGGAAACAAGTCGGCCGGCGATACCCCGCTATAGCGGCTACCGGCGCCCTCGATGGGGAAAGTGCCGCGTTAACGGGCGAAACCAACTCTGCTGTGCTGGGAGTCAAGCACACCGTCGAGAAGGTTGCCGCGGCTGTCTCAGCCCTCCTCGATGAAGCTGAAGCGCTTATTTTCTATCCACTGGCAGATGCCGACAGCGTCGCAGCTTGGAGCGCCACCGCATCTATTCCGGCTCACATCAAATTGCACCCCGTCGGAAGTCTTGAAGATGCGCTTTCCGTCTTGGGCTTCTCGCTTGAGAAGGTGTATCTGGGCAATCCGTTTCGTGGCCTTGAATACTTCGACTATCGGCACCGTGCCATTTTCTTCGGCCGCGATGCCGAAGTCAGCGAATTGTTGGCTCAGCTGCTGCGCCGCGAGGCAGCGGGATCTCCTGGCCTTCTGGTTGAGGGCGCCAGCGGCAGCGGCAAGAGTTCCTTCTTGCGTGCCGGTGTCTTGCCCGCGCTCGTCCGTCCGGGCTCCGAACACGGCGGCATCGAGCTGGCGCTGCGACGGTGCCCGGTGCAGGACTCGGTAAGGCACGCAATTTGGCGCATTGGGCTGCTGCCGGACAATGCGGATGAAGCGAAAGTGGCCCAATCAATTCTCGACTGCTGGCAGAGCTTGCCGGAACTCGCGGATTCTTTACGGGGATGTGTGCCTGTGACCTTATCGGATCTCATCGAGCCACGGCGGCAGTCCTGGCCCGCCACTCAGCGATTTGTCTGGCTGCTCGACCAGTTCGAAGAACTATTCACACGCGGACTGCCGGAATCCCTGATAGACACGTTCGGGCGATTTCTGATGGGTCTGCAGTCCGAGGGCGTTTGGACGCTCGTTTCAATTCGCGCGGATGCCGCCGCGCAACTGAAGCAAAATAGCAATCTGCGAAAAGTTTTTGGCTCCAACGAAGGGCAGTACTACCTACCGTCCATCAGTGCCACAGCACTCGATGATGTCATCAACCAACCTGCAGAGGCTGCTGGCCTCCACTTTGGCCTGGGGCCATCGGGAAGACGGCTCGATCAGATATTGCGCGAGGATGCCTACCGAGACCGTGAAAACGCTTTGCCATTATTACAGTTCACCTTGTATGAGTTGTATCAGAGGCGATCCGGCAGAGAGCTGACCTATGCTGCCTATGAACAGCTAGGAGGATTATCGGGCAGCGTCTCGACAACGGCGGACGCTGTGCTGCGGGATGAAGCCGCCGACGAGCGAGCCGTCTCACATTTGTTCCGAAGTTTGGTGACCGTCGATGAATCCGGCGGCGCGTCGCGCCGCTACGCACCGATGTCTGAATTTTCTGAAGATCTAGCTCAAAAGCGTCTGATGTTGCGATTGGTGCAGGCGCGACTCTGCGCGACCGATAAACGCGAAGACGATGCAGTTGTCGGTTTCGCGCATGAGGCGCTCCTTAGAACCTGGCCCGCGCTCTTGGAATGGCTCAAAGAGGAGGCGGGCCTGCTCAAGGCCCGTGAACTTGCTGAGCGCGAATGCCGTCAGTGGGAGTCGCGCAATCGCTCGAGTGACTGGCTCGCAACCCGCGATAAACTGGCACTCCTGGAACCACTAATGACTGCCGGCTTGCCGATTCCCGGTGCTGTGTCTGAGTACATCGCGCGCTCTCGGCGCCGCCTGCGGCGGCTGTCGGCGCTCAGGACCATCGCCGTCGCCTCGATTGTGCTACTTGCCGTGCTCGCCTCAGCAATGGGATGGGAAGCTTCCCGCAAGGCCGTGGAGGCCCAATACCAGGCAGCGCAGGCCCGTCGCGAACAGCTTCGAGCCGAGACTGAAGCGCATACAGCGCGCGTCACCGCGGAGTTCCTGAGCACCATCTTTGATGCGCCAACACCTGAGAATTCCCTCGGCCGGCTGATTACGGCTCGCGAACTCCTCGACGCCGGTTCGCAGCGTCTAAATGCCACCTTGGTAGCCGCGCCCAATGTCAAGGCGCGGCTTTCGGAGCGCATCGGCAAGGCATATCGCCAGCTCGGTGAATACGACCGGGCGAGGCCTCTTTTGGACGGTGCCGTCGCTCAGTATTCGACGCTTTCTGGGGCACTTCCCGAAGATCGCGCCGAGGCTTTGCTCGAAACCGCGCGTCTTTACGAGAGTACCGATCAGCATGACAGGGCACGAGCCTTGTTGGACGAGGCAGCTCGCTGGGTGGAGATGATTCCCGCTGACCGACGCAGTGCCATGCCGTATATCTACCGTGCCGAGATCGAGACCGCTGGCGCCAACTTCGATGCCTCTCGAGCTGCGCTCGAGCGCGCCAGCCAGATTCTCGCCGCAAGGCGTCAGCCCGAGGATCGCGAAAATTACCAACTGCCCCTGCGCTATTCACACTTCTACGTTGAGCAGGGAAAGTTCGAGGAGGCGGAGCGCTTTGGCCTCGAGGCGGTCAGCGCTGAACGCCGGATCCTCGGAGACGCTGATCCCGCTGCGGTTGGCGCGGCAATCAACATGCAACTCCTCTACCTTCAGATGCAAACTCCCGAACGGGCCGAGCCGTACGGCCGACGGGCGCTGGATATGGCGAAAGCCATATATGGTCCACAGCATCCATACTACGCCTCCGTGCTCATGGAGTACGCCGATACCCTAGGGGCCGTGGGACGCGCGAAGGATGCGGAGGGTCTAATGCGCGAGGCACTCAAAGTCCGGCTGGCGACCTTGGGACCTGACAACACCTCGACCGGATACTCGTACTACAACTTGGGTAACGCGCTCGCTGATCAGGGTCGAAACGCAGAAGCCTTGCCGCTGATCATTCGCTCGCAACATATCTGGGAAATGTCCGAGGGCCGAGAACATCCTGACGTTGCCTGGGCGTTTGATATGGAGGCGCGGCTACTTACAACGCTGGGCCGCGCAGCAGAAGCCGTTCCTTTGGCGATCAAAGCTCGAGCAATCAGCGAAAAAGTGTACGGCACCGAACATCCCAACGTCGGACGATCTTGGATGCGACTCGGTGATGCAAGTCTTCAGCTGGGCCGGTATCGGGAGTCTGTCGAGGCCTATCAACACGCCGTGCAAATTTTCGAACATGCATATGGGCCCAAGGGTCCCCGCGTCGGCGAGGTGCTTGAGAAGTACTCTAAGGCATTGCGCGCAGACGGCCGTCCTAGAGAGGCCGCGGCCGCACATGCGCGCGCGTCCGACATTTTACGCCTCGGAAAAGCAACCGACTGACCGCCCTCCCAGCCGCGGCATCGCTGCGGCAACAATGGGAATCGCCGCCGGTACGAGATCTCACAGCCCCCACCCAAGCCCTTACTGCCGACTACCAGTGTCGCACGCCGTCAAGCAAGGCACGGATATCGGCATCCGGCATCGCCCGGAGTCCACAATCCTTGCCAGTTTGGTCCTGGCACACCTTTTTTCACCAACCTCGGCGGAAGTGTCGTTACGCCAAATAGACATGGAGAGTTCAAGGCCCAATTCCCGGTCGTGAACCCCCTTTTTGTACGGCGTTGAATCACCAAATTCGAGGGCAAAGTCATGCACGCATTGAAGGCCGTTAGAACACCGTCATTCGGAATCCACAAGACGTCTTCGCGTATCGCGCGTCCCATGGTTATCTGCCTCTGGATCGTGCTACTCGCCGCATGCGGCGGGGGAGGAGGGGGCGGTGGCAGCCCCGCCCAAGTCGCCGACCCCAACGTGGCGGGCGATAGCCAAGCGGCGGCAACGTCCGCCATCACCGCCGCCGGCCTCAGCGTGGGCACGATAACAATGCAGGCGAGCAGCTCTGTGCCCGCCGGAGAAGTCATCAGCGAAAGTCCGACGGGGGGAACCGATCTATCCAGTGGCTCTGTCGTCAATCTAGTGGTGTCCTCAGGTCCAGCACTCGTGACCGTACCTGACGTGGTGGGCGACACTCAATCGACGGCAACGTCCACTATCACCGCCGCCGCCTTGGTGGTGAGCGCAGTGACCACGCAGTCGAGTACGACTGTCGTCGCGGGCAACATCATCAGCGAAAGCCCGGCTGCAACCGCCAGCGTTGCCGCTAACTCACCCGTGACTTTAATCGTCTCCTCAGGTCCTGCGCCCGTTTCCGTTCCCAATGTGGTGGGCGACACTCAGGTGGCCGCGACTACGACAATCACCGGCGCCGGCTTGGTCGTCGGCAACGTATCCATGCAATCGAGTACTACCGCTCCTGCGGGGAGCATTATCAGCGAAAACCCAGCGGCGGGCGCGGGCGTCGCCGCCGGATCTGCCGTAAATTTGGTTGTTTCTAATGCAAGCTCGAGCGGCTATACAGTGGGCGGCCTTGTCACTGGACTGCCCTCCGCACAACTCGGTGCGCTTGTATTGAGCGACGGCACGACCACGACTTCGCCGACTGCATCAACTTGCACCGGTTTCTGTTCGCCCGGCTCCCCCTTTGTCTTCTCCGCGCTGGCAAACGGTACGTCTTACGCCGTGTCGGTCGTCACGCAACCTTCTGGAGAAACCTGCTCCGTCACCCAAGGCGCTACCGGAACCATAGGCACGAACAATGTCACCAACGTTGCGATCAGCTGCCTCACCGGAAGTTGGACGCCGCTGTCCAGCATGCCGGATCCCAGGGGGTTCATGGCAGTCACGGTGTCGAACAACTTGATTTACACCATTGGAGGAGTCTCCAATGCGTTTGATACAAATCAAACCTGCTACAACACTGTGACGGTCTATGACCCCTCTACAGATTCCTGGAGTTTCGCGGCACCATACCCCATCTCCGGATTCGGCATGGGAGCGACGACGATCAATGGGATCATTTATGTATTTGGCGGCACCAGCTGCCAGAACAATGACGCCTCAGTGGCCAACGCCTACGCGTACGACCCTACCGCAAACTCCTGGACACCAATCGCATCGATGCCCAATGGCGCGCTCACCAATGTAGGTGTTGGAACTGACGGCACGCACGCCTATCTTTTCGGAGGACTGAACGCGACGTCTCTAGATTATAGCGCAAGCATTCAAGTGTATGACCCGACCACGAATAGCTGGAGTTCACCTAGCTTCTCTCTGCCATTCTTCGCGGGCGCCGGCGTGGTGTGGGTCAGTAACGGTAGCGGCGGCGGGCTGTTCAACATCATTCCGGGCTACTTTCAGGGCACACCGTTGTCGACTGAGAACCAATACTTCCCCAACGAGAACGTCGGTCTCACTAATTTCCTCCCATTTGCCACGGAATTTCCTGCAGCTGCAGAGATCGGCACGACCACGTATGTGGCTGTCGCGAACTACAACAGCGCACCGCAATTCTTTCAAGGTCCATTTCAGCCAATGGCACCACCGACGGTGCAGCAAATCGGCGCCTCGGCTGCTGTCGTGAACGGAGTCTTCTATCTCATCGGCGGAATGCAGCAATCAGAAACAGGCCCTGGCATCGGAACGGTTGAGGCCTACCAGCCGTGACCGGAAAATCAGTCGGTGGTCTTCTCTGCGTCTCTCGATCGGCATTGCCCGTACCAAAGAGGTTCACGGGCAATGCCGTCTAACATCACGATGGCACGACATGCGGAACTCGTTCCCTTTTCTAAGCTAAGCTCAAGTCATGAAAACTGGTACCCTTCGAGCCATCGCCCACAATATCGCTGACTCGCTCGGGAGCGGCTTTGGTTTGCTCATTGGTGTCTACGACATGAACGTTTTTGACGAGGCCAAGAAAAGTTCAGGCGGAGTGATCACTATCGACTTCTTGCGGCCAAGGTGACCCAAGGCAAAATCTCGCCGTCGTTGGCGGCAGCGATCAGGAAGTACCGGAAGTCGCTCCCAGCACGGCGCGTCTATCGAGAACTTCAAAACGTTGACTGCGCGCTATTCCGGGACGTGTTCCATCCGCGAACTGTGGTGACAATTCAAGACCGCGTGGGCCGCTGTTATGTAGATGAGTACATTGGGATTCCGGCCCGGCACATTAAGGTCACCGATCATTTCGGCCGAATTCGGACAAAGCGCGGCGGCGCGCGGCGTCTAAAGGTTGTAACGCAGCCTTCCTATTTGAGATGAGCAATTGATGTCTTAGATCAATTATCGAAATAATTTCATTCAAAGTGCAGCCACGCGATACCAACAAGCACGACAGCTTCGAAGCTCGGGCTGTGGAATATTCCCACGTGGTATCGATACAAACAGGGTGTTATCCTCATCATCACTACGCCACATCGTTCATCAGGGTCGTGGTCATAGGAGCAGATCCAATTCCCGCTACATCCAGGACTTTGTCGATTGGATAGAAGGATTAGGATTGCCCATAGGAATACACGGAGAGCCCGATTTCAAAATAGCTGACTGGAGCGAAGGAGGATGCGGCGGATGCTTGGGACGAAAAGAGGATGATGAGAAGGATATTGACTGCGGCTAGCGGAGGGTGCTGCTTTGAAACAGGAAAATCGGTTTGTCGCGCAACTTTTTCATTACCTTGCCCCGTTTGTTGACTTAGAGAGGGATCTTTTTATTTGCGTCGACGGATTCGCCGCCCGACAAAATTCTGGCGCGCAGAGCTCTCCGCTCCTAGATCCCGACGTTCCTGATCTTTGGCTGGCCTTTGTCGGTCACACACAGCACACCGGAATTGAAGCGAAAATCGTGGACGAGAATCGTATCAGCGTACGCCAAAGCCAGATAAAGGCATGGCGCACAGGTGGAACTGGAGCATATTGCCCTAGGTTCTGGGTAGCTTCTGATCGCCCCTTAAAGACATTCCTCTGCTGGGAACACTCTGCATTAATATCCAAGCTTGATGCCACCAAGAGCGAGCAAGATAACGTGACACTGTCTGTCGTGAGCATCCCTCGGGCTCACGAGTCGAAGAGTCTGGCGGAATTGGCGCTTTATATCCTGTCAAAGCTCTGAG
>Ga0206926_1096_pt1 | contig 18197 bp, 13 predicted proteins | sample Alteio_BWOrgHeat_59_FD_152955 | JGI IMG/M metagenome (GOLD analysis project Ga0206926, IMG submission 152955) | Enriched cells from forest soil in Barre Woods Harvard Forest LTER site, Petersham, Massachusetts, United States -... | ecosystem: Environmental > Terrestrial > Soil > Temperate forest >... | reverse complement strand
GTCGAAATGCCGCTTCACCGTGTCGGCAAACTCGGGATGGATGGTGCCAGCGTCGACTTTCTCCTGGTAGGACTTGATCAGGGTTTTGAAAATCCGGTCGAGCGGGTTGGACTTCACGCAACGCTCGCGGAACATGAACGGTTCTCCCTGGGGCGCATCAAGCTTCACGCAGGCCACGCCCGCGCCGTCCTGCCCGCGGTTGTGCTGCTTCTCCATCAGGAGGAAAAGCTTGAAAAACCCCCACAGCGGCGATCCGTAACGCTCCTGGTAATAGGATAGCGGCTTGAGCAGGCGCACGAGCGCGATACCGCATTCGTGTTTTATTTTGTCGCTCATGCTTGCCGGCCCCGGCGGGGTGTGGCGCTCCGGGTCATATCAGGCATTGGGTGAATGTTCATCCTCACAGGCGATAGAAAGGTATGATTTCGAAGGGACGGGTGTGGTTTGGGGCGGCGGAGAAACGCCGGCGCTGCGCGGCCTGGTGGTGCCATCGACCATCGTGCTGGCCGGATCGGCGCTCGGAAAAATCTCGCCAAAAAACCTTCGTATCACCGGCGACGCACACAGTGGTGATGCGATCATCTTTCTCGCCTCGAGCGGCGTGCAGACCAATGGCCTCAGCCTTTGCCGGCTCATTGCGGAAAAAGCCCCGCAAGGTTACCAGACTCCCATCGGCGACGGCCGCACCTATGGCGAAGCGCTGCTCGCGCCGTCGGTGATTTACGTGGCGTTCGTGCGCGAATGCCAGCAGCGCGGCTTGAAGCTGCACTATGCGGCGCACGTCACCGGCCACGGCTGGCGCAAGCTCATGCGGCTGGAGGAACCGTTCGTTTACGAAATCACCCATGTCCGTTCTCCAGGCGCGCTTTTCGATTTCATGATGCGTACCGGCCCGATCGACCGGCGCGAAGCCTATGCGACGTTTAACATGGGCGTAGGCTTTGCGGCTTGCGTGGCGGACCGGGATGCCGAGGCGACGCTTGCCGCCGCCAAGGCGTGCGGCTACGACGCATGGCTGGCCGGTCGCGTGAAAAAACAAGGCAGCCGCAAAGCCGTTGTCGTGCCGTCACTCGGGATCGAGTTCGAGGGGGACACATTGCAAGTGCGGTAGGGCGGTGAAATAACGAATGGCGAATTCCGAATGACGAATGAGCCGTGATCGGGTCCGTTGTCTCTCGCAGAGAGACAAATACGCAGAGTGAGGATTAATTTAAGGAGGAATCCCGGAAGCCAGGAATTATTGCCGGCATTCGGAACTCGTCATTCTGGCTTCGTCATTCAATATTCGTGCATGGAAAAACGTCGCTTCACCGAACTCGGCCTCTCGCCGGAACTGCTCAAAGCCGTCGATAAAATGGGCTTTGAGGAAGCCGCGCCGATCCAGGCGGCGGTGATTCCCGCGATTCTCGCCGGCCGCGACGTGGTCGGGCAGTCGTCCACTGGCTCGGGCAAGACCGCGGCCTTTGCCATTCCGGCGATTGAGAAGGTCGATCCGCAGTTGCGCGCCGTGCAGGTGCTGATTCTTTGCCCCACGCGCGAACTCGCGGTGCAGGTCGCGGAGGAGGCGGCGAAACTTTCGCTTTTCAAGCGGGGCGTGCAGGCGGTGCCGATTTATGGCGGGCAAAGCTACGAGCGGCAGTTTCGCGCGCTGGCCGCGGGCGCGCAGGTCGTCATCGGCACGCCCGGCCGCGTGATGGACCACATGGAGCGCGGCACGTTGAAGCTCAATGCGCTCAAGTTTGTCGTGCTCGACGAGGCCGACCGGATGCTTGACATGGGCTTTCGTGACGACATCGAGCACATCCTCAAGGCGGTGCCGAAGGAGCGCCAATTACTGTTCTTTTCCGCGACGATGCCGCATGCGATCCAGGAGATCATCCGCCGCTATGCGCGCGACCCGGCGTGGATCAATATCGAGGCGATCGCGCAAAATGCGCCGCAGGTCGAGCAGGTTTACTTCGAGGTGGACCGCCGCTCGAAGATCGAGGCGCTCACGCGGATCATCGACGTGAACGATTTTCGCTATGGCCTCATTTTTTGCAGCACGAAGATCATGGTCGATGAACTCGAGGAGCACCTGCATGCGCGCGGCTACGCGGTGGACCGGCTGCACGGCGACATCACCCAGGCGCAGCGCAACCGTGTGCTGGAAAAGTTTCGCAACCGCGGCTTCGAATTCCTTGTGGCGACCGACGTCGCGGCGCGCGGGCTCGACATCGACGACCTCGAGGTTGTTTTCAATTACGACCTGCCCAACGACGCCGAGGACTACACGCACCGCATCGGCCGCACGGGCCGCGCGGGCAAAACGGGAAAAGCCTACACCTTTGTCTCCGGCCGCGAGCTCTACAAGCTGCAGGGCATGGTGCGGTTCGCGAAGCTGAAGATCCGGCGCGAGACCATTCCATCGCTCGACCAGGTCGAGGAGGCGCGCACCAATGTGTTTTTTGAAAAAATACGGGCGACGCTCGATACGAAGCAATTCCAGTCGCATGACCGGATGATCGACCGGCTGCTCGACCAGGGCTATGCGAGCACGGATATCTGCTCGGCGCTGATTCATTTGTTACAGGGACAGACATCGCCGGCGGCCGGAAAGAAAAAGCCCGCGGCCGCTGCCGTTGCACCGGCGGCCCGGGAGAAGCCGGCGTTTTACGAAAAGGTGGCGGTTCGCGAAAAACCGATCGAACGCGAAAAACTGGCGGAACCGCGCCCCGTGGTCGCGGATGAACGGACCGAACCGGATTTCGAAGACGAGCATCCGCCCAAGAAATCAAAATACGAACGCCAGCCGCGCACCGGCCGCGAACCGGGCATGGTCACGGTGTTTCTCAATGTCGGCCGCAAGCAACTTGTCACGCCGGCGGACATCGTGGGCAAGATTGCGGGGGTGACGCGACTGCCGGCGGACATTGTGGGGGCGATCGACATTCATCAACGCCACTCGCTGGTCGATGTGGCGGAAGCGCATGCCGGGCTGGTCGTGAAAAAACTCGCCGGCATCCGCGTGAAAGGGCAGGTGCTCGCCCCCACGCTGGCCGGCGCGGAGACGGGCGGCGATATGGCGAATGACCAATGACCAATGACGAATTCCGAATGACGATTGGCTGAAATTCTCTCGCAGAGACGCCAAGGCTCAGAGAACAGATGGATTTGATTAGAAAGCCAGGAATCCAGGAAAAAATAGTTTCAGATTCCTGGTTTCATGGGTTCCTAATTAAATTTCCTTCCGGATTGTAACAGGGCGAACTTCTGGTGCGCTTGACAGGTATCCGCGGTGAGGCTACGTCGAAGACCCATTATGGAGGCCGTTCTCGAACAGCCTGTGCTTGTGCTCAACCGCCTCTGGCAGGCGGTCAATGTCATTGGCGCGCGTCGCGCCTTTGCGCTGCTGGTGCGCGGCCACGCGAGCGTGGTGCACCACCATGACGACGATTTCCGGGTGTTCTCCATGCTGGACTGGATCGATTTCTCCCAGCACAACCCGCCGGTGACGGATCTTGAGACGGTGCACACGCCGAGCCGGACAATCCGCCTGCCGCGGGTGATCCTGCTCACGTTTTTCGACAAGCTGCCGTGCAAGGAACTGAAGCTTACGCGCAACAACGTCTTCGAGCGCGACAAGAACGCCTGCCAGTATTGCGGAAAGCATTTTGCGCGCGAGGAGCTGAACCTCGACCACGTCATTCCGCGCCACTCCGGCGGACGGACGACCTGGGAAAACATCGTGTGTTCGTGCGTGTCCTGTAACTCGAGAAAAGCCAACCGCCTGCCGCACGAGGCGCACATGCGGCTCATCCGCAAGCCGGTGCGGCCGAAGTGGCGGCCGGTCATCTCGCTCGTGCTTGGCAAGCAGCAGCACGAGATGTGGAAGGATTTTCTCGATATCGCCTACTGGAACGTCGAGCTGGACGAGTGACCCGATCCTTTCACCCAAAGGACGCAAAGGTCACAAAGATCGATCCAAGGTTTTAACCACTGATGTACACGGATTGTCACTGATATGAATAGGCTCTCACAAACCGAACGCGTCGGGACGCCGCGTTCCACCCCAACGCTTAACTTCTCTGTGGTTACGGTGTCCTTCGTGTTCAAAACCGAGCGAAATTCTCATGGCGGCCTCGAGGAGAAGCTTCCAGCCTGAATCCATGCTGACGAATCTTGTCATGACGCTTATCGGGGCGGACCAGCCCGGGCTGGTGCAACTGGTCGCCGCTTGCGTGGCGGATCATGACGGCAACTGGCTGGAAAGCCGCATGAGCCATCTCGGCGGCCAGTTTGCGGGCATTGTGCGGGTGGAGGTGTTGGCCGACCGGGCCGATAAACTCATGCACGCATTGCAACAGCTCGAGGCCAATGGCCTGCGCATCATCGTGCAGGCTGAACCCGGTCCGGCGCCAAAGGCCGGCGGTGCGCTGGCCACGCTCGAAATCGTGGGGCTGGACCGGCCGGGCATCCTCCGCGGCATCTCGGCTGCGCTCGCCGCGCACCGGGTGAACGTGGAAGAGCTCGCTTCCGAGTGCGTGAGCTCGCCGATGGGCGGAGGGACGCTGTTCCAGGCGCGTGCCACCGTGCTCGTGCCGGAGAAGGCCAGCCTCGCAGCCTTGCGCGCCGACCTGGAAAAAATCGCGACCGACTTGATGGTCGACTTGAAACTGCAGCCGCGGACCGGCAAGCCGTAGTGACAGGTACCAAGTGACAAGTAACAAGTGAGCGCTGGGTGCGAAGTTCCAAGTTTAGCATCGGATTTCCGATTCCTGACTCCTAATCCTGGCACTTGATACCTGATACTTGGTACTTGTTGACTATCAGCGCGGCTTCAGCGGATTTTTCCGCATCAAAAGCACGATGGTCACGGCCATTGCAATATCACCGAAGGCAATGAACGCGCGCACGGGCATCGGCAGTTTTTTCAGCGCGAAAAGGGCGAACAGGGCGCAGACGACGAGCATTGCGACGGTGAGGCCGAGGATGACGCGCTGGCGTTGTCGGGGTGCGGATGGCGGGAGGTTTTCGGGTGGCATGGGTAGGGAGTGCTTTAAAACTGCCAAGCCATACCGCTAATGGCTGGAAAAGCGCAGAGCAAGGCGGAGTCGAAGCGCCAATGCCCAGAGGGCCTTGGACGACAACGCTGCTCCGCGCTTTTGACCAGCCTTAGCCCAACGGGTTCGCGCGATAGAGTGGCAGCCGCGGCGTTCCGGCAGAGGAGGATAGCCTCTCCGAGGATACCCATCCTCTGCCGCGCCTTGCGGCTGCCGTCTCTCGACGCGAACGGTGTGGCTTTGCAGTTTGAAAGCACTTCCTTGTTAGTTTCTTGCGAGGGGGAGGGTGAGGCGCATGGTCGTGCCGGCGGGACTGGTGGCGACGAGCGCGATGTCCCCGCCGTGGCTGAGCATGATGCGCTTGGCGATGGCAAGGCCAAGGCCGGTGCCGCCGGGGCGGCCGGAGAGAAATGAATCGAAGACGCGCTCGTGAAGACCGGCGGGGATGCCGGTACCGGTGTCGGTCACGTCGATGAACACATGCTGCCCGTCGCCTTCGCAGTGCACGGTGATGGTTCCGCCATCCGGCATGGCCTGCGTGGAATTGAGCACGAGGTTGAGCAGCACCTGCTGGAGCTGGCCTTTTTGGACATCGACGATGGTCGGGCGCGGCGGCGGATCGAAACGAAGGTGGATTTTGCCCTGGGCGACCTTGAGGCGGACGAGCATGAGCGTATCGGTGACGATATCGGTGACCGACCAGCGCGAATGGAGCGAGGCCGGGGCCTTGGCGAAATTGAGCACGCGCGTGACGATGGCTTCGAGCTGATCGAGTTTTTCGCGGATCAGGCGCTCGTCGGTGCGGCGGGGATCGTTTTCGGCGAACTCGAGCCCAAGCGCCCCGAAGAGAAGCTTGATGACGGTGAGCGGATTGCGGATTTCGTGGGCGATCTCGGCGGCGAGCAGGCCGAGGGTGGTGAGCTGCTCGTTCTTGCGGAGGGATTCCTCGCTGAGAAAAACGCGCGAATAGAGGCGGGCGTTTTGCAGTGCGACGGTGGTGAGGCTGGCCAGCGCGGCGGCGAGGCGCTTTTCATCGTTGTTGAAGCGGTGGATGTGCCCGGTGAAAATGGCGAGTGCGCCGAGCGCGTCGCCTTCGACGAGCATGGGCGTGACGAGCACGGAATGGAGGTGGGCATCGCGCGGCAGGTCGATGACGTCGAGGAATTCGGGGGACTGGATGTTGCCAAACTCGACCTGCTTGCGGGTGGCAAAGGCGGAGGCGACCAGGCAGGAGTCAAGCGGAAGGTCGTCGGATTGATGCGGACTGGAAGACGAAGACAGTTGAGAGCTGAGAGCTGATCCTCCTTCGCCCCGTTCGACAGGCTCAGGGCTACGGAGGACAGGGAGTTGAGCGTCTGAAGCCGGCGAACCTTGAACCTTGAACTTTGAACTTTGAACTGCAGCAGGGCTGTAAAGCGCGGCGAGGCGCACGGTTTTGCGCGCGGGGTCATAGAGATAGAGCGCGCAGGCGCGGCCCTGGATGATCTTGCAGGTTTCCCGCGTGACGGTCTCGAAGAGTTCCTGTTGTTCGAGCTTGGTGACGAGGGACTGGCCGATGGTGATGAGGGTCTCGAGCTGGCGGGCCTTGCCCTTGAGTTGATAGAATTGCCAGAGGCGTTGCATGACGGCGCTGGCCTCGGTGGTGAAGCCGATGAGCTGCTCGAGGCTGGCGGGCGTGAAGGCAGCCAGGGTATCGCTGTCAACATTGATGACGCCGAAGGTCTGGCCGTGATCATCGATCATGGGCGCGGCCATTTCACAGCGTACCGCTGCGCGCATGCTCACATAGCGCGGATCGGCGGTGACGTCGGGGACAAGCTGCGGCCGCCCGTGGAACGCGACCCAACCGGTGATGCCCTGGCCGAGGCGCAGGGCCGATTCCTTGCTGTCGTCCGGCAAGCCTTGCTGGACTTCGATTTCCAGGCGGCCGCTGTCGGGATTGAGCAGGGCGATGGAGCCGCTGGAGGCCTCAAAATAGGCGATGATCTCGGCCAGGATGGCGCGAAGGGCGGCGCCCGCATCCTCGGTTTTGCCGAGGAGCGAGCTGATGTTGTAGAGCGCGGAAAGGGTGCGCGGGTCGTTCGCCGTTGGCATGAAGCTGGCGAACGCTAGAACCCCGCAGGCGGGCGAGGCAAACTTTGTTCGGACCTGTGTGGAGCGGCAAAATGGTAGGTCGGGCTTTACGCCCGACACGTCGGGGATAAACCCTGACCTGTAATCGTGCGGGCACCCTTTCTCCCGGCACTATTTCGCGACGGCGGTGGGTGCGTCGGCGGGTGCGATGATTTTGCCAAGTTCGTCGCGCAAGGCGTGGAGGCGGCCGGTGTCCTCGGTCGGTTCCTTGTTGGCGCTCTCGATGTAGAAGGTGTCGATGGCCACGCCGCGCTCGGTCCCGATGCGCGCGAAAGTGATATCGAAGCCGTGGTCGTAAATGGCCTTGGCCAGGCGGTAGAGGAGGCCGATCTGGTCGTAGGCCTGGACCTCGACAATGGTGCGCTGCATCGAGAGCTCGTGATAAACATCGACGGTGGGCGGAAACGAGGCGTGCAGTGAGTTGTCCGTGCCGCCGAAGTGGCTCGAAACCTTTTTTGCCTGGGCGAGGATTTCGGGATAAAGGTCCTTGTTTTGGACGAGCGCGGCCTCGACGTTGCGGGAAAAGGCGTCCATCGCGCTCTGGTTTTGCACGACGCCGCGGCCGGGTTCGACCACGTGGAAGGTGTCGATGGCGATGTGGTCGGCGCGCGAGAGGACTTTCGCCCCGAGGATGTTGAGGCCGGCCACGCTGAAGGCGCCGGCGAGCTTGTAAAAGAGCCCGGCGCGATCCCAGGTGACGACGTTGACGACGGTGAGGCTGCGGTTGAGGTCGTCCTTCCAGTCAATGGCGGGCTTGAGCGTGTTGACGGAGTCCGCCTCATTGATGGAACGGAGGAGCCGGTTGACCATCTGGATGTGCAGGGCGATTTCTCCTGCATCGGTGTGGATGAAATATCGCTCGGGCAGCAAATTAAAGTGCGCCGTGATTTCATCCGCGCTGATGCCGGGAATTTTTTTCTGGATGAGCTCTTGTTGGATCATTTTTTTACGCTCGAGATACCGGGCAATAACCTCCTCACCGAGGGTGAGGCAGTCAAGAGTTGCCACGAAGAGGGAGGTGTGAAGGGCATCTTTATAACTGTTCCAAAGGCTGGCGGCAGTGCCGCAGGCATCGCAAAATGTGTGAACGAAGAGATAGCGGAGTTTCTCGGCGTCGTCCACCACTTCGGCAAATGCAGCAGCAGTTTTTGGGTCATCTACGTCCCTCTTCTGCCAAAACCGTGCCATAATGAGATGATTTTTTATGATAAAGGTAACAACCTCACGGCTTTCCGGGGGAACCTGCAGGCGTTCGAGCAGGGGGCCGGCGATTTGCACCCCGCTTTCGCTGTGGCCCTTGATGCCGCGGGCTTTGCCAATATCGTGCAGGAGAAGAATAAGATAAAGCAGGGTTGGGCTGCTCGTATGGTGCAGTTCAGCCCGGTATTTGAGCTTGAGTGGGTCGGCTTCGGTGAAAATCAGGTCGAGCTCGCGGATGGCGCTGAGGGTGTGCACGTCCGCCGTATAGCGGTGGTAGTACTCATGCTGCACGAGGCAGGTGAGGGCCGCGAACTCCGGGATGAAGCGGCCGAGTACGCCGAGTTCATGCATGAGGTTGAGGGTGGGGAAGACCCCGCCCGCCTCCTCCAGGATGGTGCGAAAGCTGAGGTTGGCATCGGGCGAGTGCAGGACGCGGCGGGTGATGAGGGGCACCGATTCGCGGATGAGCCCTTGCAACGCAAAGGATGGCGCACAGCCCAGCTGCTGGCAGTGCCGGAAGACGCGGATCATGCGCGCCGGGTCCTCCTGGAATATTTTCTCATGTTCGGCCGCCAGTTCCTGGCCGCGCAGGACGAATCCATCGAAGCGCTTGGTGCGGTCGTGACGGCGGGCGCGCAGCGATTCGCGGAATGAGCGGAGTCCGCTTTCGGGCGTGGCGAGCGTGAGCGCCAGGCGGTTTTCGATGATTTTTGAGATACGGAAGGTGGTCTGTGCGCTCCGGTAATAATCCTGCATGAATCCTTCGACCCGGCTGAGCGGGTCATGGTGCGTGTAGCCGAGCTCGAGCGCGACCCGTGGCTGGATGGCAAGGTCGAGCAGGTCGGTGGCACGCTTGGTGAGATAGTGCAGTTCGTTGCGCACGCGCAGGAGAAAGTCATAGGCCCGCTGGAAATCGCGCAGTTCGTTTCGGCGCAAGGAATTTTGCGCAACGAGTTCGGCCAGGTCGGTGATGCCGAGTTTCACCCGCGACATCCACAACGCATTCTGGTAATCGCGCAGTCCACCGACGCCATTTTTCACGTCAGGCTCCTGCAGGAAAACCGTGTCGCCATACTTCGCGCGGCGCGCGGCCTGGTCGAACAGGCGCGCCTCGAGGTAGGCCCGCGGGCTTTCCGTGGTGTAAAATGCGCGGTAGGCTTTCGCGAAGGTTTCGACCAGCATCGGCGAGCCGGCCACGAGGCGGGCCTCGAGCAGCGAGGTCTTGGTTTGGATGTCTTTGCGCGCTTCGACGAACACCTCTTCAATCGTGCGGGTGGAGTGGCCGACCTTCAGGCCGCAGTCCCACAGCAGGTAAAGGATGTCGAGCGTCAGCGCCTCCTGCAGCGGCTTGACCGCGGCGGTTTTGATTTTGCTCGGGAAAAGGAACATCACGTCGATGTCGCTCATCGGGCAGAGCTCCTGCCGGCCGTAACCGCCGAGCGCGAGCAGGCTGACCGGCTCCGGCAGCTTGCCATGGGTGCGCACGAAGGAGTTGGTCGCATAGTCAAAAAGGTGAACGAGCAACTCGTCGATCATCGCGGCGCGGGCTTGCGCGATCTTCAAGCCGGATTCCCCGGCATCATGGCGCATGCGGATCATCGAGCTTTCCAGCCGCAGGAAAGTTTTGCAGGCGGCGAGGCGCTTGGCCGCGGGCATGTCGCCGGTGAAGTTCAGGCGGTCGCGCGCGTGCTGTTGGAGGCGTCCAATCATGGAATGGAAAAAAAGTGGACGCAAAATTCGCGGCGGGCGAGGGGATTTAAGCCGGCAGGCCGAAGTGACAGGGATCAAGTGACAAGTAACAAGAGGGCCCTGGGCGCGGATTCCTGATACTTGAAAACCTGATACCTGATACTTTTCCAGAACTCCTTCCCGCTTGCTTCGCCGCCGCCGCGCTGGTTGCTTCGGCGGTTCAATTCCATCCATGGCCGAGATTTCCAAGAGCTACGAACCACGCGATGTGGAGAAAAAATGGTATGCCGCCTGGCTTGACGCCAAGGCGTTTGCCGGCGTTCCCGCTGCGGACAAAAAGCCCTACAGCATCGTCATCCCGCCGCCCAATGTCACCGGCGTGCTCACGATGGGCCATGTGCTGAACAACACGCTGCAGGACATTCTCGTCCGCCGCGCGCGGCAGGAGGGCAAATCCGCGCTTTGGATTCCCGGCACCGACCATGCCGGCATCGCTACGCAGACCGTGGTCGAGCGCGAGCTGCGCAGGCAAAAGAAAACGCGGCACGATTTCGGCCGGGAAAAATTCATCGAAAAGGTCTGGGAGTGGCGCCACGAAAAAGGCGGCATCATTCTCGAACAGCTCCGCCGCCTCGGCGCATCGTGCGACTGGGACCGCACGCACTTCACGATGGACCCGGCCTACTCGCGCGCCGTCCTCACGGTCTTCGTCGATCTTTTCCGCAAAGGGCACATTTACCGTGGCAAACGCATGGTGAACTGGTGCCCGGCCTCGCAGACCGCGCTTTCCGATGAGGAAGTCATCATGAAGCCGGTCAATGGCACGCTCTATCACGTGCGTTACGAGCTGGCGGACCAGCCCGGCAAATTCATTGAGGTGAAAACCACGCGTCCCGAAACGATTCCCGGCGACGTCGCCATCGCGGTGCATCCGGAGGATCCACGCTACACCAGCCTGATTGGAAAAATGGTCTGGCGACCGCTCAATCGCGCGCAAATTCCCATCATCGCCGACGCCGCGGTGGACAAGGAGTTCGGCTCCGGCGCGCTCAAGATCACGCCCGCGCACGACAAAGTGGACTTCGAGGTCGGCTTGCGCCACCAGCTGCCGATCCTCGACGTGCTCAACGCTGACGGCACGCTCAACGAGCTCGCGGGTCCCGGCCTTGCGGGCCTTGATCGCTTCGCCGGCCGCAAGAAAGCCGCCGAATTGCTCAAAGAATCCGGCGCACTCGTGGGCGAAGAGGCCTACGCGAACAACGTCGGCTATTCCGAGCGCGCCGACGTGCCGATTGAGCCGCGCCTCACCTGGCAGTGGTGGCTCAAATACCCTCGGGTCGACGAAGCCAAGGCGGCGGTGCGCGACGGCCACATCAAGTTTTATCCCGAACGCTGGAGCAAAGTTTACCTCCACTGGCTTGAAAACATCCAGGACTGGTGCATCAGCCGCCAGCTTTGGTGGGGTCATCGCATCCCGGTGTGGTATCGCCAGGGTCTCGACAAGGAAAAGCTGACCGAGGCCGACCTGCGCGACCCGCAAAAAATTCATATTTCGCTCGACGGCCCGGCCGACAGGGAGAACTGGGTGCAGGAAGACGACGTGCTCGACACGTGGTTCAGCTCGTGGCTCTGGCCGTTTGCGACGATGGGCTGGCCCGATGCCGGCGAGATGAAAAAAGCCGGCTTGGATTACTTTTATCCGACGACGACGCTCGTGACCGGCCCGGACATTATTTTCTTCTGGGTCGCGCGCATGATCATGGCCGGCTTGGAATTCACGGGCGGGCGCCCAAGCGCGAATGACGAAAGTAAACCCCCCTTATCGTCCGGCGCAGCGACTCATTCGCCATTGAGCGAATCTGAAATTCGCTCCCGAATTCCTTTTCGAAATGTCTACTTCACCGGCATCATCCGCGACCAGCAGGGCCGCAAGATGTCGAAGTCGCTTGGTAATTCGCCCGACCCCCTCGACCTGATTGACAAATACGGCGCCGACGGACTGCGCTTCGGCATCGTTTCCATCGCACCGCAGGGGCAGGACATCCGCTTTCAGGAGGACCGGATCGAGTTCGGAAAAAATTTCTGCAACAAGCTCTGGAATGCCTGCCGCTTCCGTCAGATGAGCGGCGAGTCCGGCGACAACGCCACGCTGGCCGCCATCGTCTCGCGTCTCGACGCGGCGAAGTTTGACGCCGATGACCACGCCATCCTTGATCGTTTGCTTGCCATCACGCGCGACGTGGACCGCTGCTTCCGCGAATTTGAATTCAGTGCGGCGGTGCAGGCGCTCTACGGATTTTTCTGGAACGACTTTTGCGATTGGTACGTGGAAGTTTCAAAAACGAAGCTGCAATCGACGGAAACAAAGATAAACTGTCTGGCGATCCAGGATGTCGTGCTGCGCCAGACCCTGCTGCTGCTGCACCCGTTCATTCCGTTCATCACGGAAGAACTCTGGCAGTTGCTGGGCTACGGCGCGGCGCATACGCTGCTCATGCGTGATGCGCGCGTTGACGATTCTTCACAGCTGGCCGTGGCGCTGGCCGATCGCGGCGTGAAATTGGATCACGCGCAGATTGTCTCGGTCGAAGCCGTGAAAGCCTTCGTTTCCCAGGCCCGTGCGCTCAAGGCCGACCACAATCTCGGCAGTCGCCGCGATGTGCGCTTCTTCGCGATTTCCACCGACGCGGCATGGGCAACGATCCAATCCAACATGGCCAAACTCACGCGCATGGCCGGTGCGGCTGAAATCATTCGCCAGGACAAGGTCGATGGCGCGCCCGCGGCGGTCACGCCGCTCGGCACGCTCTACCTCGACCTTGCAGGCACGGTGGATACCGCGGCTGAAAAACTGCGGCTCACCAAGGAAATTGAGACGCTGGCCAGGCACATCGCCGGCACCGAGGCCCGCCTTTCGAACCAAGCCTTTGTCAGCAAGGCCCCGCCAGCCGTGCTCGACGGTGCGAAGAAACAGCTCGCCGAACTGCAGGCAAAGAAAACCGAGATGGAACGCCTGCGCGCGGCGTTGGGGTAATATTGTAAGCTGGGTGCCCCCTGGGCTCGTAGCTTTAGCGAAGTAGGCTCACTCCGCAGGCATGATAAATCCGCCAAGCGGGGTGGGGGCACCCCGCCCACAAAACGAGATGTCGGACTGTCGCTTCGCTCGGTACCTCGCGCGGCTCGGAACGACATGAAAATTATCGCGGTCTTGGCCTTGGCAACGTGGCCTGCGCCTGATAATTCTGGCTGATATGAAAAACAGGGACAACCAGGGTAATTTTTTCGTCCGTGTCGTCGTTACCATCGTTATCGCAATTACCGTCATGGTCCTTCTCAGGCACTGCGTTCAGCACCGCTGAATGCGTCTCAATCAACCGGGGTGAGTGTGTGCATTGAGCCGTGGTGTCATTCCGGGTGTTTCAACCGGATTTTTTGCCACGAAAGATCACAAAGAAAGTCAGTCATCGAAAAAGCTTTCTTTGTGCTCTTTGTGATCCTTTGTGGCTTATCTGGTTGGTTGATTATTCCGTATCCGTTTGAAGTTTTATCGCGGCCGGCTGACACTGCCGCCTGATGCAGACGGACGAGGCAGTGCTTCCGGCGAAAAAAACGCCGCCCACCTACTGGCTCACGCGTTTTGTCCTGCTGCGCTTGCTGGGGTTTGTTTATGCGGTCGCATTCCTGGTCCTGATCAACCAGGTCCTGCCGCTGATCGGCTCGCACGGGCTGCTGCCGGTCGGGGCGTTTTTGGAGAATGTGCGGAATTACTTTAAAGCGCCGGCCGCTGGAGTTTATCACTTTCCGTCACTGTTCTGGCTTGGGCATTCGGATGGCGCGCTGCTGGCGGCGGCGTGGCTGGGCTTCGTGCTGTCGTCCGTCGTGCTGGCCGGTTTTGCCAACGTGCCGATGCTGACGGCGCTCTGGTTGCTCTATATGTCGTTTGTGCACGTCGGGCAGGACTGGTATGGCTACGGCTGGGAGACGCAGTTGCTGGAGACGGGCTTTCTCGGGATTTTCCTGTGTCCGTTGCTCGACGCGCGGCCGTTTCCGCGCTGCGAGCCGCCGCGGCTGGTCATCGGGCTGTTTCGCTGGCTGATTTTTCGGATCATGCTGGGCGCGGGCTTGATCAAGATCCGCGGTGACACCTGCTGGCGCGATTTCACGGCGCTGTATTATCACTTCGAAACCCAGCCGCTGCCGAATGCGCTGAGCCGATGGTTTCATTTCCTGCCTAGATTTTTCCTGCGGGCCGGCGTGATATTTAACTACGCGGCGGAACTCATCGCGCCGTGGTTTGTATTCTGGCCGCGGCTGGCGCGGCATCTGGCCGGCGTGGTGATCATCGCTTTCCAGTTCACGCTGATTTTGAGCGGCAACCTTTCGTTTCTCAACTGGGTCACGATCATTCCGGCGCTGGCGTGTTTCGACGATTCATTCTGGAGAAAAATCCTGCCGCGCGCGCTGGTGCGGCGGGCCGAACGGGCTGGGGCAGAGGCGCAGCCCTGCCGTCCGATGTGCATGGCGGGATGGGCCATCACCATCCTGGTCGTTACGCTGAGTGTGCAACCTGTGCTGAATTTGTTCTCGTCCGAACAAATCATGAACACGTCGTTCGATCCGTTTGACCTGGTGAACACCTACGGCGCGTTCGGGAGCGTGGGCCGCGAACGATCCAATGTCGTTTTCGAGGGGACGGATGCGGCGGTGCCCGATGACGAGGCGGACTGGAAAGCCTATCCCTACAAAGGCCTGCCGGTGGATTTGTCGCAACGGCCGCCGCAGGTCGCGCCGTATCAATGGCATTTCGACTGGCAGATGTGGTTCGCGGCGATGGATTCGCCGCAGGATTATCCGTGGACGCTGCACCTCGTCTGGAAACTGCTCCACAACGACCCCGTCGCGCTCGGCTTATTTGCCGGCAATCCGTTTCCGCAACATCCGCCGCGTTATGTGCGCGCAGTGCTTTACCGCTATCGCTTCGCTACGCCGGGCAACGTCGCAGGCCATTGGTGGGAACGCGACAAGCTTGGCTTGTGGCTGCCGCCGCTTTCGACCGATGATCCCCAGCTACGGCAGTTTCTCGCGCATTACGGCTGGCTCGAGCTGAGTGGAAGTTCCAAGTAGTAAGTAACAAGTATCAAGAAAGTCCGCGACTTCGTCGAAACTGGTATCGTCTTGCCGCCACTTGCTACTTGGTACTTCCGCTCTACCGGCGCAGCAGCCAGGCCAGGGCCGTCAGTACGAGGCTCACGATCAGGCAGGTCACGATGGGAAAATGAAAGCTGAAATTGCCCCGCGTGTAATGAATATCACCGGGCAGGCGGCCGAGCCAGCCGCGCCCGAGGCCCGACCAAAGGAGCAAACCAATGGCGCACAGCACCAAGCCGAAGAAGAAAACACCCTTGCCTAAATCGTTCATAGCTAGCGCTAGCATTGAGCAATTGCGCCGCGCAGCAAGGGCTGAAACTGCGCTGGTTGCTTGACTTAATCTTTAGTTAGGACATGTCCTAAAGATGATCATGACTGCACCTGCTGCCGCTGCGCCTGTTTCCCTTGACCTTGAGGAAGTCACGGCCGAGGAGCGTGTGCGCTGGGCGCTCGAGACGTTTGGCGACGGCCTCGTCATGACGACGAGCTTTGGCATCCAGTCGGCGGTGATGTTGCACCTGGTCACGCGCATCGCGCCGCAGATCCCGGTCATCTTTATCGACACGGGTTATCTGTTCCCCGAGACGTATCGTTTTGCGCGCGAGCTGACCGAGCGGTTGCAGCTCAACCTGAAGAAATTTACTCCCGCGATGACCGCGGCCGAGCAGGAGGCGCTTTACGGAAAACTTTGGGAGCAGGGTCTCGACGGGATAAAAACCTACAATTTCACCAACAAAATCGAGCCGATGGAGCGCGCGGTGCGCGAGCTGGGCGCGACCGCGTGGCTGGCCGGTTTGCGTCGCACGCAGGCGAGCACGCGCGAGGCACTGCGCGTCGTGCAAACCCAGAATAAAATCACGAAGATTCACCCGATCATCGATTGGGACGACCGCCGGGTGTACAGCTACCTCACCGAGCACAAGCTGCCGTACCATCCGCTGTGGGAGCAGGGCTACGTCTCGGTTGGCGACTGGCACAGCACGAGCAAGCTGCTCGATGGCATGAGCGAGGAAGAAACGCGTTTCGGCGGACTCAAGCGCGAATGCGGCCTGCACGAGCCGAGCGGTAAGACGGATTTCCAGATCTAACCACCTGTCGTTGATAGTTAGTATTTGGTAGTTGGTTCGGAATTCGGATTCCGAGCTTCAGCCCTTCAGCTTTTCAGTCTCTCAGCCTTTGACGCGGCAGCGTCACCAGTGCGCGTAGTCGCCCTTTTCGAGCGAGAGCGCAAACTCCACGAGCAGCTTCACGCAGTTTTCCACGTCATCGAGGTCCACCATTTCGCTCGGTGTGTGCATGTAGCGCAGTGGCACGGAGACGAGCCCGGTGGCCACGCCGCCGCGACCGACCTGCATCGCGCGCGCGTCCGTGCCCGTCGGCCGCGGTTCGGCCTCGATCTGACAGGGGATTTTCAGCTTCTTGGCGCATTCCAGGAGGAGGGAGAAAACTTTCGGGTTGATGTTCGCGCCCCGGCAGATGATCGGGCCGCCGCCAAGTTTCACCTCGCCGTATTTTCGGTTGTCGCAATCGGGATGGTCGGTCGCATGGCCCACATCCACGGCTACTGCGATGTGGGGGTTGACGGAGTAAACCGCGGTCGTCGCGCCGCGCACGCCGATTTCTTCCTGCGCCGTGGCCACGCTCACGACCCGGGCCTCGAGTTTTTTTCTTTGCGCCGCGAGGCGCACCAGCGTCTCGCCCACGATGTAGGCGCCCGCTTTGTTGTCGAAGGCCCGCGCGGCGCCCACGCTGCCGTGGATGATTTCGAATTCGTGGTCGTAGGTGGCCACATCGCCGATGGCCACGCGCTCGAGGGCTTCCTTTTTCGAGCGCGCACCGATGTCGATCCAGATTTCGTGCGTCTCGGGCACCTTTTTCCGGTCGGCTTCGTCCATCAAGTGAATCGCGCGTTTTCCCGTCACGCCTTTCACCGGGCCGGCTTCCGTCTGGATGATGACGCGCCGGCCGGGAATCATGCCGCGGTCGTGTCCCCCGATGGTGTCGAAATAAAGGAATCCATCCTTGTTGGCGTAGGTGATGATGAGGCCGAGCTCGTCCATGTGGCCGGCGAGCATGAGCACGGGGTCGCCGCCGGGATTGAGCGTGGCGATGCGGTTGCCCATCGCGTCCTGCGCGTATTTGTCCGCGGCCGGCTTCACGTAATGGTCGAAGACTTTTTGCGCCTCGAACTCGTAGCCGGATGGAGAACGCGCGTGCAACAGATCGGTCAAAAAAACGGGAGCCTTGGATTTGGACATGGGGAAACCATCGAGTAAAAATGAACCGGGTTCAAGGTTGTCCTTGGTCATTAGTGGCCGAGGTGTAGTTGGTCGCTGAAGAATATCAGGTCCCAAGTGTCAGGTATCAGGAGTAAGTGCGTAACGCAGTAGCCAGTAGTCCGAGGTTCGATCTTATTCTATTTTTTGGGATTTGTCCCTTTGAATTTGGTTTTTGCACCAGCGTGCTCTTGTTACTTGATACCTGTTACTTGATACGTGTTACTTCCCTACCTCCATGACCATCTATCCCGCCATCGATATCAAGGGTGGCCGCTGTGTGCGGCTCACGCAGGGGCGCGCCGACCAGGAGACCGTTTACGCGGAAAACCCGGCGGACGTGGCCGTGGCCTTCAAGGCCGCCGGCAGCGCGTGGGTACACGTGGTCGATCTCGACGGTGCGTTTGCCGGTGAACCCAAAAATCTCGGCGTGGTGGCGCGGATTGCCGCGCTGGGCTTGAAAGTTCAGCTCGGCGGCGGCCTGCGCACGCGCGCGACGGTCGAGCGCGTGCTCGGGCTGGGCGTGGCGCGCGTCGTCATCGGCACGCGCGCGGCGGAAAGCGAACCTTTCGTGTCCGAGCTCGTCGCGGCCTTTGGCGAAAAAATCGCCGTGGGTATCGACGCGAAAAATGGACAGGTCGCGGTGAAAGGCTGGGTCGACACCACGGCCACCGGCGCACTGGCACTGGCGGGCCGCATGAACGCGCTC
>Ga0206926_1095_pt1 | contig 18258 bp, 15 predicted proteins | sample Alteio_BWOrgHeat_59_FD_152955 | JGI IMG/M metagenome (GOLD analysis project Ga0206926, IMG submission 152955) | Enriched cells from forest soil in Barre Woods Harvard Forest LTER site, Petersham, Massachusetts, United States -... | ecosystem: Environmental > Terrestrial > Soil > Temperate forest >... | reverse complement strand
GTTGGCGCTCTTGCTCGAGGCGCCATCGGAAGGGCCAAGGCGGGTGTCCCATCCGGGACGGCCAAAACGGTTGATCCCGACCGACGTCCAAACGTTGCCATTCAACTGCGTCGTGTCTCCGCGAAGCGCCGCCTGCATGAAAACGCCTCCCGCATCGGCAAAGGCCCCCGCCCACGCATTGGCGGCCGAGGGGTTGCTGTCCGTCTCAAAAGCGTATCCGCCGATTTCCGCAGGTGTAGGGTTCTCAGTTATTGCGGTGTGGCGGATGTTATAGGCGTAAGCCGTGCCGTCCATGAGGTTGCCATTATAACCAATATAATTGCTCGCCGTCTGATAGCCCACCCCCAGGGAGGGATTGAACTGGTTTTTCGTAACATAAAACGTTCCGCCGTAGGTGGTATCGGACCGGAGCCAGCGATTAAGATTATTGAAGGTGAGCATGGAGGCGTGGCGGAATTGGCCCGCCTGCCAGAGATTGGTCGTGCCGCCACGTGCATTGAGTTTCTCCGCCATCGCTTCCGAGCAGGCTTGAATGCCGGCATCGACCCAACAGTGATCGTCGGTGCGGCCGCCGCAAGGGTTCTGACCAGAGGGATCCTGCATCAGCAAGGAAGTAAACGTGCCGCGTTCCGCCGTGGGATCGATCCCCCCGGAGACTGTCGCGCTCGCGCCGTCATATCCCAGATAATCGACAGACAGTTGATTGCTGCGTCCCGCCACTTCCGTCGAGAGCGAAACCGGCCCAAGATTCCCGGATACCCAATCGCTATAAAGGTTCCAGCGGTTGCTAACCAGGCTTTTCTGGATACCAGTCCACTGACCCTCGATCGTACCCGTCACGGCGCTATGAGTCACATTGGACAGAGGGTACTTGTATTGGAGCCACTCCCCTTTCATGTAATACCAGGTCCAGTTGTTGTTCCCATTGTCTTGGGAGTAAATCTTGTTCATCGAACTTGCCCAGCTGTTATAAGTCGCCGCCGGCAAGGATCCTTGGCCGGAGAAAGGCTTGAAAAGTGTCAAAGCCTCGGTCATGGGCGCTATCATAAAATCCCTGCCACCGTCGTTCGTAACATCTCCAACCAAATAATTCATGACCCGGACTGCGCTGGCGACCAAAGAATCCGAGCTCGAGATGCTACCCGCCTTGAGCAGCGTTGCCACGGCTTCGGCATATTCCGCATCCGTGACTGCATTGCCTCCGGCACCATAGGGATCCGTAAGCTGGCCCCCCGATTCCCGGGTCTGCCAGTACCGGCATTCGGCCAGGAGCCGGGACGTATAAGCACTCGATGCCACATTCAGCGCCGACCAAGGCCGGGCCGTCAGGTGGAAGTTAACATCGGGTATTGATTGGCTTTCCAAGGTCGTTGGCAAGGCATCCACCGCCTTGGCCAGAGTTGACGTTGATAGAACGGCTATAACGGCGATAACAGCTTTTTGAATCAGTGGCTTTGCGAGCATACTTTTCCTTTGGTTACGGGTTCGATTGGCGCACGGTAAGCAAAAGATTCGATGCTTGCAAAAGACTTTCCATGCACTCTATTGCATATAGGCTGTTCTCATTCCCATGTCTTCGCGCGTCACCATTGCCGACATCGCTGTTGCGGCAAAAGTCCATCCGAGCACGGTTTCACGGGCATTGCGAAATGATCTGAGGCTTCTCCCGGCCACCCTGAATCGGGTGCAGAAAATTGCCAAAAAGCTCGGCTACGTTCCCGATCCGGTATTGTCCTCCCTCATCGCTTACCGGCTTGCCGCGCGTCCGACAACCGATCATGGCACGCTGGCCTGGGTCACCGGCGGCCCGACTCCCGACTGGTGGACTTCCATCGAAATCTATCAGTTTTTTTATAAAGGAGCCAAAGCACGGGCCGAGAAATTCGGTTACAACCTGGAACCTTTTTGGCTCCATGAATCGGGTATGACAGTGAAGCGGGCCTCCAGCGTGCTCCGGGCGCGGAATATCCCGGGCCTTATATCTGCGCCACAATTCGAGACCTGCGACGATCTCGATCTGGACTGGCCCCGTTTTTCCGTGGTGACCATCGGCGATACACTGATTTCCCCCCAATTGCACACGGTGGCGCCCAATACATTTCGCGCGGCAAAAACCATTCTTCGAAAGATAAAGGCCTACGGTTATGATCGGGTGGGCCTAGCTGTTTCGGCGAGATTAGACGATCGGATCGACCATGCGTGGAGCGGCGGATTTCTCGCGGAACAGCTCAAGTTTTATCCAGACGCGCCCATCCCCCCTTTTTTTATCCAGGAACCGGTCGTGCCGGAAGTGGCCTCTTCGTTCTGGAAATGGTACGAGAAATACCGGCCCCAAGCCATCATTACATCTGGCGGTTATATGTGGGAGTTTATGAAGAAACGAGACTGGAAAAGTCCGCGCGATATCGCGCTGGCTTATCTCAATTTGCCTGATTATTCGCAAAAGGAATCAGGCATTTTGGAAATGCCTCTCGAGGTCGGAGCAGCGGCTATCGATATGCTGATTGGTTTGATCCAGCGCAATGAGAAAGGTATTCCAGAGTTTCCCAAAAGACTGTTGGTTGAAGGTGTCTGGAAAGATGGGGCCACTCTTCCCAATCTTTTGGCTTCAAAAAGGTAGGCTCGTTTTCTCGAAGGTCTTGGTGATTACGGACCGCTGTTCTTTCGTTGGCGATGAACAAAACGCTGCCCGGCGCAGTCAGGTATTTCCTGGCCACGCCGGGCAGATCGTTATCGTTGGGGCGCAGGCCACCATTCGCCCTGCGCCCCAACTCACCAAGATTAATACAGAGCTGAAACTTGACTGGCCGACAGGGCGTAATTGTAGATGCGCACGTCGTCGATCAATCCATTCCAGTATTGCGAATTATTGACCTGCTGGCCGATGAAGCAGTTGGCTGGAACCAAGTTCCATGTCTCGGCCGCACTGGCCTTTAATACTCCATCGGCGTACAGATTAGCCGTTGTGCCATCATAGGTGAGCACGATAAAGTGCCAGTTGGTGTCCCAGAAATTCGCAACGGTCAAATCACTCATGTAACCGCCGGCGTCCAGGGTCGTTCCGTTCATGCCGATGAACATGGCTTCACCGCTGGCGTTGGTTCCGTAGGAGGCAATCCAACGATAACCAGCGGCGGTCGAACCGGCCTTGGCCCAGCCGCAGATGCTCCGGGCCGCTCTTCCTGTGGGAAGCACGGCCGGATTGCCCATGGTCACATACTGGTTGGTGCCGTTGAACGACAGGCAACCGGGATCGGTCAGGGGAATGTTGGACGGAACGGTCGCGGAAAAGGTGGGAGCATTTTCCCAAGTCCCCGTGATGCCGTTGCCGGAGGAGTCGTTACTGAATCCACCCGATGTCTCATCCAATTTCCAATAGGCGACAGGGCCTGCCAAGCTGACATTGTCGTAGGTGGCCGTTACCGCCGTGCCGTTGTTATGACTGCATGTGCAGATACCTTCCAGGTAGCTGTTGTTGTTGGTCAGCGTGACAGTCGCGGTCGTGCCGACCTGCGTCCAGGTTGACGGTGTGCCAACCGAAGTCGAGTAATAGGCGGCGTAACTCGTACCAGTCTTGACCAGCTTCACCCAGACCGGCGCGCTAACTGTAACGTAAGCGTTGAGGACGGCCGTAGCCCCGGTGGCCGACCGGTAGGTGAACTCCACCGTTCCTCCTCCCTGATAGTCCGCGTTGACATAAATGGCATTGGCCGCGGTCGAATCCCGGAACTCGACCCCCGCCTTGGCGTAGGGACTGAGACCCGTGCCGCTCAGTCCCGTCACATGGGCAATGAGGGTCGCGTCACCCGCGCCACTCTGCTTGACATAGTTGAACTGGTCGGAGGTGCTGAAAATATTGGCGCCACCAGCCGTAATGGTATAGACCCCTGTGCTGCTGGCATAGCTGGCTGTGCCCGCAGGGCTGGGGCTGCCAATGTCGGCGTCCGTTTGTCCCGAAGGCAGAGCTCCGCTGCTGGTTGGCGTGACGCTTACATTGTCAGCCGTGGCGCCGGCCCGGGTACCGGTGCCGTTATCATAGCTGCAAACCCCGAGTCCGGTGAGGTAGGGACTTTGGGTGAGGGTCACACTGGCTGCGGTTCCGACCTGGGTCCAGGTCGAAGGCGTCGATACGGAGGTCGAATAAAAAGCCGTATAACTCGTACCGCTCTTGACCAGCTTGAGCCAGAGCGGTGTGGTGCTCGAAGGCGTGACGCCAGAAGTGGCAGCACCGTTCAACGCCGGGGTGCCATTGGTGGCGCTGCGCGTGTAAAATTCGACGCCGCCGGTGGGGGTAGTGTCCACTTCAGCGTAGATGGCACCCACGGCCGTGGAATCGCGGAACATGACTGAGGTCTTGGAGCCGCCGCTCGTGCTGACCACACCGGTGATACGGGCAACGATGGTTTGGTCGCCCGTCTCATTTTCTGCAGCGAGATCGAACGAATCGGCGGTGCTGGTGATCGAAGTGCCCGCGCCACGAAGGGTATAGACTCCGCCGATGGCAAAGGCCGAGCCGGACAAAGTGAAGGTGCCGGCAATATTGGTATTGGTCCAACCGCTGGGCAGGCTGCCTCCCGAGGCCGAGCCGAATCCTTTGACCCACGCGGCAGTTTCGTTGGGCTTGTTACCGCTGCCAGCAAAGGCCCAACTGCCGTTGTCCCAAATATCGACGTGATCGACCGTGACCCCCTGGGCCATGGCGCCTGCGATAGCGGCAGCGGCCCACGCTGGGAAGTCGGGATTATCGTTCCCGTAGGTATCCACGCTGCCGCCACAGCCGGTTTCGTCGAAGGCCATGGGCTTATTGTGCAGCTTGGCGAAATCGATCGTGTTCTGCACCGACCAGCCGTAGGGGCCGAGAGGAGGCCTGGGGCCGGCTGCTCCGGAGATGTCGCCGTCGACCCACTGATAGTAATGGTCGGCGTCGCCGGGAGTGGCATACCATGCCGCCACATTGGCCGCGTTCGTGGTGCCGCCCGTGCCCCAATTTTTCAGACTGTTCGGGGTGCCTCCAGAGTAGATGTCGGTCGAGATAAGATCGACATAAGAATCACCGGGGTAGAGAGTGCTGATGTCATAACTGGATCCCTGGCGGCCCGCGGTGCACCAGCTGATTTTGCAGGTGACTCCCTTGAGGGTACATTCGGCGCGGAGATCGTTCACGATGCGTTGGAACGCCGCGACGAAATCGGCGTGGTTGTTCGGATTGGTGGAGTTATCGGGAGACCAAGCCATGGTCGTGCCGGTGAATTCATAGCCGGGACGAAAGACGACGTTGGTATAGCCCTGCCCGAACCAGCCATCGACAATACCCTTGTAATCGGCATCGAGGGAACCGGAAATGACTTCCTGATAGAAGGTATCGACCGTGCCCCACTGGCCGGAGGGATCCGACATCGGAACGCCAATCACCGGGATGGTCCCTGATGTCGGCCCAACGTAGCTAGCTCCGGTCAATGCAAAGGACCATGAACCCCAGCCGGCGTTGCCGGGCATATTTGCTGCGCCCTGACTGTTGTCGGTATAGGCCACGTAATATTTTGGCCGTGCACCCATGAGCGTGGTGAATTGGGTATACTCGGTCTCAAACCGGGCCGTGGCGCTAGGATCATTGCCATTGGGCTGATCGGTTAAATAAACGCCAGTGAAGCCTGACCCGAGCCCACTTTGCGCCATGGCCGTCGTCGATATTGAGATGATTATCGTACAGGCGATCACGAAATTTCGCAGAAATGTCCCCGAGCAAAACTTAATGTAAGGCAGGATTGTTTTCATAGAATTTGATTGTTGTGATTGGGTTTTTTGGAGTAAGTAAAGGCCCTAGTAAGGATTTGGTCTGTTTAAGATAATACTAATTTCATAATATTTTAAAATGGACGGGATCATTAAAAATTTGGCATATTTTCATCTTTACATATTTAAACTTCTAATACGCACGGCGTTACGTATCAAAATTATTGCAACCGTACTGGTTAGATTTGTGTAAAGAACTCAGCTTCGAAAGAGTCAATCGCATCTTTTTCAATGCAAGACGCCACAGAGTATGCTTTAGCATGTTTCATAGTTAAATTAGTTTGCAAAACTCCTTCACCTCGCGGTTTACATCAAACGACAGATCCTTGGCACTTATAGCAGGAGTCTTTATTGGTAATTGCTATAAAATTTATTTACCTGCCCCGCTCAATGAATGAGGCGATTTTCCTTCTATTCGCAAGGATCCACTGCCCTACCCAGATGGACTCTTTCAAAGAGGTTCCCCTGTGCGCTCGTTGGATGTGTTCTTGGAGCTTTATTGACCATCTGGCTCGCAATGGATAGCGTACCTCCAAGGCGCTATTCTGTTGCCAAGAAGGTTAAAAGTGCATTGGGCCCTTAAATTCGGTTGTGATTGTCGGTGAGTAGCGCACATTGTCAGATATCGACAAATGACTTAGACGAAGACATGAATTGAAGGAATGGGCGACTTTCTAAATTGTTACCATGACTCCCAACGTTCTGATTGTTCATCCTGATTTGGCGTTGGCTGCCCGACTCAAACAGTTGATTCTCGCCGGCGACGATGCGACCGTGGGATTTGCAGATACTTTCGATGATGGATTGGCGGTCTTTGACGACTTCACCTATCTTGATCTCTGTGTGAGCGGTCTCCCTCACCGGGAAGACAGTTCACGGTTTTTCGCCCTCATAAAGGAGAGATTTCCGCGGGCCCGTTTTTTAATCGTGAACGATGATCCAGCCGACGTACCAGAATCGTTCGAACCCGGAATTCTCTTTCTCACGATGCCTCAGGACGAATCCGGGTTCATTCTTATTTGCCAGGAAACATTCGCGTCCCTGCACGGGAACTTGCTTTCCCATTTCCGACTCGGCGCGCGGTTCCGTTCGGACCGGTGGAGCGATTGGTATGAAGCTTACGATACGGTGTTGAAACGGGAGGTTTATGTCACGGTGGTCCATGCCTGGGCAACTCCTGAGGAAGCAGAGCGGTTTCTCAGCACCGCATCGTTGATGGCCCAGGCCGTGCATGAAAACGTGCTGGCTGTTTTCCTGGGAGGCGAACATGAGGGACGTAGTTTCATCAGTCATGAAAAGTGGACGATGCCTCATCTCGCTCAATTGGCAGCGAGAGGGCAGAAAATCGATGCAAGGATAGCCGTTCGAATTTTGCACACCGTGGCTTCCGTGCTGCTTTTCTGGGATTCTAATGGGTATCCACACCTTCCCCTCGACGCTACTCATGTCTCGCTTTCACCTGCTGGCGTGGTGAAAGTGCGAAATTGCGTCGATCCCACCCTGCCCTTTAAGCCACTGGAAACCGACGATATGACGCAGGTGGCCAATGCAGTCCAGGCCCTTTTGCCCTCGCTGGCGCATGTTCCCCTTCCCGTGCGCGACTTGATCCATAAATTGCGCGCGCATCCCCAGGTGATTTTTGAAACAGACCTGGGTGACATCGTCGTGGATCTCTACAACGACAAGGCCCCTCTTACGGTGGCCAATTTCCTTTCCTACGTCGATCGACAGGCTTATGACGGAACGATTTTTCATCACATCATTGCCGGCTTCGTTGTGCAGGGAGGGCGGTTCAACCAGGACATGACCAAGGTACTTACCGAGCAGACAATTCCCAACGAAGCATCGAACGGGTTGCTCAATCTCCGAGGCACCCTGGCGATGGCGAGGACCAACGATCCCCACAGCGCGAACTCTCAATTTATCTTCAACTTAGTGGACAATGCCTCGAGTATGGGCGGCGTGAACGACCATGGCTGCACTGTTTTTGGTAAAATCGTTGAGGGGCTTGAGGTGATCGATAAAATGGCCAAGGTGAAAGTGACCCATTACGACAAGTATCATTATTTTCCTGCGAACCCGATCACATTGCTTAGAGTCAGGCGCAACACTTCTATTTCCATGTCCGATGTTGTAGCAGAAGCGCAATCTCTCGATACACATCTCGCCGTCTCAACCCAGGCGGAAGTAGGGCCTCAATCCTGGGTCAATGACCCGCGTTGGGTGAAGGCCATGACTTCTACGGACAGGGCTCTGGCCTCCGTGTCGAAAGCGATCCTGAAAATTTCCACCTCGCTCTTGAGGAAGTAAAGTAACGAGAGGATAAGCGAAAGTCTCTCCGCCCCCCTTTACAGCTTCCCGCGAAGCGGCGATTCAGATTGTAACCAAGCGAGTCCGTGTTAGACCGGAAACATGAAGCTTCTTCGGTGGTTACTGGTGCTGGTCCTGTTGGAATCAATCGCCTTGTTTTCGGGAGCCCGGGCCGCTTCTGAAACCGACAACCCTGCTGCGGTCGTGCAGGCCCTGTACCATTCGGCTTTTGTTCACTTTGGATTTACTCCAGACACGATCAAGTCCAACCGGCAATGGTTGACGCCCGAGTTATATTCCCGCCTTTTGAAAAAAGTGAACGAACCGACTCCAAAGGGTGACGCCCCCGATATTGAATCCGATGTGTTTTTGGACTGCCAAGACCCGCCGAATAAATTTGTTGTCGGAAAGGCCTCGATAGACCAGGCCAAGGCCAAGGTCGATGTGACTCTGATTTGGACCGGTGAGTCTGGAGAGAAGCGACATTACAGCGCTCTTCTGAAACAGATCGATGGCGCCTGGAAAGTCTACGACATCGATTACGGCAAGGATGGCAAGCTGACCGACCTGTTAAAATAATTGCCGGGAGGAAACTCAGAATGCCGGCTCGATACAATGGGCACAAATATCTGAAGACCAGAAACGACGGAGTTCAGAATACCTAACATCCTAAAGTGATTCTATTTTTTGTTTATTTCTCGGCACGCGCTGCCGATAGGTTAAAACACCACTATGGCTGATCTTCACGCGATCATCTCCGAAGCAGGAGCAAAAGGTATTTCCCTGACTAAGTTGAAAGCTGTATCCAAGTTGACCGACGACGCTTTGCAGGCGCAGTTGAAACAGCTTCGAGCCGAGTTTCAAATCGCAGGGCCCTTCAAATTCGGGAACAGCTTTCTTTTCTATGGCAAGGGCTATGAACCGGGAGGCGAGTCCGTGGCACGCCTGATCGACTCGTTGATTCGAGACACCGGCTCCAAGCTTCCGACAGCGAAGCAAATTGAAAAAGAGATCAAGAAGCCGTTCGCTAGTTGCTTCAAGGATGGCGTTCGCACATTGGTCGGCAAGCAGGTGCTTTCCTTGTCGAGCCACATCCCCAATGAAATACTGCGGTGCGCAGCATCAGTCGGCTAGCCGGGGCAACTCCCTTAGGGCCTTGATGTGTTTTTCAAAATAGGAAGGGGGCACTCGCTTCACCCCAAAAGCTTCGACTCCTCCACCAAGGCAATGTGATCCGCAGCGTCAGCAGGATTCACCCGTACATCCAGCGGACAGCCAATACGCCCTTTCCAGAAATCGTGGTCGCGTGGCTTCACATGAAAGGTCTTGCCGGTACGTTCCTGGCCCGTCTTGTCGGTGAAAGCGTAGATCAATACGAGCGGGATGTAGTCCTCCGTCTCCCCGGTTTTGTCTTCTTCCACCGCGACCAACCGGCCGGTGCGCTGCTCGCCATTCGTCATCAGTCGGGCCAGTTTGTTGTCCCAATAAATTTGCCGCAGTAGCATCCGGAGGCCGAACCACAATGTTACACCGCCCATGATCGCAAACATGCCGCCGGGTAACAGGCCAGCGCCCGCCGCGCGAATTCGGCTGGTTGAGGGATAAGTGGAGGAATAGACCACCGGGATCGGCGCTCCCTCCACGGAGCCGTCATACATCGCTTGGGAAACATCCGATTTGGACGTGTACTCATGGCCGTTGTCGTCCTCATAACTGTAACTGAGGTAATAGGAGACGTGATTGTCTTCGTCGGTGGAAGTGAGCTTTTCCATCACCGCGCCCGTGGTGGAATGCCCCGTTGCCGCCAGCAGCACTTCCTGGCCCACGTAAGAGAGGCTGTAGAACAAGCACACGAGCCCCAAGAGGGCCATGATCGATCCGCCTATTTTAGCCGACATCGGCCAGCCTTTCCAAAAACGAGCAGCCTTGCGCCTGCATCCGCTCCTCCAGCTCCTTCGTGCAATCACAGTCGCAGCACGCCCATGGTTTTTCGCCATTCAGGTCCTGACAATTGCGCCGGGCGTGCGCGTCCTTCACGCTGATCAGCTCGAAGAATTCCTCCCAGTAGGGACGTTCTTCCTCCAGCGGCACCCGGCAAAAACAAACCTCGATCCATTGCGACGTTCCATCTTCGGCGGCGCGGGCCAGGCGCATGTTATGCAGATACTCGTCTCCCGCCACCGAACCTCGGCCCAGCGTCCCCTTCTCAATCGCGGCGAGCAGGGCCTTTTCCCGGCCTGGCTTCACCCGGGCTTTCACCAGATAGCGCATGGCCCAAACCTAGCATGGCCTGGGGAGAACTTCGAGCATCGGCTGGATTCGAGCCGCTGGACTTGGATCTCCACGCCCCCATCCCTATTTTGAAGCACACCCTAAGCTGTTTTTAAGACCCAGACCTGTTCTTTCCCATAGGCAGGAGGAGAACGATGGAAGTCTGAATATTCGGCCTCAACCGCGAAGCCGCAGCTCTCGATCAGATAGCGCATTTCGTAGCGGAAGGTCCACCGGAGACGGAGAGACTCTTCCTCTTGGCGAACGATTTCACCAGTCGCATCGATTTCCGTAAATCGCCAACACTCTTGGGAGATTTGGGTCAGCGGGTCGTTTACGCGCTCAAGGGTCTCCACGACAACACGGTTCTCGGAAACCGGGTGGACGAACTCGCGAGGCGGCTGCGTACTTTCCTGTGGTCCAGGCAGCAAACAGTGATAGAGGGGATCAAATATATTGATGATGACTTTGCCGTTCGGAGTTAAATGCTCCCTCACGCAATGGAGACAACGGCGCTGGGCCTCCGACGTCGTCAGGAGTTGGAAGGATCGAAACGCAATGAAGATGAAGGCGAATCGGTTGCCCAGCTCAAACCGCGACATATCGCCCAAATGCAGATGCAGCCGTTCCCCCGTACCCGCTGAAAGCGAAGCTCTCTTGCGCCTGGCAACTTCCAGCATGGCCGCACTGGCGTCCAAGCCGTGAACTTCAAGACCTGTTTCCAGCAAAGGAATGGCCAGACGGCCCGTCCCACAGCCAAGCTCCAGCACAGGACCGCCCGTAATTTGTGCGGTTTGCCTATAAAAATCCTCATCTTGGAAAAAATACCCGAATTGTGTTTGGGCATCGTAAATCTCCACGTGCAAGCCGTGGCGTGAATAGAAGGGTAAGGTTGATTCATTCATGGGACTCCTTAGGTTGATGGTTAATGTGGGCCGGAACCTAGCTAAGACCAAAACAAAACTGTGATGGAAAATACAGGTACCCCATTTGCTTAGAGTGAGGAGCGAGATAGCATCCATCATAGACCGCAGCTACAGGTTGAACTGATCCATTAGTTTTTTAACGACTCCACCGTCTGCTTGATCTGATCGCGCTGGCCTTCGTTGGTCGGGGCGAGCGGATAGGTTTCCCGGCTGATCCGTCCATGGTCCATACGGCGGACGACGTGGAGTAGGTCATGTTCGTTATCGACCCATATCTTGGCGTGCTCATACCAGGCCAGCGATTGACTCTGCCATTGGTCAAAGGGCGTGTCCTGATCAAAAGTCATCAGCCGGGCAGTGGGAACATCCTGGGGAGTAAGCGAAGCATCCCCATTCCGCATAAGATCGGCTCGATAAACCCCTACCTCGACCGTATGATTGGATAGGTTCAGAAAAACCACTAAAACGGTCAGAGCGGTCAGGCCGCCTCCCGCAAAAATCCAGCGCAGGGCAGAAATCAGTCCAGACGAGTTTTTCCCGCGATTGGCTGCGGGGCCAAAATGCTGGCGCACCGCCGTGCGCAGTTCGTTCATGCGATAGGCGGGAAGTTCCGGTTCCTTCGCCTGCGCGGCTTCGGCCATGGGTGCGGTGGTGCGAAGAACATCGTGCGCGATCCGCATCTGCTCATATTCATCCTGGCGCTCGGGATGGGCGGAAAGCTCCGCTTCGAGGGCGTGGCGCTCGGTGTCGGTGGCTTCTCCGGCGATAACGCGCAGGGCCAGATCGTTGAAGGAATCAGCATCCATATCTTCTTATCGCAGAAACGAGACAAGTTCTTTCCACAATTTTGGCGCAGCTTTCAATTGAGCGCGAATTTTTTCCAAACTGCGGGCCAGATTGACTCCGACACTGCCGACCGGCATCTTATATTTCTCGGACAGCTCCTTGTAAGAAAGATGGTGCACGAGAAAGTCGCGCAAAAGATCGGCGTTGCGCGGTTCCAGTCCCGACAGGGCGGCGTCCAGCAACCGGGAAAGATCGCGCAAATCGGTCACGCTGAGACGACCCGCCACTTGCTCGGCAGGCTCAAAACGGATGGTCTCGTCGTCCTGCATCGCATCCAAAGACGTGAGGTCACCGCCGCCGCGCTTGTCAGCCAGTTGGCGGCGTTTCTCGGAAATGGCCTTGCGCGAGGCGATGGTGATGACGAGCAACCGCAGTTCATCGAACTCCGCAACCTGATTGACCTTGGGCAATAGCAGCGTCAATGCCTCGATAGCGATGTCCTCCGCCTCCGCGGGCGTAAGCGAGGCCAATGGATGCCGGGCTGCGGCGAAGGCACACGGATAAAGACGCCGGAAGGTTTCCTCCCAGGCTTCATCATCGCCGCGCCGCAAAGCGTCGAGCAGTTCGCGATCTGTCCCCATGGCGCGAGATGTTTACCGATACCGGCCAGAAGGCAAGCATTGTAGCGGCGGTCTATGACCGCCGACCGTATAGGCAACACGTTTCGTCTCATCCACGGCGGTCATAGACCGCCGCTACAATTGAGAATCGCGTCTTCGCTTTTTCGTTTGGGTAGTTATTGTAACGCCCATGTCTCCACGTCCGTACAACTCACTTCCGAGCCCGAAGGAGCTTCCCATCGTGGGAAGCGTGGCGCGCCGTTTTCGCTCGCCGCTCAGATTTTTCGAGGAACTCAAACAAACGTATGGCGATGCCGTTCGATTCAAACTTTTCAGCGAGCGGTTTATCCTGTTTAGCGATCCGGCACTGGTAAACGAGGTGCTCGTGACCAAGCAACATTCCTTTCGCAAAGGACGAGCCTTGGAAGGTGCGCGGGTCTTTTTGGGCAACAGCCTGCTCGTGAGCGAGGGCGAGGAACATACCCGGCAGCGGCGCCTGATCCAACCGGCGTTTCATCGCGGACGGATCGCCGGTTATGCCAAGGTCATGGCGGAAAAAGCGCGGCAATGGACCGATGCCCAGCATGCCGGCAAGGAAATCGACCTCGCGGTCGAGATGAACCGGTTGACGCTGGCGGTGGTGAGCGAAACGCTTTTTGGCTCCAAGGTCGATGCCCAGGCCCATGAGATCGCCGAATCGCTAACAGTGATCATTGAAAATTTCAACCGGATGCTTTTGCCATTCTGGAAATTCTTCTGCGTCATTCCGACCAAGCGAAATCTTAAATTGCGCAGCGCGCAAAAACGGCTCGATGCCACGGTCTACGGACTGATCTCGCAGCGACGCAAGGAAGGACGCGACCACGGCGATCTCCTCTCGATGTTACTCGCGGCGGAGGACGCGGAAAATCCGCAAAAGCGTCTGACCGACACCGAAGTGCGCGACCAGGCGATGACTCTATTCCTCGCCGGACACGAAACCACGGCCAATGCCTTGTCCTGGACGTGGCATCTGTTGACCAAGCACAAGGCGGTCCGCTTGAAAATGAAGGAGGAGATCGACGCCGTGCTGGGACCGGACCGTCTGCCCGGCCTCGAAGACACGGCGAAGCTGCCTTACACCACGGCGGTGCTTTCGGAATCGATGCGGCTTTTCCCGCCCGTTTGGGTGGTCGGACGTCGGGCGCTGGAAGATATCACGATTGGCGATTACGAAGTGCCGCGCCGGACCATCGTCATCACCAGCCAATATCTCATCCATCGCGACGAGCGTTTCTGGCCGAACGCCCTCGATTTTAATCCGGACCGCTGGCTCAATGAGGAGGTGCAGGCGGCCCGGCCCAAGTTCGCCTATTTTCCTTTCGGTGGAGGAGGGCGCATCTGCATCGGAGACGCCTTCGCGTGGGCGGAAGGCGTGATCCTGCTCGCGGTAATGGCACGGAGCTGGCGTTTTGAACCGATGCCTGATCAAGTAGTGGACATCAGCGCCAGCGTGACGTTGCGCCCCAAATATGGGCTAAAGATGATCGTGCGGAAGGGATAAACTTCCACTTTGCGTAACCGACGTGTTTTCTTCCCATGTGATGCGATGCAGCTTGGTCACCGCCATGAGCTCCAGATCATTGAGCTCCATGAAATAGGAAATGCTCGATTCGTAATCGGGCAGGTAGTCCCAGATCCGGGGAGCAATATTATCCGTTGCCGCCGCGCAGGCCCAGAGCAGGCGGGTCGATTTCTCCACTGCTTCGCAACTGGCCCGGAGGCTGTCGATCGGCGTGCCCTGTCCGAAGTCGAGAGTTGGAGAAGGCTTGGACACCGGGGCGATCACATCACGGATGCGGCGATATCCATCCATGATGATTTCATCCTCCGAATGGCTGCGGGCATGCTGCTCAAACTTCAGTAGATTGGGAACGTCGCGGAAATTCATGGCGGATCGATTACTAAACAATATCCATTAAACCCAAGAAAGCAATGATTCGGAAGTATCAGTGGCGCAGATAGTTAAGAATTGTCGAAAAAATCACGAAACAAATAAGAACCTGAGATCAACGAATTCACTCTTCTGGCAGGAATGGGCCTGACGTCCCCGATGGTTGCTTGGCAGTTCGCAATTAGTGCGTAAGCTCCTTGGACAAGAGGACCATGAGCGTTGCTGTCACCGATATTTTAGCCCGGCTGGATTCGATTCTCCTCGGCAAGGAGCGCGCGGTGCGGCTCGCGTTCTGCTGCCTGTTGGCGCGCGGCCATCTGCTCATCGAGGATATTCCCGGCGTGGGCAAGACGACGCTGGCCCATGCGCTCGCCAAGATCTTCGGCCTCGATTTTCGCCGTGTGCAATTCACGAGCGATTTGCTGCCTGCGGACGTCCTCGGCAATGCCATCTTCGATACGGTTTCGCGGCTGTTTGTTTTTCATCCGGGCCCCATCTTCGCGCAGATGTTGCTGGCGGATGAAGTGAATCGCGCGACTCCTAAGGCGCAGAGCGCATTGCTCGAAGCCATGGAGGAAGGCCAGGTCACCATCGACGGAACCACTCACCTGTTACCGGTTCCGTTTTTTGTCATCGCGACGCAAAATCCGCAACGACAGATCGGCACCTATCCCCTGCCCGAATCGCAATTAGACCGTTTTTTGATGCGCTTGGAACTTGGTTTTCCCGGACGACTCGCGGAAAAGGAAATGCTGGCGGGGCAGGACCGTCGCGACTTGATCCGCGATCTGCAACCGATGATCGAGCCGGAACAACTTCGCGCCTGGCAGGAAAAGGTGCGGAGCCTGCATGTTTCCGACGCGGTCAGGGACTACATTCTCGATCTGCTCGATAAAAGCCGGCAGATCGATACGTTCGGGACCGGACTTTCTCCGCGCGCGGGCCTGGCGTTGCAACGGTGCGCGCAAGCCTGGGCCTATACGGAAGGGCGCGAGATGGTCGTGCCCGAGGATGTCCAGGCCGTGGCGCCAAATGTCATCGCGCATCGGCTCGGCACGTCAAGCGGCGGTCTGGAGGAGACCGGCCTTTCCCTGACGGAAAAAATCATTCGGACGGTTCCGGTGCGATGAAGCGCGAAGCCATCCGCCTGCGCCCGACCGGACTCTGGGTTGTCTTTGGACCGGTCCTGGCCTGCATGCTGTTTGCGGCGATCAATTACTCGAACAATCTCGTTTACGCGGTCCTCTATCTCGTCGCATCGCTGAGTTTCATCTCCATTTTTCATACCTGGCGCAACCTCGCCTCATTACGGCTGGAACATCTCCGCATCCATTCCGCGTTTGCAGGTGAAGACGTCCAGGTGGAAATCTTTCTGAGCGCTCCCACCGACAGGCCGGTCTTCAGCCTCTACTTTGCGCGCCTCGGTGAAGAAGCGGGCTTGGTGCGTCGCCCGGCTCCGCTCATCGCGCGAGGCGGTCGCGGATGGAGGATTCATGCCGGCGATTCGTGTTCCGTCGAAGCGACTTTTCCGGTGTCCCGGCGCGGCATGTACCGCTTTGAAACGTTGCTGGTGAAATCCTCCTATCCGTTCGGCCTGTTCGCGGCAAGTTTCCGCGTGCCCATCGATGCGGTCTATTACGTTTACCCGCAACCCAAGGGAAAAGATATCTGGCCCGAGATGCGACCCGTCGGCGATAGCGGCTCTCCGTTCAGCCAAAAACCCGGTGATGATTTTTCCGGGGTGCGTGCCTATATGCCGGGCGAATCGCTGCGGCATGTCGATTGGAAAGCCTATGCCCGTGGAAGACCTCTCTCCGTCAAACAATTCACCGGCGGCGATGGGCAAGAACTGTGGCTCGATGCCGCTGAAATGGCGCGGCTGCCTCTTGAAGAACGTCTTTCGCAATTGTCCCTATGGATTGTTAACGCGGAAAAGGCGGAAATTCCTTACGCCCTCAAGCTGGGCCGTACCACACTGCCTCTGGGGCTCGGTCCGGAGCAGTCTCACCGCGCCCTCGAGACGCTGGCGGTGGCCGGAATGGGGTCGGAGGAAAGAGTGGTTTGATTTAGGAGATTGCTAAAACAACTCCCAAGTCGGCACCACTTCTTGGCGCACAACCATTGCGCGAGTAGATTTAGCTCTGTGAGTGATCCCGACTATTCGCTCGGTTTATGGGGAGAATTTAAACGGTCCATAGCGGAAACATGGCGCTTTCTTCGCCCTTTGACGGAGGTATGCTTCGTGTTGGTCATTCTCCTTATTCTCGCTGGCATCGCTCTTGGGCCTGTTGGCCCCTCCATTAAATCCAGTGCTGCGAACGGGTATTTGCAGCGGACCCGCAGTATCAACCTGCTCCTGTTCTCCTACGCCAATGATCATGACGGCACCTATCCGGACGGCCAAAGTTCAACGGAGGTCTTTCAAAAATTGCTTGATGAAAAGTATTGTGACGACCCCGAAATTTTCTACATGCCCTATTCCGGAAAAGTCCCGCCCAAACCCGGCCAGAAATTGAAGCCGGAGAATGTCTCCTTCGATGTCACTTCCGGGGTCGATTCAAATTCCCTGGATAGGTTACCGATCGTTTTCATGACGGGCTATAAGGTCAACTATGTGCCGGGAGGAGTTGCCGTTCCCATGCTGAAGTCTTCTCCTCGTATCGGATGGGAAGAGGGACCGGGATTTGTCGAGTGGCTAACAGGATGGCGACGGCGCACGATCCACTATTCCGATTCCGGAGGTATCACCGTGGCTTATAAAAGTAATAGCACTATGTTTCTCAGGCTCCAAACCCCACCAAATTCCAATAGCGTGATCCCGAATTTCATCTCGCCTGATTTCAAACCCGATGGCAGAACGTACCGCCAACTCACACCTGACGGGCCAGTGCCCTGATTTTCAAAAATAAAGAACCCCGCCGCAAGCAGCGGGTATTAATGGTAGCCACGTACCTCAGTTGGTAGCCGCCGCTGTCCCCCGCGGCGGATGCCTTTCGTTCCTGGTAGCCATCGTACCTCCGGGCGACGGGCAAACATCCCGCGCTCGGAGATCGCGGGCTACCAACTGCACGCCGCAAGCGGCGAGGTATTAGACCCGATGAGATTCAAACTGTACCCCTACCAGATTTCTCGTTCACTTGACTCCATTTTTAGGATAGCTTCCATGTCAGTGGTATTTATCCGTTTTTCTTTTGCCGCACTATGAGCCTGAGCCCCAAGCCGCGTGACGTGCTGATTGAGATAGTCACCAAGCATGGTGACCAGCTTCTGACGATGCCCCTGCGCTGTGAGGGCCTGCTCAAGGATTATTGCGGTGAAGCCCGGAGCGAGATTTTCGCCCTGATGGCTTGTTTGCGCTCTGGAATGCTTGAGCAATTGCTCCAACACAACGGAACGGCGATCAAGGTGGTGTGTCCCCGCCTGGCGCTTGAACTCGAACAAAATCCGGCCATCCCCAGCGCGCTGGCGTTATGGACGGTCGAGAGCTGGGCCATTGCGCTGGGACTGCTCGATCCGCTCGCAACCATAACTCCCCTGCCCGATCCCAAAGCGACATCGTCACTTCCCACGACGCAACCGGCCCATTCAACCGGGCCATTGCCCCCCATCCCGACCCCCA